>Ga0172372_10000165_pt1 | contig 101308 bp, 82 predicted proteins | sample LakKiv5m_2_FD_114544 | JGI IMG/M metagenome (GOLD analysis project Ga0172372, IMG submission 114544) | Freshwater microbial communities from Kabuno Bay, South-Kivu, Congo - kab_092012_9.5m | ecosystem: Environmental > Aquatic > Freshwater > Lake | place: Democratic Republic of the Congo... | reverse complement strand
GCAAAAGCAATTTCTCTTTGTGATATTAAGTCTAAAGAAACAGCTCGATTATAAGCCTGTGTTAAGTCTTGACTAAAAGTATGGGCTATTTGATCAATCCCAGGATCCCTGAGTGTTACACAAAAAGGTAGATATTGAGGCACTAGTTTACATAGCGCTACTAGTAGTTCACGGGAAGCAGTAACATCGACTAAATCAGTAATTAACACTACTAGACATCTACGAGTCTGTTGTTTTACTACGTAGGTAATGGCATTTAAATAATCAGACTCCACTAATACTGGTTCAATAGGTGTAAGTCTGTCTATAAGTCGATTGAGGTGATTTTGTCCTCGTTCTGGGGGTATCCAGGTGTGCACCTGGGAGTCAAATAGCCCCACTCCTACGCGATCGCCCCTATGTAATCCTGCTAATACCAAAGACAATGTAGTATTTAAACCCCAATCATATCGTTTTAACCCTTGTACATTAGCTGTCATTAATCTACCACGATCTAGTAATATAAGCAGAGTTTGTTCCTGTTCTGGATCCAGAACTCTTACTAGGGGACTCATATTTCCATAAGCACGTCTAGCTGTGGCTTTCCAATCAATTAACCGCAGGTCATCCCCCATGCAGTAATTACGGAGTTCAGCAAATTCCGTTCCCATTCCCTGTTGACGCAATTTAGTGATAGATCCAGAAGATTGTAGGGTTAAACGAATAGCGAGGGATCTGAGTCCTAACAAATCAGGATATACCTTAACCATAGTTTTTTGGGGAATTTGCCAATTGTCCCACCCTAGAGCCCAATTTCCCAACTGTCGAACTTGAATACTTCCCCACCAAAATTCTCCCCGTTGATTGGGTCTAATGGTATATTTTACTTCCTGAGTATGATTTGGGGGAAGGTTAACTGTCAGGTTAGATGTGGATACGGGAAATTCTGTGGGATAGTAATCACGAATTTGAATAGCACTATTGACATTCCCAGACTCTACGTTCAATATTACTAAATTGTCACGTCCAATAGATAGGCGTAGAGGTAATTGACGACTAATTTTGACTCGATTTTTTCTGATATTGAAGCAGTCAACTACCATTAGTCCCATGATCACCAAATCAAATAATAGGGTGAGGGTAATACTTTGGTTAATACCCACAATCACGGATAAGATGGGTGAAATCACTATTCCTAAACCCAATAAGAAATAAACTTTTTTAGCTGGAATCATACTATCTAGGAACGGGAACCTGATTAATTACAGTGGTTATGACCGAATCGATTTTTGAGCCATCTAACATTGCTTCTGGGTTTAAAATCAAACGGTGACGCAATAGGGGAGCAGCAACTGCTTTCACATCATCGGGGGTGACAAAATCTCTACCAGCAACCCAAGCGCATGCTTGGGATGTTTGTAACCAAGCTCCAGCAGCACGAGGAGATGCGCCCAGGGCTAAATCGGGATGTTTACGGGTCTTACTCACTAGTTCCAGAATATAGTCCACTATAGCTTCGGCTACATTCACCTGTTTTACAGCTTGTCTAGCTTGCAGTATATTATCTACAGTGGTAACTGGATTTAAATGAGCAATGTCTAATCTTTTTCCTGTAAAACCAGATTGACGATTAAACAACATTTGTTTTTCTGCTGTTTGATCTGGGTAATCTACCACCAGTTTAAATAGAAACCGATCTAATTGAGCTTCTGGTAGGGGATAGGTTCCTTGAAATTCTAGGGGGTTTTGGGTAGCAACTACCCAAAATAAATCGGGTAATGGCAAACTTTCACCATCTAGGGTCACTTGTAATTCTTCCATTGCTTCTAGCAATGCAGCTTGGGTTTTGGGAGGGGTACGGTTAATTTCATCAGCAAGTAAAATTTCTGTAAAAACCGGACCCTTCCTCAAATAGAAGTTGCGGGTGTTTAAATCAAAAATATTCGTACCCGTAATATCCGATGGCAACACGTCTGGTGTTAGTTGAATTCTTTTGAAATCTCCTTGAATCAGTTGTGCCAAAACTTTAACCAGCAAAGTTTTTCCAGTTCCGGGAACTCCCTCTAAAATTATGTGACCACCTGCTAGGAATGCAATTAAACATTGCTTGATTAAACCTGATTGTCCCACAATAATCTTGTTTACTTCTTTTCCCAGGTTAATTACGGATGAATGTGTTATGCTCATGTGTTTAATTTTGTTTTAGAGGTAAATTTAGATGAGCGGATTGATTTTTCCGTAGACTTTGCCATTTAGCTAACCAGTTTAACAGGTTCTTTTCACTAATACGGTGTTTGCTGGTCTGTACTTTTAGTAATTCTTCTAGCTCCGCTGGACTTTTACCAGTTTGTTGTTGCCAAGTTTTAATTAAATCCTCTTGGTTTGCTGGTGTGTTTCCCATTCCTAATACCTTTTGTAGTTGCAACTGCTCTTCTTTACCAATCATTTGTAAAACAAAATCACTAGATTGGGCTTTGCGTAAAACTGCTGCTAATGCTTGAATATAAGCCTGACTGTTTTCTGTAATGGGTAGATCTAACTTGATAGCTCTACCAAAACGACGATTGCCAGACCAAATTAATAATATTACTACCACACTTAATTGTAATAGCATTGGAAATAATGGAGTCTTGGCGAAGTAGTCTAATAAATTTCCTTGTTTACTCTGATAATTAGTGTCTTGATTAATATCTTTATATCCATGAATATATTCATCTATAAGAACCTTTTCACTATTATCAGTAACTAATTTTGCTAAGTATCTAAAGTTGGCCTCATCCTGGTAAGCATTGGCAGCGAGATGGATAGTAGTGGCAAATATTACTTTTCCTTTACCAGATTTCCACTGCCAAACCACAGCACCAAAACGATCTCCTAATAAAATTTCTTCCCTAGTAGGTTCAACATATCTTCTGCTAGTGTCAATCTTGACCCTACCCAAGGGTGATTCTTGATAAGTAGTAAATTCTGCTGCTGTTGATGGTTGTTTGATACCTAAAATAACTAATGTGTTACCTTGTTCTATCCATTTAATTTGTTGAGCTTCAAAATTCCCTTGTACCGAAATTGGGTTGATCTGCACTAATTCAGGATTGACCTGAATCAAGGTTACTGGTTTGGTTTCTGACTCAATTTCTACAAAAGGCTTTTGCCATCGCTGGATCTTTACCCCTTGATTTTGCATAAAAGCGTACCAACCAGCATAGCCTTCTGGCCCGCGATTATAACTAGAACCATTTTTGATCTTCTGACTGGGAGTAAAGCTGAAAATAACCAATATCACCATTACCAAGGCGATCGCACTTAGATAAAGTCGACGTTTAGGGGGGAGCATAATTAGGGGGAGTTGAATAATTCTTGATAGGACTGAAGACAGTGTTGATAATTTTCAGATGAAACTTTGTGGTTACTAAAGCATAACTGCTCATGAGTAGTAATTAAAGTCTCATAGGGTTGAATCGAAGCAACAGTGCCCAGGAGTAGTTGTAAATATTCTCCATCGGTGCGACTTGGTTGTTGAAGGGCGATCGCTCTTTCGTGCAATTGTTGGAGCATGGAAAAATATAGGAACTGACAGGCTTTTTGATAGTCACCCTGGTGGTAAAACTCTTGAGATTTAGCCAATAGGAAATTGCTGGAGAGCTGAGGAGGAGAATCAGGGACCCAGGGATGACCAAAGGGGGAACTGAGGTTTTTCCACCAGGTATATATTTCCGGGTAAAATTCTTGCCATAAACGCCAAATTACCCAACCCAATAATAAAACCAATATCAGCCAAAATAATACTTGTAGAATTTGCAGGATTTGTTCACTAATGGAGAATCTTGAATTTTCTGGGATGTTTTTAAAAAGTTGAGAATATTGGTATTCTAACCATTGTTGTATTCGCTGATTGAACAAATATAATTCCCATTCCCAGGTTGTTTTTTCCCAAGTATTATTGCCCATAACTATCGTATTTTTAATAGACATCTTGCAACTGACTTTTGAAAGATTGTACAGGAATGGGGAAGGTATAGCAAGTAGCTGACAAAATATAAGCGTGGGGAATGAGTTCAGTTTTTTGGAGAGTAGCTATGGGTGTGATTAGGTGTAATATATTAATGCTACGTGTCAATACTTGTCAATAACAGCTTGGAGCGATTTTCAAATGACTATTTATTTTTACAAAGTTTGTGAACCTTATGGCTGTTTCTCCAACTTTTCCCCCCATCCGATTGAAATTGAGGGTGTTTACTGGGCAACTGTTGAACATTATTATCAGTCGCAAAAGTTTGTTCACACCCAGGACAATGTCATTATACCTCTAATTCGCAGTGCTCCTACTCCTGAAATGGCTGCTGCTTTAGGAAGATGTGAAACACGTAAATCACGTCCAGACTGGAATTTGATTAAAATTGATGTGATGAAAACAGCAGTTTGGCAGAAATTTCTCAGCCATCAGGAAATCCAGGAGGTTTTGTTAGGAACGGGAGATGAAACATTAGTAGAAAACTCACCCGTGGATTATTTCTGGGGTTGTGGTGCTGATAAGACAGGAGAAAACCATCTCGGGAAAATTCTTATGGGTATACGCAACCAAATTCGGTTGAGAAATTGAAGAATATTACGTTTTGTTACAAAAATGGCAAATCTCTGGTAACTCTAATTTGAAGGTGTTATTCTATAGTTGAAGCCAAAAAAGAGGCTTCCCTGGCAGATCGAACAGCTAGAGTTAGAGTCAAAAAGTAGTAAGAGGTTGAAAACGCTGTTGAATTACAATCTGTCTCGTCTGAACACCACAACACCCAACGCGAGTGCTTGTATTCCCTCAAGTTAGTAACACAGGGGGTAGTGTGACCAGTATTCATTCCTTAGTAGCTCAAGGTGGTGAAAGCAGGCACGTCCCTGGATAGGATCAGCAAAAGTGGGGAGTCACCAAGTCGGTAGATGTTGGGTGTTGCGCTGTGTGGATATAACTTTTTACTGATGGTAATTTTGTACTGATTTTCTCCTATTTTTGTGATATAATTAGCGATCGCAGGGAGTTTCAATAATGTCAACAGCGGTTTATGTCAATAATTGCGCTCAGAGCATGGTATATACGGGATTATGAACCAATTACAGAGTTGGAAAAACGACCTCCAGACATTCGTCTGAGTAAGAAGAGTTTGCTCAAGTCTGGTTTGCGGGCTGATTTTTTGGAGGATGCTGACCAGGTAAGAACAGCAACCTGGTTTAAACACTATTTGGAAGGTGATTCCATAGAATTTTATATTGAGGGTAGTGGTGGTTATTCTGTGGCTAACGTTGATTTGATTAGTCATGAGATTTACTTGACAAAACAAAGTTTGTTATCACAGTTAGAACCAACTATTTTTTTCTCTTTTCAAACCGAGTATGCAAGGTCCAGTGACCTATTCAGGGAGAACCTACAGGAAACCATAACAACCCTAAATAGTAAGTCCCGCGTGCCCTTAACACTGATAGAATCATCCCGGTCAAGAAATAAACCTTTAAGATTAAACCGCACAATTATGCGGAAGATCCGTAAAAGTCTGTTATTCATTGCTGATACCACACCAATTACTAGCATTGAGGGGAAAGATTTCTCTGAGTTAATTCCCAGTCCCAATGTTTGTATAGAAATAGGTTACGCGTTTGAACACAAGCGAACGGAACAAATTATGTTCGTACATGTCCATCGTCCAGAATTAGAGGGACAATTTCCCTTTGATTTAAGTGCGGAGCATATAGCAGAATTTGCTGATGCAGATGAGATTAAGCAATTCTTGACTGTTGCTATTGAAAGCAAACTCTCACGATTTAGACTTTTTGGATAGCTGTGGAAATTATATGCCAACTTCTGAGGAATGCTATATTGGTACTGGTAATAATTACTTTGTTCCTGGTGTACACACAGCAAAAATGATTGTCAAAACTCTTGGTTTCTTTTTCTTGGGTGTGGGAATTACTCTCGCAAGTCCCGCAGTTTCAGTTGTGGCTCAAAACACACCGAGTCCAAAACCAATACCCATACAGGTTCCTGTGATCAATACTCCAGAGGTAAATACTCCCCCTCCGGTTGTCCCACCGCTACAACTAATCACATCAGAAAGCGCCTGCAATTCTCAAAAATGCCTAGGTTGGGATGAACAACTATGGGGAAAAAATGGCGATCGCCAGGCTTTATTAAATGCTATTGATTTGAGTTTAAATTATCTAAAAACTAATAAAGCTGTTCAAGCATACGCCAACTATCCAATTAAGGAAATTAGTTTAGACAGGGTGCGTCGCAGTTTATTACGATTTCGGGAACTGGTTGTAAATTCCCGGTCAGCAGCAGAGTTACAAGCAGCTGTGAACCGCGAGTTCGTCTTCTACCAGTCTATAGGTAACGATGGCAATGGTACGGTAAAATTTACTGCTTATTATGAACCTGAGTATGTAGCTAGTCGGGAACGCACAGCTATATATCAATATCCCATATACAGGGTTCCACCGGATTTTAAACAGTGGACAAAACCCCATCCTAAAAGGGTTGACTTAGAGGGGAAAGATGGTTTACAAGGAGATAAGGGCAAATTAAACGGACTTGAACTACTTTGGTTTAGCGATCGCCTGGATCCATACATCATTCAAATTCAAGGATCTGCCCAAATTAGACTAACTAATGGAACAAGAACCTCCATAGGTTTTGCGGGGGGTACGGACTATCCTTGGACGAGTATAGGTAGGGAACTGGTAAAAGATGGCAAACTAACTGGTGGTAGTATGCCACAATTACTCAGTTATTTCCGTGCTAATCCCCTAGAAATGGATAACTACTTACCCCGCTGGGAAAGGTTTGTGTTTTTTAGAGAAACCAATGGCAATCCAGCTACAGGTAGTCTGAGCGTTCCCGTAACTGCAGAGCGTTCTATTGCTACAGATAAGTCCCTCATGCCCCCAGGCGCATTAGCGTTAATTAATACCTCTTTTCCCTTTGTTGTGGGTAACAACAGAATGGAAAACCGCCGGGTGGACAGATTTGTCCTAGACCAAGACACAGGTAGTGCGATTAAAGGACCTGGTCGAGTAGACTACTTTATGGGAACTGGGAAAGTAGCAGGCGATCGCGCTGGAGTTACGGGTACTAACGGTACATTATACTACTTACTGCTCAAGGAAGAGACAAAAGCTGGCGATCGTCCGTGTTCAAAAGTCAACAAAGGGAATTAACTTAATAGGGAGGATAGGCAAAATCCTCATCATCAGCGTAAACATAGGAGCTGGTAACACCGGGAACTTCTCCCTTAGAAATTTCCGGTTTTATTGCTTCCTTACCGAATTCTTTATGTTCCTCAAAAGTGCGACAAATGATTTGGGATTCTGGGGAATCTGAAGCAATCATATAATCAGTCAAGGTAGAAGGGGTAGGATGTTTATAATCCACCGTGCAAGCGACTGGAATAATATTTGGTTCCACACCTCTTTCTTCACACTCAATGATGGGGCAAAAAATCCCATGGGCGTGAAACAAAGACCCTTTAGAAACTAAGGATTTCTTTTGAAATCCAGCATAAGCTTTTTCTAGTTCTCCTGCAAAACCTCCCGAGAGTTTACCTTGTTGATATTCGGAATAACTCTTACCAAAACTAGCACCTGACACACCACTCAGGGTCAATTGTAAAGGTGAATGGTGTAAAAACTTTTTATTTTCGCCAACTAGAAAAATCAGATGGCGAGTATAGATTTTAAATTTAAGTTTATTAGCTAAAAAATCATCTTTGTAGTCTTTGAAAGTACCTAACCTAATTTTTGTTTCTCGGTCCTGCACTGACAAAGGTCCCCTACGGATAATCACCAACCTGGGAGTGGTAGTAATGTAGACCGTATCCACATCCCCGGATCCAAATTCGTATTCTATCTCTTGCCAATTATCATCCGGTTTGAAACCTACAGCTTGGGCATTATCTTGTTTAATAGCCAAACCATAACTTTGCAACCCGTCCTCTCCGTAGCGAGGATTGATCATTTGACACCAAGGGAGAACTTGGGAGGGTGGGGCATTAAATTTTTCATCTTCAAAGTCGAACTTGCTATTAGCTGTTGCTGTAATCATTGCAGAATATCCCAGTGTTTAATTTATCAGGGTTTTCTTTTGTACTACCATTTGTACCATTTTTTTATATCAATGGCAATTTCTAAATCAGATTTTAACAATTTCTTCCTAAATTTCAATTACAAACGTTGCAATAAACTTAATCCATGGGTATCTGTTCCACAGGTACTCATTAGTCCATACTCCTCTGCCAACATTTGTACCTCAGCAGTTAGTTTAGGACACGGTTCCCAGGGGGTGGGATTTTTGTAAGCATAAAAAGATTCTACTCCATCAATACCACACTCAGCCGCTTTGGGTATTAATTCAAAGTGCGATTTCTTGTAGCGGGCTGGATGGGCAAGCACAGCTATTCCTCCAGCGTCGTGAACAGCCGCAATGACATTTAATGCCTTATATTCTTCTCCTATAGCTGCTTCTCGCTGTAAATAGGGTTTCATGCGATGGTGTTCCACTTCAAAGCTATAACTTAAAATGTGTACTTCTACATCCAATAGTTCAGCATTAATTTCTACCCCACTCCATAGATGGGGTGCGGGACTAAAAGGATGATGGCATTGCCATTCTTCTAGCCAATTTTTTGCTTTTTCATATCCTTCAACGCTATGATGATCTGTAATGGCTAAGCCCTTTAACCCAATGGCGATCGCCTGTTCCATAAGTATATGGGGGTGCAATTTACCATCAGAAAATACCGTGTGCGCATGGAAGTTGAACAATTGGGGACAACTTTGTTTATCAAGTCTTTGGAAGACTCGTCTTAGGTATTCTGTACCAGCAGTAGTCCGGGCAAAATTTACAACCATAACTCTCTGTGATCAACAATCTATAATTTTGAATAAACCAGCAGGCCACACTTACTGATCGGATACACCGAATCTTTTGACTTATTATGAATAATAACAAACCTGGCAAATTTTTGCCGTAAAAATTCATCAGTATTTCTGATTAGTTGTATAAGGACATACTAATACTCTTAAATAATCTTGTCAATAACCACCGACGTAGAACGTCGGTGACCGCATCAAATCAAAGTTGCCTGCTGTTCTTTGCTAATGACCCTACCTTGATCTTCAAAACCGGTAATTTGATCGAAATTCAAGTAGCGATACAAGTTATCGGCAAAGGGGTTAATTTTTTCAACCACAACGGACATATATTCCTCCACTGTGGGAATACGTCCCAATAAAGCACAAACTGCTGCCAACTCTGCCGAACCCAAATATACTTGTGCACCATTACCCATGCGATTATTAAAATTGCGGGTTGATGTAGAAAATACAGTTGTATTATCTTCTACTCTTGCTTGATTTCCCATACATAGGCTACATCCAGGAACTTCGGTTCTGGCATGGGCATTGACAAAAACATCATATACCTTTTCTTGCTTTAATTGATACTCATCCATTCTGGTTGGTGGTGCTATCCACAGTCTTGCTTTTACTTGGCCTGCACCTTCCAAGACCTTGGCGGTGGCGCGATAATGTCCAATATTGGTCATACAAGAGCCCACAAATACTTCCTGCACTGGATCATTAGCAACTGCCGATAATAACTTAACATTGTCAGGATCGTTAGGGGCTGCGACAATAGGTTCCTTGATGTCGTTTAAATTAATTTCAATCACTTCTGTATATTCTGCATTTGGATCTGCTGTCAAAAGTATGGGGTTAGCCAACCATGCTTCCATTTTTGCCACTCGTCTCATAATGGTGCGCCCATCACCATAACCTCTGGCTACCATATTTTTTAACAGGGCAATATTGGAACGTAAGTATTCAGCAATTGTTTCTTCACTTAGTTTAATAGTACAACCAGCACAAGAGCGTTCTGCTGAAGCGTCGGTCAATTCAAAAGCCTGCTCGACTTTTAAATCTGGTAATCCTTCAATTTCCATAATTCTACCGGAGAAGATATTTTTCTTGTTCTTCTTCTCTACGGTTAATAGTCCCTTCTGGATAGCAACGTAGGGAATAGCATTAACAATATCCCTCAGAGTTACTCCTGGTTGTAATTCTCCTTTAAATCTGACCAAAACTGATTCAGGCATATCTAAAGGCATTACACCCAAAGCACCTGCAAATGCAACCAGTCCTGAACCAGCGGGGAAAGATATGCCCAAAGGAAAACGAGTGTGGGAGTCTCCACCGGTTCCCACCGTGTCTGGTAATAACATCCGGTTCAACCAGGAGTGAATAATCCCATCTCCTGGACGAAGAGCTACACCTCCACGGGATGCAAAAAAGTCTGGTAGTTCTTGATGGGTTTTCACATCTACTGGTTTAGGGTATGCTGCGGTGTGGCAAAAACTTTGCATTACCAGATCCGCACTGAAACCTAAACAAGCAAGTTCCTTCAATTCATCCCTGGTCATTGGTCCTGTAGTATCTTGGGAACCAACTGTGGTCATAATTGGTTCACAGGAAGTACCTGGTCGCACACCTGGGAGACCACAAGCTCTACCAACCATTTTTTGCGCTAGGGTGTAGCCCTTACCCGTATCTTTTGGTAGTTGGGGACGAATAAATAAATCACTGGGTACTAAACCTAATGCTTGTCTTGTCTTGTCCGTGAGAGTGCGTCCAATCAACAGAGGTATTCTTCCACCAGCGCGAACTTCATCTAAAATCGTGTCCGGTTTTAAATTGAAGGTGGCAATGATTTTTCCCTCTTTGGTGATTTCACCCTGGTAAGGGTGAATGGTAATAATGTCACCCGTTTCCATTTGAGTAACATCACACTGGATTGGTAGTGCACCCGCATCCTCAGCTGTGTTGAAAAAGATAGGGGCGATCGCACCGCCTAAAATATAACCACCTGCTCTTTTGTTAGGAACAAAGGGAATATCATTGCCTATATGCCATAATACGGAGTTGATTGCCGATTTACGTGATGAACCTGTACCCACCACATCTCCGACGTATGCTATGGGATATCCTGTTTGTTTAAGTTGGGCGATAGTTTCCAAGCTTCCTGGTTGTCTGGTTTCCAACATTGCTAAGGCGTGCAGGGGAATATCAGGACGGGTTGTGGCGTGGGTAGCGGGTGATAAATCATCAGTGTTGGTTTCTCCTGGAACCTTGAAAACCGTAACCGTAATTTTGTCTGCTAGGGTAGGACGGGAGGTGAACCATTCTCCTGCGGACCAGGAGTCTATGACCTGTTTAGCATAGGAATTAGTCTGGGAAAGTTCTAATACATCATTGAATGAGTCATATACAAGTAGAATTTTACTTAGAGCCGTTGCTGCAGCTTCAGCTACTGGTGAGGAGAGCAAGTTAATTAATGACTGTACGTTATAACCTCCTACCATGGTTCCCAGCAGTTCTACTGCGGTGAGAGGAGAAATTAAAGGACTGGTAATTTCTTGTTTAGCAACAGCGGTGAGGAAACCAGCTTTAATATAAGCTGATTGGTCTACTCCTGGGGGAATGCGGTCCCGTAATAAATGTAATAATAGCTCTTCTTTTCCTGCAGGGGGATTTTTAAGTAATTCACATAGTTGAGATGTTTGCTCCACATTTAGTGGTAATGGGGGTATACCTAATTCTCCCCGTTCTTGAGTGTGTCGTTGGTATTCTGCTAACATGCCAAGTTCCCTTTTTTGCTGTTATTGCTCCTATTTTAACCTATTTCAGGATAAACCTTTAACCACCACCTAAAAATGCTCCACATTAAGTGTCACCTAAGTGTCACCTATACCTGTATATTGAGAACTACCGAAGATTGCTTCCGGGTAGCGGTAATGTTTAAACTCCATGATGTTATAGAATGGGTCTTCCAAGAAAAAAGTTCGGTGCTCTAGGGGGGAACCGACAAAGCGATTTTTTGGTTCTTCTCTAAAATTCAACTCTTTAGTTTTGGCACGTTCTAGGAGTTCTTGCCAATCTTCTTCTTGGATAAACACTAAACCAAAATGCCTAGGATAAATGGCCTTTTGAGGTGTTAAGGGTTCTTTAGTGATATGTGCTACTAGTTGATGTCCATAAAGATTAAGGATTAAAGCATGGGGGTTTTCTCGACCAGCTATGCAGCCTAATCCATCAATATAAAAGCCTTTAGTTTGAGAAATATCACCAATGGGAAATGCTAAGTGAAATATAGTTTTCATGGTTGCCAATGTGTATTATAGCTTTTTGGCTAGACCTATAGACGGGGTGGATGGGAAAAATTGAGTGCAGGCGTTCTGATTAGAAGCAGTGGGGTCATAGCAGCAAAGATTCAACTGTTGACCCCAAGCTTACTACCAGCTTACTAACTGGGAACCTTAGCTTCACGGGCCATGTCCATAAAACCACTCATGTTGGCACCAGGACGACGACGTGCTCGGGAAGTTAGGGTGAGCAGGTATTGGGGTGCAAAGGTAGTTTCCTTTGCTACTACTGGTTTTTCCACCGGTTTTGCCGCTGGTGCTGGAATCGATTCTACCTTGGGTGTTACAACCGATTCTACCTTAACTACTGGTGCTACTTGTACTACTGTGGTTGGTTCATTTTCTTCTTTAAGCTCTAAGTAATATTCGTCCTTTTTGCCAAATATTCCACTAATAAAGCTCAAAATGCCCGCAATTAAATTTTTGATAAATCCAAACATGGCAAGATCTCCTGTCTTCGATTCCAATACAAGTTTGATTCTTTAACAATAATTTTACATTCTAGTTACATTTTTTGATGCTCCGTTGATTTATCAGCGGATACCCAGTTCCATCGTAATAAATCTTATTTGTTTCTGGAGCTTGAGTTTGAGAAAATAGAACCAATTTAATAAACGATCCTAGTACCTACTTACCACCCGATTGAGCTTGGATTATAGGTTGGTTTAGGTTCTTTAACTTGTTACAGGAGAAGACTGAATGAAATTAGCTTACTGGATGTATGCAGGACCTGCCCACATTGGCACCCTAAGAGTAGCTAGTTCTTTTAAAAATGTTCATGCGATTATGCATGCTCCCTTGGGTGATGATTATTTTAATGTTATGCGTTCTATGTTATCCAGAGAACGTGATTTTACACCGGTTACAGCTAGCATTGTAGACCGGAATGTTTTGGCTCGCGGTTCTCAGGAGAAAGTAGTAGAAAATATCACTCGTAAGGATGCGGAAGAACACCCGGATTTAATAGTTTTGACTCCTACTTGCACTTCTAGTATTTTGCAGGAGGATCTACAAAACTTTGTAGACCGTGCTCAAATGGATGCTAAAGGGGATGTGTTGTTAGCAGATGTTAATCATTATCGTGTAAATGAGCTACAAGCAGCGGACAGAACTTTACATCAAATTGTTAAATATTACATAGAAAAAGCTCGGAAAAAAGAGGAATTGCCAAGTGGTAAAACTGAAAGACCGTCGGTGAATATTATTGGTATTTCTACTTTGGGATTTCATAATAATCATGATTGCACCGAGTTGAAAAAATTAATGGCTGATTTGGGTATTGAGGTAAATGCAGTTATTCCTGAAGGAGCTTCAGTCCATGAGTTGAAGAATCTGCCAAAGGCCTGGTTTAACTTGGTTCCCTATCGGGAATTGGGTCTATTAACTGCTAATTACTTACAGGAAGAATTTGCCACCCCCTATGTGGATATTACTCCTATGGGTGTGGTGGAAACTGCTAGATGTATTCGTCAAATTCAACAAATAATTAATCAACAAGGTGCCAATGTTGATTATGAGGAATTCATCAACGAACAAACTCTGTATGTATCCCAAGCTGCTTGGTTTTCTCGCTCTATTGACTGTCAGAATTTAACCGGTAAAAAGGCGGTGGTTTTCGGTGATAGTACCCACGCAGCAGCAATGACCAAAATTCTTTCCAGGGAAATGGGTATTCATGTGGTCTGGTCGGGCACTTATTGTAAATACGATGCTGACTGGTTTAAAGCACAGGTTAGTGAATATTGTGATGAGGTTCTCATTACAGATGACCACGGATCCATCGGAGATGCGATCGCCCGGGTGGAACCTGCAGCAATTTTTGGCACTCAAATGGAACGCCACGTAGGTAAACGCTTAAATATTCCCTGTGGAGTTATTGCAGCTCCCATTCACGTACAAAACTTTCCTATAGGTTACAAACCATTTATGGGTTATGAAGGGACAAATCAACTGACTGATTTAATTTATAACTCCTTCACCCTGGGAATGGAAGATCACCTGTTAGAAATTTTCGGTGGTCATGATACTAAGGAGGTAATTACTAAGGGAATTTCTGCAGAATCTGATTTAAATTGGACAAAAGACGGGTTGGCCGAATTAAATAAGATTCCCGGTTTTGTCCGAGGTAAGGTGAAACGGAATACGGAAAAATTTGCCCGTGAACGAGGATTTAAAGATATCTCGGCGGAAGTGTTATATGCTGCCAAAGAGTCTGTGGGAGCCTAGTCAAACCCTTTTTCTAGCCTAGGTCAGGCGATCGCATTATTTAAAGTATTGAGAAAAAAGATGCGATCGCCATAATTGTAAATTGTCTATAATAACCCTTCCAATCGCCGACGAATACTATCTAGTTCAGAACTAGAGATTTCCTGTTGTTCCTCCTTGGTCTTTTCACTGGAATTACCCTGTTCCCAATCTGTTTTCTCCACATTTTTTTCTGGAGGGGTAATCAAAACAGTGCTATCTTGCGGTACAAATTGCCAGTCAAAGCCATACTGTTGACAAAATTCCTCGATCTCCTGTTGATCCGTCTCCTCAACTTTAGCCATGGGGAAATCTTGAGCTTCTAACATCAAGGCGAAACGAGTTGCATCGTCTTGTGATTCAAACATCATAATTGTATTACGATTCCCCACTAAAATGGAATGAATTCCTTCATTATCTGTGCCAGCATTAAAAATTAGTACAAAGACGCCCATAGTTCATCCTGGAAATTTTCTCTTTATTCTATTTCCATTAAGGTCCCGGATTCCATACTACAGTAAATAACGAGCAAATGCTATACCCAAGTATAAGCTAGTAACCCCTAAAACTGCACTACCTAACCAATAAAAAACGGCCTTGAAAAAATCTCCCCCCTGAACTAAGGCTAGGGACTCTAAACTATATGTAGAAAAAGTTGTATATGCGCCCAAAAAGCCTGTGGAGATCATTAACCTTACTTCCTGCGGAACTATGGTTTTTTGTCCCATCCAACCGGTAAAAAACCCCATTGCTGCACAACCACTAAGATTAATAAAGAATGTCCCATAGGGAAAATTTGTCCCCAATTTCAGCGTCAACCAAAAGGTTAAATAATAACGAGCTAAAGCACCAGCGATCGCGCCCAAACTAATGGCTAATAATTGACGGAGAGTTATGTCTTGTAACATAGCATTTTAATTGTAGAAAATTTAAATCGCAGATACAACCTCTGTGGACTTAGCATAGAGGTTGTCAATAGCATACTTAACAACTAATGACTCTTCTGTTGCATGACAAGAAGTTTTTAGGATTCGGGTTTTGACCGTATCTTTGATAAGTTTGGCTTGAAGAGTATATAAACAACCAGCAGAATTTTCATAACTTAGCTCTGCTAATATTGTATTATTGTCCATACTCTGTTCTAACACTCTTCCTGACACTTTGTTATTAAACCAATCCCATCCCTGAATATAAATTATTTCCCTCTCTAAAACCTGTAATGCTGGTGGTAAAAGACCCCACCCACGATAGATCCTATCTAGAATTTTAATGTCTCCAGCACGACATAAAATCGCTTGTAAGGACTGTTGATCTAATAGTCCATAGTATCTAGCTTCCGGTAAATCTATAGCTGTGGGGGCGAAACGATGTCCACCAATATGACTAGATCTCCAAATTCTCACTTCCTCTAATTGCAACTCCACAATTGTCTTCTGGGCGTGAAAATAAAAGGAGTTGCCATACCTAGCACAACATTGATCATGACTCCCATGGGTACAGATAAGAATATCCCTAGTAAATTTATTTTGTATTTCGTAATCACTGTTTTTACCCGCCAACCATTTTCTTATTTCTCCCTCTACTAAATCAATATTCGGCAACTTAAATTCTCGCTTAATATAACTTTTTGTTAACCCCTGGGGTTTATGATAGATCAGCAATGTGGTTTCTTGATTTTTATGGGAATTTTCCTTGGCAATCAATAAGAATCTAATTGGTAGCTTCTTGCTTTGTAACTCCCTGTGTAGCAATTGCAGGTTACTAGGCACCCATTTGGAGCCAAATGCTTCTGATATCCAAGGAGGTGGACATTCCACTAAAACATAAGTTTGGTAGTTGGTTGCACTACCAATTATTTCTTCTCCTATTTGTCGTGAGTAGTCCGAGCAAAAAAAATTTTTCATGTTACCTTTGGCAATTATTTTTTTAAGTTAGTCATTGAAGAAATTGTGTTGACAACTACTATTTTTGTAAATCATGGCGATTTCCATAAACTTGGTAAATTAACCCCTAAAATTAACAATATCCCACTGATAATCCATTTTATATGCTCCCTCTGATTTTACATCTTTAATATTGAAAAAATATATTTTTTAAACATATTTACAAACTCTCTTAAGAAGTTGGCGTTAAAAGACCAAACTATGTAAAGATAAATAGGATAAGTGGATGAGTGGAATTAAACATGAACGTAGGTTGGGCGCCCCCATGGGTTACCGCTAACCCATCCTATAAATAATAACCTCTAAATTTAGAATCAAATCGTGTCTGGTCTAGACGTAATTAGTAGGGCCTTAATCATAAACCATGGGTGATCCCTTAATCGAGAAAGATTCCTAATTGTTGACAGAGTGTTATATGACATTGGTCACAAAGGGTGGGAACTGTGGGAATTAACTGTTGAATATAACAGAATGATAGTCAAAAGGCAAGAGTTGAGATTTATCATATTTTTAATAATTTTTCTCAATACTTATAGTCGATGGAATTGAAAATTTCCGATTATTCCGATTATAATGTGAGCATAGGAGTTAAAAACGTATGACATTAATATTGGCGCTAGACTTTGGGGGAACTAAATTAGCCGCAGGTACTGTAGAAGCAGGTTCAAGAGAATGGTTATGCCGTGAAAGTCAATTATCACCAAAAAATGGGGACGCATTAAACGACGTAGAAGTTATGCGATCGCTCATCAGTGCTGTACTAGATAATCGTAGACCAGATGCTATAGGAGTTAGTTTTGGTGGACCAGTAGATGCACAAACGGGAATAGTCAGACTATCTCATCATGTACCTGGTTGGGAAAATATTCCGTTGAAACTGCTATTAGAAGAGGAATATAAAGCTCCAGTTAGTATAGACAATGATGCGAACGTGGCTGCTATAGGGGAGCATCGGTTTGGTTCTGGGCAGGGATACGACAGTTTGTTTTATATTACCATAAGTACAGGAGTAGGCGGAGGATGGATTTTAAATAATCAACTTTGGCAAGGTACAGGAGGGATGGCGGGGGAAATTGGTCATGTAGTAGTAGACCCTAGGGGTCCAGTATGTTTATGTGGTAAAAGAGGATGCGTAGAGCGTTTTGCGTCGGGTCCTTACATTGCCCAAAATGCGAGGGAACTATTAGAAAAAGTAGCACAACAATCGACCAATTCCAGTGAGAATATGCAGGGAGATATACTACGAAAGTTAGTAGGTAATAATTTGGATTTAATCACTGGGCAAATAGTCAGTTTAGCAGCATCAAATGGAGATGAGTTAGCAAAATCGGTTTTATATACAGCAGCTTGGGCTTTAGGAGTAGGTATTGGCAATGTAGCTAACTTGATGAATCCCCAGAGATTTATCTTGGGGGGTGGGGTTACAAAAGCAGGGGATATTTTTTGGACCATTGTGAGAAAAACAGCCCATCAAACTGCTTTACCAGAGGTGAATTTCGAGATTGTGCGAGCGGTTTTAGGAGATGATGCTCCATTGTGGGGAGCAGTAGCTTTGGGTTTAGATATTGGCTATTCTGGATACAGAATCTGATTAAATGAGATATTATTAAGTTATAGTATATAGATTACAAATCAACAGAAATTGTGTAAATCCTGAACAACTCTACAAACTCCACAATGATTCCACAGGATAAACATGACCATTCCTTTACTACAATATTCTCCATCCAGTCAAAACCAAAGAGTGAAAAGTTTTGAAATTCCTGGAGATGAAAATCCGCCAGTTTACACCATGGAAGGTAGTCCTTCTATCCCAGAGGTTAATGAGTTAATTTGGGCTGCTTATCGGCAAATTTTTAATGAGCAGCAAATTTTGAGGAGTAATCGTCAGTTAACCCTGGAGTCCCAATTAAAACACAATAGCATTAGCGTCAGAGATTTTATTAGAGGACTATTGTTGTCCGAGACCTTTCGTTTACGGAACTATGACACGAACAATAATTATCGATTCGTAGAAATGTGTATCCAGAGAGTGTTGGGAAGAAACGTCTACGGTAAACAAGAAACCATGGCTTGGTCGATAATTTTGGGAACAAAAGGAAGACAAGGTTTCATTGATGCACTGCTCAATACTGAGGAATATGAAAGTAATTTTGGTGATTATACAGTTCCCTATCATCGGCGAAGAGTAATTGCCCAACATAGTATGGGAGAATTACCTTTTAGCCAATTTCCCCGTTATGATCAGTATTATCGTCAACAACTAGAGAATTTGGGTTATTTCCAAAATAAAGCGCCTCTAAGCTATCTATGGAAATGGCAACAACCTCCTTACCATCCAATTTATCTAGTCTTATCATCAGGCTTTGGAATATTAGGAAATCTGTTGATTTTAGCTGGGACAATTTATGTGATTCTCACTTATTATGGTCTAGTTAATTTTTAAATAAAACCACAGACAATTGGGAAGCACTCCATACGGGAGATCACTCCTCTATTTAATCTGTAGGTTGAGTTTAATACGAAACCCAACCTACGTTGATTTTATATTCAATTCCACTCACCCACTTAACTCGATACGAAGGTTGTTTAAGGCTTCCTCCAGAGGATGTAGATCAGTGGCGCAAATTTTGTAAATTTCCTGGGGATCAATACTAAAATAGTTATGAGAAAGAACATTGCGAATACCTTTAATAGCAACCCACTCAATTTGAGGGTAACGATCACTCAAAGTGTTGCCTAATGCAACATCTAGGCGTTTAACAGTTTCTCCTAGCGCAATTAGCATCATCGCAATACTATCTAAACGATCAAGACCACAGCGATCTCTAGTAAAATCTTCTGGAGTTTGAATATCCTCAAAACGCCACTTAATCCGTTGAATTGCTTCGTCTAATTGGATCAAAAGTTGAAGAGTAAAGTCACGCTCATACATAATGGGCATCCCGATCAATCTGACCTTTAAGGTAAGGATTCATACCTTGCCAGTAGCGAACAACATCAACTTCTCGACCAAAATACTCCTCTAGAGATTGTTTGATACGGATTCGTTTAAGGATATCAGGTTGCATTTCGACAACAATATCGATGTCACTGCTAAGTTGGGCTTGGTTGCGAGCAAAGGAACCAAAAATACCGATTTTACTCACACCATATTCTTTGTTCAGTATGGGTTTAAGGATTTTAAGATAGGTAAGAATTTCAGTTGAGCTAAGCGGTTTTACCACAGCAAATTGTCTTGATTCATCTGTCGTTCTGACCAAGCTTCCCGTACTGGAAATAATTAACACATCATCCGTCAAAGGATAAATCTGACCATTGCTATCTAAACTGAAAGAAAAGGGAGTAATCATAAAAATCAGCAAGTAAGTAGGCTAAATGTAAGATGATGTGGGGGACTCTAGATAGTTATCTATTGTAAATTCAAAGTCAATTAAAACATATTATTTAAGAACATCGAATCCATAAATTTACTGAAATTCATCCAAAATCCATTAATTTATATGACATAAACATCAATCTTGGCATTCAGCAATGTAGGTTGAGTTTAATACGAAACCCAACATCCCAAAGGAAAAGTTTCAGGATTTTGGCTAAGGTATTGAGGAAATGGGGATTTTTATCGAGCACTAACCTACCATTTCCTGTTCTTCACGCCATAATTGATATAACCGATTGGCTGGAATTGTTAAATATAAAATATCCCCCGCACTTAAATTAGTTTCTAACAAATCCCAACCATGTAGGGTTTGATGATTGGTTTCTACATATAAAGGCACAAAATCCGCATATCTAGCTACGTCCTTTACCCACTGACCACAAAAGGGGTGATTAGGACTAATCAATGTTGCAAAGGCTACCCATAAGTTATCACCTATAATACCATTGCCAATAATTCTTCCCCCCAATGCAGCAGCAGCAAATGCTGGCGCTGCTAATTCTGCAGGACTTAATACTGCTTCAAAACCAAATACTTGTTTGGCCATTCCCGCAAAATCAGGGTCAGCATAATTCACCACTACGGGAATTTTTGGGGCTAAACCTTTAGCTTTTAAGGCAATTTCTAAATTGATTGCATCGTTATTAGTTACCGCTAAAACTGCATTTGCTGTATCTATATTACTAGTTTGTAAGGTTGTGCGAAAACTGGCATCCGCTAATATCACCGGAATGCCCATTCCCCTAGCTGTGCTTACATATTTATTATGAGTATCAGTTTCAATTACTACTACTTCATTACCACTGGCATTTAATTGCTGCACAATTTTAATCCCAATCCCACTTAAACCACAAACAATATAATGGTGTCTTTGAGGAATTCTCGCTGCATCCCAAAATTGTTTCAGACGACTTCCTAAGACAAAATCTGTTAACATGGCATACCAAAGACCAAATACCACTGCTCCTGCTAACATCATAACAATTGTGAATACTTTAATGCTGTTTGGTGCTGCTTCCACAACTTTATCATTACCACCCGCACCTGTAATCATCCCTACAGCAAAATATAAGGCATCCACAAATGAAATATTTAATTTGGCATATACATAAGTCAGTGTGGCAATTAAAATGATTATAAATAATACTATTGCCATGGCAATTACTGATTGGGCATGCTTCTGAAAATGCCTAATACTGGTGAGGATTTTAATTATTTTCCTAGCCCATGATTTGCGTGTGTAACTGACCCGTGGTTGAATACCAATAATCAGGCGATCGCCCATTTTTAAACGTTGTTCTGATAATACTGCGGATACCAAATTCATTTTTCCCGTGGTTGGTAAATAATAAATCAGCATTCGTGTTTTTTCTTCCCATAGGTCACTAATTTTTTTTCCTTGCCATGGATGATTGTCATCAATATATTCCTCATGAATTGGCCAGGTTTGATCAAATAATTTAATTTCTCCTATAGCTTTATTTCCTAAAGCAGCAAAGGTAAATACGGGTGCTGCTAGACCTACAACACTCATACTCAGATGATCTATCAGGGTATGATCTAAACGTTCTCCTAAATTAGTATTATAAAATCGGTTAATAATGCGAATATTAGGATTTAGTACCCGAGCTTGCATCATAACTGATAAATTTATACCATCATCAGCTGTGGCAATTACTAGAGTATGTGCCTGTTCAACTCCTGCTGCTTGTAGGGTAGAAGCTGCACATAGCTCTCCAATAATCACATCTCCTGTAGTTTCCCCTGCAATGGGTCTACGATGAATACCAACAACTAGGGCGCCCTGTTGTCTCAGTAGACGAAAGATCTTATAACCAGTTCGACCTAATCCACAAACAATAATTCGAGGTTTCATGAAATATCAGCACAATTGTCACTAATACTCTGTATTTAATACTCTGTATTTATTTGTATTTATAATTGATTTCTCCCAATATAACTGTATCTCCACATACGGTATAGAATACTGGGAGATTAAATATTTCAGAATAGACCCATTGTTAATAAACGACTTAACAAATGAATTAATAACCAAAACTATCCTCAGCTATGGGAAAAGCATAGTTAGAGAATAGGGAGTAATGATTAATTTCATTATTGGTTTCTTGGTCAAGCACATGAATAACCCGATTATGAATTTCTTCTGCTTGTTCAGGGGAATTGCCAATGCTAGTTAAACCTAGTTTGCCAAACTGAGAAATACAACCCATCAGATGAAATACAGTTCCTGTTTCTGTTCCACTCTCAAAATGTAATCGGTGATGGGCAATAATATCCATTAAGTCACTGGGTAATAGCCCACGGTAGGAGTCTTTTTGTAAATTGTCCGTAGCAACATAATATTTAGGTTTTCCTTGCTGACTGTAAAATAACCCGGTGGATAAATCATAGCTCCCATTGGTTAATAACTTTAAAGTCATAAAGGGGTGAGTAGTACCGCCTTTACGTAAATTAATTTCAATAGCTTGGATATCCCATTTACCATTACCTTGATCCACTACTACAAAATCCACGCCAAATCTTTCCAATGCTCCTTTTTCTGCCAGTTTTTTGCCTACAGCTAAACCAATATCTTGTAATTCTACTCTATAATTCTCATTAGCTGGAAACCGACACCCTAGATAAATTTGTCCATCCGGACCACCTAGAATTTGATCATGGGTGGAAAGTATTTCTACTGTCCCATCGGGGGTGATTCTTCCCTGCACACTGGGAGAATATTTGATTTCACCTTCTATAAATGATTCGGCGATCGCTCCCATTTCTAAAATAAGTTGAGAGAAGGTTGTCCAATTTTCTTGTTGAGCTTGAAAACGTAGATTGACAAAGCTTTTTTCAATGGCTTCTGCTCTTTCAACATGGTTGGTTTTACCGGGAGCAAAATCTGTTAAAGGAAGCAAATTTAAGATGGCATTTCCCTTTCCAGATATACCCTGGTTTAGTTTGACAACTATTTTTTTTAAATGTGGTTGACGTTCCCACAACTTAGCCACTTCCCTGGCCAGCTCTTTTGTATTCCAGACCAACTTACTACCATCTGGATGAGGTACACCAGTTTGGGCAAAAATTTCTCGACTACCACTTTTTGTTCCCCAAATCTGTAAATCTGGCGCAGCAGCATACAGAGGTATATTCAGTTTTAGAGATAACTCTGCTTCCCAAAATGTGGAGTTATAACAACTTATAAAAGCTTTATCTACCTGTAATGCTTGGCGTATTCTCTCTATTAATCGGGGGCGTTCTAAGATTTTTTGACTGAGCGGTTTTAAAGAAGAATCGTAGGTAGAAAGCATTAATAGACGATGGCGAGCATGGGAAAAAGGAATTCCCGGTAGCAATTGTAAATAATAGTCAATAATGCTAGGATGTATGGGCATTGATGTGACATAAATTAATCTATTTCGGGGGTTGCGCAAACGAATGAGAGAAAATAGTAATCTTTCTTCATAATGCTCACAACCTTGAACTTTTTCTAGTTCTCGCTGATCAATACTCAAGGAAGGTATAATTAAAATATCAGTCTCACTATTGTCAAATATCTCACTGGGTTTCCATCGCTCCCCCAGGGTTGATTGTAAACTACGAAATTGTTCAATTTCTGGTAATATATCTTTCTCAGTCATATTTTTTCTCCCTAATATATACTAGTTAATATATATCCCAAGTAAGACTCTTTTGGCTGATTTTATCTGTATATTTTTGTAAATTTTTTCAGATATAAATTAACTGAGAAAAGTCAATTATTAAATCAGTTAAGTAGGTGGGTGGAATTAAACATGAACGTCCCCATGGGTTACCCTACCACTAACCCATCCTACAAATAATTGTGCCTCTCTACTTATCAGTATATTGAATTAGCTATGCCCAACAGAGATCTAATCTATATCCAAAGAGTGATAAAATCAGGTTTTTCTTTACTTCCCATGCACGATAAATAACCAAGAATTAACAGTTAAATTAAGAGCAGATAAACGGGATCAAGCCTTCATGATCAGTGATTATCTAATGGTTAGCAATAATTGGATTAAGAGCCTGGGATAAAAAAGGTTACGCTCATTTATGGACGAATATGTTACTAACTGGGTGTACCAATATCCAATCGTCAAGTCTCAAGTTGTTAACAGCTCTCAGGAACGAAAGCAGAAAATAACTTTCTCAAAATGAGTTTTTAAAAACTTGTTTTGAGAAATTTACTTATAGACACTTAAAATAAATGGTCGCCCCCTGCAGCAGAAAAGTTCTCCCAGGAACGCAGGGCCCGCAATTGGGGGGTTTTCTTTAATTGATGAGCTTCCATCCTAGTAAGCACATCATCTAAGATTGTGACAGCTTGGGTAATAAATGGTCCTTTATTCAACATAACACATTCAGCCCTTTCGGCCATAGCTGCATCCGTCATTTCCCCACGGGATGGGGCACCTTCCTTGACTAAACTCTCTAATACCTGAGTTGCCCAAATCACTGGAACGTGCGCAGCTTCACACAACCACAGAATTTCTTCTTGGATCTCTGCTAATCTTTGATAGCCAATTTCTACCGCTAGATCCCCCCTAGCAATCATTACTCCAAAGGGGTGTTTCCCCGCTGCATGAACAATTAGTTCGGGTAAGTTAGTAACTGCTACAGCGGTTTCAATCTTGGCAATAATCGCTGGATGTTCTCCCTGTAAGCATCTTCGTGCTAGTTCGCTTTGTAATAGTTGGATATCTGTTGTTTGTTGGACAAAGGAATAACCAATAATATCCGCATGGGTAGCTAGGAAGTCTAAATCAGTTAGATCCTTTGGTGTGAGCGGAATTAGGGGTAAGACTATGTTGGGAAAATTTAGTCCCTTTTCCTTAGATAGCTTCACTCCCTTGGGTTTGGCATGGGTTACCTCCAATAGAAACCCAGAACTACCATCTGGTAAAGGATAATCTTGATCCACTACCCGAGTACGTAATTTACCATCGTCAATATAAACTAAGGTGCCCACTGTTAGTAAGTCCAGAATTTCTGGTACTGTACAACTAATGTGAATACTATCTATAGGATCTGCGATCGCTTGGTTAGATAAACTACGACATAAAACAATTAAATCTCCTCGGAAGACGCGATTTTTACCTGCAGGGGATAAAACCATTTCGGTGCGAATTTTTGGACCTCCTAAATCCATCATCACTGTACATTGAGATGAAAGTTCTTGTTCAGCTTGACGAATGTTCTGAATCATCTTTTCCCAGATACTAGGATTGTCATGGGCGCAGTTTATTCTTAAACAAGTTGCACCTCGCTCAATTATCTCCCGCACCATTTCATATTCACTAGCAGCTTCTGTGGGTAGGGTGACCATAATTCTCACCCGACGATGGGGTAACGCTGGACCAAATAAGCACTCTGTCTGTTCTCTTAACCTATTCTCTCCCTCAAAAAAAGATGTGAGAACAGGACGAGTAACAGGAGCAGGAATGGGAACTTCGCAAATTAATGCTAAAGTAGCAATAACCGCATCTAGATTAGCCATCACCCTTGCTTCTATGCGACCCAAAGAAGACAAACCCCAAGGCATAAGGGCAGCTTGCAAAGGACGCAGGTCGTGTCTCCGCAGGGCTAAATACTGGGCTAGGTTCAGGGCGCTAGGGAGAAATTGGGAACGCTGGATGTGCGATCGCCATTGGTTAAAAATAGCTTTCCCATCTCTTTCTACCGCTTCTCGGAGGTTGAGCAAGCTATCTAATAAGACGCGTGGACTTGAGAGATCTGTAATATTCATGATCCTGGTTCACCTGAAGCAGTTCGCTACTGTAACCAATGATAATCTGGTTTTGTACAAACCGCTTTATCTTCATCTATTGGACACTATGGCACTCAACTTATATCTGCTACGGCATGGCGAAACAAATTTTAGTCAAAGTGGCAATTTCTGTGGGGAAACGGATGCACAATTGACACCTGAAGGAAAGCAGATGGCTCATAGTTTTGCTGATACTTATAAAAATTTATGTTGGGAAGCTGTTTATGTGAGTCCTATGAAACGAACTATCGCTACAGCTCAACCTTTTTGTGATGCAACTGGTCTAAATATGCAGTTAAGAACTGGTATCCGAGAAGGTAGTTATGGAGAATGGGAAACCAAAAGCAAGTCCTTCGTTCAGGAAAATTATACTGAAAACTATATTAAATGGTTGACGGAGTCCGCATGGAATGCACCTCAAGGAGGAGAAACAGCTGTAGAAATTGCTAACCGATCTATTCCCGTAATTAGGGAAATTAAAGAAAAACACCATCAGGGTAATGTTTTGCTGGTCTCCCATAAGGCTACGATTCGGATTATACTTTGCAGTCTACTGGGAATTGATTTAGGATGCTACAGATATCGTATTAATATTTTGGTAGCATCACTTAGCATGGTTAGGTTTGATGTTAATGGTCCTATGTTAGAAATGTTGGGCGATCGCAATCACATACCAGAACATCTCCGTCTCCGTCCAGGAACCTAACGCAGCAGAAGATTGGTATGAAGATTATGATGCTGCTCCCTTTTTGTGCTTTACTTCTACCACCATATGTACGTTACCACGAGGACTAAAATCAGCTTTTACAGTCATTTCTATTGGCGCACAGGCAATAACCATATCATCTAATATTTGATTGGTCACTTCCTCGTGGGAAATGTATTTGTCCCGGTAGCTGTTAATATATAACTTTAATGCTTTTAACTCTACTACTCTTTGGTCCGGTATGTAGGTAATATGAATTGTGGCGAAGTCAGGATAACCTGAAAAAGGACATTTACAGGTGAATTCAGGTAAGGTAATATCAATTGTGTATTCCCTACCTACGCGAGGATTGGGAAAGGTAATTAGTTTGCCTTCTTCGATTTCTCGCTCACCATATTTTACTTCTTTAACGGGATTTTCACTTGGTAGAATGTTACTGACGTTACTGACGGAATGACTCATAATTATTGGGACTCACTAAAAAGCATATATAAATTATAATGTTTTATCACTTGTCCTTCTCTTCCACCTCTTCCACATCCACTATTTCTATCAAACGAGGTTCTGGGGGGGTGGTTTTATCTGAGTCCGGTGCTGTACCCTGAGACTGCTGAGCTTGTTGGATCATCTCCTCCACAAAACGGCGAGCTTCCTCTGTGGTCATCTGTCCTCTGGCTTCCATTTCCTCCGCTAATTTTTCAATTTGCGATCGCATTTGGTTGAGGGTTTCACCACCTCTTTCGCTGGCATAAGCTGCTAAACCTACACCTAGGTAAAAAGCCTTTTCTACAAGTTTTCCAAAAGCGGGCATTGCCGTAAAGCACTCCTAAAAATGGGGGAACCCGGAGACTACGCCTACCACAAGCATCCCGTATTGCTGCTACCTTCCGGTCCTGACAAGGTTTAGGCGTTGAGATCGCATAGATCCAGGTCTGAATTTATAATAACATGAAATTTCTAAAATGGCCAACTATTCTAAAACAATTTTCCACTCGTGCAGTTGGTAATTAACACAACCGTTAATTACCAAGGGATCTGCGCTAACAATTGCCTGGGCTTCTTCCATAGAATCTGCCTCAAATAACATCATCCCTCCACCTTTTCTCGCCCAGTAACCAGTTTTAGCTTTATATCCTTTGTCTATTAGTGCTTTTACGTATTCTTTATGGGCTGGCACATACTGATCAAAGGTGGCTTTATCCACTAGGCCTGCTTCTATTTTGACAAACCAAGGCATATTCACTAAGCATTTACAACTGACTACACAATACCATGAATTGGCTATTTCCGCTGTTAATAATTCTTAACATTAGGTGGTTGCCAATTATTTGTCAAAAAACAGTACAAAACCACAGTCCGTCAACTTCCCTCGTCTCCGGGTAAACTGGTGGAATTGATTGATAAACATTAGTAAAATCATGACTGCGTTTTTATTAGAAGTTGGCACAGAAGAACTACCAGCAAGCTTTTTGAGTAGCGCGATTACACAATGGCGATCGCGCATTCCCCAAATGCTGGAAGCTCATGGTCTCCCCATGGAAAAAGTGGCGGTTTTTGGAACTCCTCGTAGGTTAGCAGTGCTAATTACCGGGTTACCATCCCAGCAACTGGATCAGGAGGAAGAAATTAAGGGACCACCTGCTCAAACAGCATTTAAAGATGGTAAACCAACCAAAGCAGCTGAGGGGTTTGCTAAAAAGCAAGGGGTAGAATTATCTGCTTTAGAGGTTCGTTCTACAGATAAGGGGGATTTTATCTTTGTCAATAAAAGGACACCAGGGAGACCTATAACAGAAATTTTGACCGAACTAGTTCCCCAATGGGTTTGGAGCTTAGAAGGAAAGCGGTTAATGCGCTGGGGAAGTGGGGATGGGAGGTTTTCTCGTCCTATTCGCTGGTTAGTTGCTTTATTGGATGGGGATGTTTTACCCTTAGAATTAAAAAACGGGGAAAAAATAGTCAAGAGCGATCGCATTTCCTGGGTACATAGGGTTTTACATCGGGAAGCGGTGAGTATTTCCCATGCGACAGAATATGTGAAAACTTTGGCTAATGGTTATGTGGTAGTTTCTCCAGAGGAGCGGGAGAAAATGATTGTTGACCAGGTAAATAGAGCTGTAAAAGAATTGGGTGGTTGTACAGAAATATATCCAGACCTGTTGGCAGAAACTACCAATTTAGTAGAATATCCCACAGCTGTGGTAGGTAAATTTGAAGATGAATTTCTCCAATTACCAACAGAAGTATCCACCACTGTCATGGTTACCCACCAGCGTTACTTCCCAGTTTTTAAAAACCGGGATGGAAGAGAACTATTACCAAACTTTGTCACCATATCAAATGGGGATCCAGCAAAATCAGATATTATTGCACTAGGTAATGAGAGAGTAATTCGAGCGCGGTTAGCAGATGGGCGATTTTTCTATGAAGCGGATTTAGCCAAGCCTTTGGCAGACTTTTTACCCCAATTAGAAACAGTAACATTTCAAGAAGATCTTGGTTCTGTGAGAGCTAAAGTCACAAGAATCGGGAATATAGCCCAGGTGATTTGTCAACAATTGGGATTAGGAGAAGCTGAAACCGAGAGATTGCAAAGAGCTGCTCTATTGTGTAAAGCCGATTTAGTCACCCAAATGGTCTATGAATTTCCCGAATTACAGGGCATTATGGGTGAAAAATATGCCCTAGCTAGTGGAGAGGATGGGGAAGTAGCTAAAGCCATTTTTGAGCATTATCTACCCAGAAATGCTGATGATATTTTGCCCACCACCCTCCTAGGGAAAATCGTGGGATTAGCTGATAGACTAGATACCCTAATTAGTATATTTGGTTTAGGTTTAATTCCCTCTGGTTCCTCCGATCCCTTTGCGTTACGTCGGGCCGCCAATGCAATTGTAAATATTACCTGGGTTGCTAACCTACCAATAAATTTGGAGTATTTATTAGAGTACACAGCAACTTCCTTTGCTCACACTTTCCATAAAGATGCTCAATCTTTAATATCCATCCTGCGGGAATTTTTCATCCAACGTATTCGTACCCTACTTCAAGAAGAAAAACACATAGATTATGATCTCGTTAACGCTGTGTTAGGAGAACAGGATCCGGAATATATAGAACGCGCACTACAGGATCTACTAGACATTCGCGATCGCGCCGTCTATCTACAACAAATCCGTCATAATGGCACTCTAGAGAAAATCTATGAAACCATCAATCGTTCCACCAGGTTAGCAGCACAGGGGGATTTAGACTTGCAACAATTAATCCCGGATAAATTAATTAATCCCACATTGTTTCAAAAATCATCCGAGACCGCCCTTTATCAAGCTTTAGTAGCACTGGTGCCCCAGACCCAACTTGCACAACAAACGCGCAACTATCAGCTATTAATAGCCGCATTGGAAAAAATTGCCCCCACGGTCAGCCAATTCTTTGACGGAGAAGATAGTGTGCTAGTTATGGATCCAGACCCACACATTAAACGCAATCGGTTGAATTTGCTAGGTCTACTACGTAACCATGGTCGAATCCTAGCAGATTTTGGAGCCATCGTCAAAAACTTGTAGCCAAAATTAACAAAAATTGGTGTAATTTTTGCCAATTAACGCTAAGATGGGGGAGCTTAACCAGGGATGCTGCACAGTCTATGCCAAAAGCCATTGTAATGGGATTAGGAAAGTCCGGTATTGCTGCGGCGAGATTGTTGAAACAGGAAGGATGGGAGGTACAAATTTGGGACAGTAACACCTCCCCATTTCTCCTGGAACAACAACAAAAACTTGCCCAGGAACAAATCATTGTCAAATTAGGAAACAACCCAGAATTAAAAGAGAACCAGTTACCAAAATTAATCGTAGTTAGTCCGGGAGTTCCATGGGATATTCCTCTGCTGGTTAAAGCACGAGATATGGGAATAGAAACCATGGGAGAAATGGAACTAGCATGGAGACAAATGCAAAATATTCCCTGGGTGGGAATTACTGGTACCAATGGCAAAACCACCACTACAGCGTTAACAGCGGCTATTTTTCAAGCAGCTGGTCTTCATGCTCCTGCTTGCGGTAACATTGGTTATGCTGTAGCGGAGGTAGCTCTACAAGTAGCTTTAGGCGCAAAACCACCAGACTGGGTAATAGGGGAACTCAGTAGTTACCAAATAGAATCTTCTTGGAGTCTTTCTCCTCACATAGGAATTTGGACGACTTTTACACCAGACCATTTAGCTCGTCACAAAACTCTAGAAAACTACTATGATATTAAAGCTAAACTGCTGAGAAACTCCCGCTTACAAATTATTAATGGTGACGACGCTTATTTAAGTAAAGTTGGTTTACAACATTGGCCCCATGCTTACTGGACAAGTGTCAAAGGACTAGGTCATTTAATAGGGGGAAAAGGGTTTTATATAGAAAATGGCTGGGTAACGGAAAAACTATCTGCTGATTCTGAACCTCAACCAATAGTAGCAGTCACAGATCTAAAAATGGTGGGGGAACACAATCAGCAAAACCTACTCATGTCAGTGGGAGCAGCAAGATTAGCTGGGATTTCTATTCCAGCTATCAACCATGGAGTCCAACAATTTCCCGGGGTTCCCCACCGCTTACAACATGTTTGTACCTGGGAGGGAATTGAATTCATCAATGATAGTAAAGCGACAAACTACGATGCAGCTGAAGTAGGTTTAACATCGGTAAAAAGTCCAACAATTTTAATAGCTGGTGGTGAAGCAAAAGCAGGAGACGATACGGGTTGGTTGAAGAGAATTCAAGAGAAAACCGCAGCCGTATTATTAATTGGTAGTGCTGCTGAAACTTTTAGTAAAAGGTTAGAAACTGTAGGGTATGGTAACTTTGAAATTGTGGAGACTATGGAAAAAGCCATTCCCAGAGCTGCACAATTGGCCAAACAGCACCAAGCCACCACGGTTTTATTATCACCAGCTTGTGCTAGTTTTGATCAGTATGCCAACTTTGAAGTTAGGGGTGATCATTTTCAGCAATTATGCTTAGAATGGACGAGCAATTACTAACAATCCCTAGCTAGATGTGCTTGCTTATGCCAAAAACAACTTATAGGCGGGGTTTTGAGATTCCTCCCAATAGCGGTAACCCAAAGAATCCAGGAACTCCCGCCATTCCTGCATTTCACCCGGTGGTACTTGCATTCCTACCAGAATGCGCCCATAATCCGCTCCATTATTGCGGTAATGAAACAAACTGATATTCCAGTCGGGGGACATGGAACCGACAAATTTCATCAGCGCTCCTGGACGTTCAGGAAATTCAAACCGATACAATAGTTCGTGGTGAGCTAGGGAGGAATGTCCCCCCACCATGTGACGTAGATGTAGTTTTGTCAGCTCATCATCGGTCAAATCTATGGTTTTTAAACCATGCAGTTCGAATTTCTCTACTATTTTAGCAGCATCAGCTCGATTTTCAATCTGCACCCCTACAAAAATGTGAGCTTCCCGATCATCTGCAATCCGATAATTAAACTCTGTTAGGTTTCTATCACCTAAACACTCACAAAACTGTTTAAGACTGCCCGGTTTTTCAGGAATATTCACTGCGAAAATCGCTTCGCGGCGCTCTCCAAATTCAGCTCTCTCCGCAACAAACCGTAACCGGTCAAAATTCATATTGGCACCACAAGCTACCGCGACTAAGGTTTTTCCTTGAATCTGTTCCCTTTCTGCATAGTATTTTGCTGCTGCAATAGATAAGGCACCTGCAGGTTCTAAGATGGAACGAGTATCTTCAAAAACGTCTTTAATGGCTGCACAGGTAGCATCCGTATCTACTAGCATAATTTCATCCACATATTCCTGACACAGACGAAAAGTTTCTGCTCCCACTTCTTTTACTGCTACTCCGTCAGCAAATAAACCTACTTGGGATAAGCGTACCCTGTGTCCAGCCTTTAAGGATTGATACATAGCATCAGCATCCACAGGTTCCACACCAATAATTTTGATTTCGGGACGTAGACGTTTCACATAAGCTGCTATTCCGGAAATTAACCCACCCCCACCAATAGCTACGAAAATTGCATCTATTGGTTGTTGGTATTGACGTAGTATTTCCATACCAATAGTTCCCTGACCAGCTATGACATGAGGATCGTCAAAAGGATGGATAAAAGTTAGTCCCTTTTCCGCTTCTAATTTACGAGCATAAGTATAAGCATCATCATAGGTATTTCCATATAAAATTACTTCTCCCCCACGAGATTTAACGGCATTTACTTTAACTAGAGGGGTTGTAACTGGCATAACAATCATTGCTCTTGCTCCTAAGCGACTAGCAGATAGAGCTACGCCTTGAGCATGATTACCAGCGGAAGCAGCAATAACACCCTGTTTAAGTAGGTCCTGAGGTAGGTTAGCCATTTTATTATAAGCACCCCGCAGTTTAAAGGAAAAGACAGACTGCATGTCTTCCCGTTTGAGTAGCAGTTTATTGTGAATGCGGTTTGATAGGTTGGGAGCATATTCTAGGGGTGTTTCTTGAGCTACGTCGTAGACTTTAGCTGTGAGAATTTGTACTAAGTAGTCACAATACATGTTGATAGATGCAAGATAGAGAGTTTTTTGGAGTTAGATCCCCAATTTTATCTCACCCACACGAGAAATTTCTATGACCGAAGTTTTAGATTTAAGTCATGATAATAACGGAGATCTAGTGTTTTTCGGTCAACTGTTTTTATAGCGTTATGAATGGCAAATTGTGATTCAATAGAGAAGATCAGGGAAGATGCGAATAACCAAGACAAAAAGGAAGATAGAAATGATCACACTGATTTACCGACGGAATTTGACGAGAATTTTAATTCTGGCTTTTTTCTCGCTGATGACCTGGTTGAATTTCACTCCCCCAGATATTACTCCTACAGCTATAGCTCTGGGTGGTAAATTGCCCACTGTTAATCAGCTTGCACCTACTTTTACTCTACCTACAAATACGGGGGAGGGTAACATTTCCTTGGCTGATTTTAGAGGTCACTGGGTGGTTTTATACTTCTACCCTAAGGATTTTACCTCTGGTTGTACTATTGAAGCACGACGCTTTCAACAGGATTTGCCCAAGTATCTGGAAAAAAATACTAGGATTGTTGGTGTAAGTGCGGACAGTGTGGACTCCCATGCTAAATTTTGTGACTCCCAGGGATTAAAATTCCCCCTGTTAGCTGATACTGATGGTGCGGTTAGTAAAGCATACGGATCTTGGATTGGTTTTTTCTCTATGCGTCATACTTTTATTATTGACCCACAGGGTACTCTCAGAGAAATTTTTCTGGGAGTTAATCCTAATGTTCACAGTCAAGAAGTTTTGGCACGTTTGGTAGAATTACAGAAAACATCTCTAGAACTGTCTTTAAATGAATCATGATGTCTTTATTGTCCCTCCAGGAAAGAAAATTTCCTTGGGGGACTATGACCCAAGCTACAAGGCTGAATTTCATCAAAAAGTTGATGCTGTTAAAAAATTAAGAGCGGGTATCAAAGAACTGGCTAGATATCAAGATGTTCTCTATGCTCAAAATACCTATGCTCTCCTTATTATCTTTCAAGCTATGGATGCTGCTGGAAAAGATAGTACCATTAAACATGTTATGTCTGGTATAAATCCTCAAGGATGTCAGGTGTTTAGCTTTAAAGCACCTAGTGATGAAGAATTGGATCATGATTATCTGTGGCGATCCACTAGGTGTTTGCCAGAACGAGGTAGGATTGGTATATTTAACCGTTCTTATTATGAGGAATTATTGGTGGTAAGAGTACATCCAGAAGTCCTCGCTAGACAGCAACTCCATCATGTTCCCCAAGGTAATCAACTCTGGAAACAGCGGTTTGAGGAAATCAACAATTTTGAAAAGTACCTGGTTAATAATGGTATTGTTATTCTCAAGTTCTTTCTCCATATCTCACCACAGGAACAGAAAAAACGCTTCCTCCAGAGGATTGAATCTCCAGCTAAACATTGGAAGTTTTCTGCAAGTGATGTTCGAGAACGCGCTTTTTGGCATGATTATATGATTGCTTATGAGGATCTGTTTAACCACACTAGTACTAAACATGCTCCTTGGTATATCATCCCCGCAGATAGAAAATGGTTTACAAGGCTAGTGGTGTCGGAGATTATCTGTGATAAACTACAAGAACTAGACTTGCAATACCCAACTGTTAGTGAAGAACATCAGCAACAACTTTTACAAGCTAAAAAACTTCTCGAAGGTGAAGATATCACCAACTTCCACCCCAAAACGAGCGATCGCATTTCCTAGGAGCGATCGCCAGGAGTAGAAAACTAACCGAGTGAGGTTTAATGTGTTTTTTCCGCCATTAATAACTGACGAATTAATCTGGCCATGGCTTTTTGGGTAAAGCGACCAGCAATTTGCTGACCTAAATGATGGACTTTAGGATTCACCAAAATCTCCATTAATTGGGGAGCAAGTTTGGTAGGATCAAAACCTCTGGTTTGTTGTAAAATGCCTACAATTCGCTCAATATGTTCTAAGGTCTGTTGTTGTTCAACTGTCGCACCAGCTACTTCATTAACTACTGTCAAACCGAATTTTTGTCTAAGTAAAGAGGTGAAGTTATGGAGAACATTTTTACCCACTGCATCCAGTCCATTGACAACCTCATCCACCAATTTATCGCGAATAAATCCACCACGTTGGGAAGATAAAAATTCCACGGTTTGATTCATGACTAAATTCAAGTCGTAGTCTTGATTATTACGGGCATTTTTTAACAAGTTCTCTAAACGATTCCAGCGAAATTTGCCATCTTTAAATAGTAGATCTTGTAGGGATGCTCGCAATTCTTCCGATGGGTCAGTTAATAGTCGTTTAGAAACATAGGGATAAGCTTCACTTAGAACTTTGAAGTTTGGATCAATATAAATGGCAATTCCTTCTAAAGTAACCAAAGAACGAATAATCAAAGCATAATAAGGAGGCACTCTAAAAGGATACTCATACATTAACTGTGATAAATCATCCGTGATACTTTTAATATTTAGTTCAGCTACGCTTGCACCTTGAGCATTAGCAAAGACTCTGGCAAATGCAGGAACTATTGGGGTTAAATCCGTATCTGGAGTGAGAAACTCCAGTTTAACATAGTCTTTTGCCAAAGAGTCAAAGTCTCGGTTAACAACATGAACGATGGCCTCAATCAAACCATAACGCTGGGGTGGTTTAACCTCACTCATCATCCCAAAGTCTAAATAGGCTAACTTACCATCAAAGGTGGCTAATAAGTTACCAGGGTGAGGATCTGCATGAAAAAACCCATGTTCTAGTAATTGTCTGAGGGAACACTGTACTCCTATTTCTATTAGATAACGCGCATTGATACCCAAAGTCTCAATTTCTTGTGGTTGGGTCAGTTTAATCCCATTAATCCACTCCATTGTTAATACACGCCGGTTTGTATATTCCCAGTAGATTTTAGGTACGTAAATATCTGGGAGGTGTCCATACAATTCAAAAAAACGTTCAGCATTTTCCCCTTCCCGGATATAGTCCATTTCCTCAAAAATGCGACTACCTAATTCGTCCAAAATCCCCACCAGGTCACTTCTGACCCGTTTCACATTTTTTTGCACCCAACCAGCTAAAATTCTCAGAATATATAGATCAATGGTGATTCTTTCTCGCAAATCTGGACGCTGAACTTTGATTGCTACTTCTTCCCCAGTTTTCAGTCTACCTTTATAAACCTGTCCTAGGGAAGCTGCTGCAATCGGGTGGGGTGATATTTCACTGTATATATCTTCCGGTGAACCACCTAACTCTTCTTTGATAAATTGGTATGCTATCTCATTGGGAAATGCTGGTAGTTGATCTTGTAATTTAGTTAGCTCTTCTAAATATATGGGAGGAACTAAATCTGGTCTGGTGGATAGAGCTTGTCCTATTTTAATATATGCAGGCCCAAGTTTTGTTAGCAATTCTCGCAGTTGAATCGCTATGGGGCGGTGGTTTTCCACAACTATCCCTCGCCTTTTATCCCACCATAAGGTAAAAACTAAGGATAATACAGGTACCATTACTGCTAATATTCGCTGTAAAACTTGTCCTAGTTTATCTTGGTAATGTGCTGCAATCTGTTGATAGTCATAGTATAATTGTTCTGGTTCGGCTTCAGCCAGGACTTTTGGTTGATGGTTTGTTCTTGATCGGGTTGTACTAATCATTAAGCTTTTATTAGTGTTTTCGGGTGTTTAATTGTGGATAATTCTCTTTCAGAACTGTCCTTGGTACCATGTCAACAAGCTATAAAATAGGGTTTGTTAACTATTGTAACGATATGTTGCTCTTTTGTCACATAATTGGTGGGGAATGTGGGTTATAACCGAGGTAAAAGTTTGGGGATCAGATTGCCAGGAATTTTAGACAGAGCTAGATTTTGCCCGTGAATACCTAGCTCATGATGGAAAGTGCGAATTATTTTGACAATTTGGTTAAATGTTTCCTGATAAGGTTGTGTATTGTCGTCTAAACTATTTAGAGTTTTTAAAAAATAATCTAGGGATGTTTGTAAATGATAGGAAACAATTTCTTTATCACCTTTAAAATGTGAATCGGTTATGAGTTGATAGTGAGCTAGTGCTAAGTTATTTTGGGTCCCCAAGATATCAAAACTCAAATCTTTTTGATCGAAATAGTTGGCTATGGTTAAGGTATTTTCGTAGGTCTCAATAGATAATTTTAGTAAATTTTGGCGATTTTCTCCTTTGATATGTGGTAGATTGCTCAATTGCCAATAGGTAGTTCCTAAATTGTTACGAGTGACTGCACAACCCATGGGAATACTCTCTGGAGTCCTATATTTTAAGGCTTCTTGGTAAAAATCTATTGCTAATTGCAAATTCTTTTCTGGTGTTTCATAGTGGGATAAGTTCCAATAAGCAGTGCCAATATTATTTTGAATCATCCCATACTTAATAGGGTCCTTTTCCGCTTGATAATGACTTAGGGCGGAAGTATAAGCGGAAATCGCTTGTTTAAGATTTTTTTCTGGTTCACTATGTTGCGCTAGGTGCCAATAAGCAGTACCTAGATTATTTTGACAGGAAGCATATTTATGAGGATCTATTTCCTCTTTCCGATAATTTAATGTTTCCTTATATGCTTTTATTGCTGCTTGCCAGTTTTCTAAGGGCTGACAAAATTTTGCCAGATCACCATAAGCTGTCGCTAAGTTATTTTGCACTCGAGCATAGATATCCGGCTGACTATCACAGTCAATCATATTTAAAACTAATTGATAAAACTCTAGAGACTGTTCTATATGTGTTTGCGCTTCTTCTATGCTTGCCGATGTGCGATGTAGCATCCAATATAGAGTACCTACATCATTTAAAGTATCTGGTACTAAAGGTGAAGTGTCATCATAACTGAGAGATTCCTGGTAGGCAATAATTGCTACCATTAAATTGTCTAGATTTGCATCTCCCTGTTCAATGCGCAGGCGATATAAAGTTCCTAGATTATGGTAGGCCTGAGCAATTTCTTCTTGGGAGTCTTGCGTGAGGTTAATGGTTAATTTCTCAATTTCCCATAGTAATTGCTTGATTTGCCAATTAGTATCTCTATCCTCATCAATGTTTGGGTTCAGTGTTTTAGGAATTAGGGAAATTAACTCCTGATTAATATGTGAAAAAGATGAAAGTTTAGGAATATTAAGAACAAACGGAACTATTTGATTCTCTCTCTCTGTAGTTTCTTTAGTTTCATTGTCCAAAGATTTTCCATTATCTTCATCAGGTTGATAGTTGAAGACGGTTGATTCCTCAACTACAGATGGGTCTATTTTTTCTAATCTGACACTTCTCAATTCAGAAGAATTCTGGGGATAATTAGGATTTTCTATACCTCCTGTTGGCTCTCCCTCAAAAATAAATACACCTGTTCTATATTGCCAAAATTGCGGAGCTGATTGTTGAATCGCATACAACCAAGGACGGGTAACCCAAAATAATAAGTTGGATTCTACAATTGAAGTGCTTTTCTTCTTACTAAAGTATTCTTCTCCCAGTCTTAGATTATGCAAGAAAAAACGCTGTACTGCTATTGACTGTTTGGTCAACTGCTCTACCCCCACAATTTGAAATGCTGGGATTGGTAAAATCTTACCCGGTGAGTTTTGTGATTTCCCAACTCTTGGTGGTGGGTAATTACCTAACCACTGGTTAATTTGAGCTATGGGATTGGGATCATTTAGGTTTAATCTCACGGTTACTAATCGAGGATAAGCTGGAGTGCTAATTCCCTGTTTCTCTCCAACATGGTACAGCACCCGTTCTACTGGATAGGCCAAATCAGAATGTAGTTTGCTGGCTACCTGATTTCTAATATTTATATTATCACATACTGCAAAAAATATCTGACGTCGTAGGGATACGCTTAATGCTAGTCTTAAACGTCTATATACTTGCCGATTTAAAGTAAAAATATCCGTAGTGGGATTTTCATTCACGTTCATACTGGCTATAACAGCCTAAATAGGGGTGGTTGAAAAGGTATTTCGCCCAAGAGAGGGAATGTTCCGTTGGTCTTTCCCTAGCACTAACCTGTTTTTTGATAATTTAGCATAGTAAGCGCATTTACTTATATTTAAAATCTCTTTAATTGTATCAAAGAACAAAAAAATCAGGCTCCCCCTAAGATGAGAACCTGATGGTCAGGGATATTAAATTTTATGAATTTTATCAACTGCTTAGGTTTTAGAAAGATGGGTTTCTAACTGGGATTTGACACTGCGAAGGCAATAAAAACTACGCCAACTATTAAAAGTGCTCCGAGTCCGCCTAAAATTACATAATTCAGTTTTTGTTTACCCGTTGGAGGTTCAGCTTCATAAACCTTGGGTTCCTGGGCAAAATTGTTGAGCCGACCGCCCTCTTCTGTTGTGTATGGCATGAAATGATTCCTTGTTACATTTCTTTATTTGGGATTACATAATATTATAATTTCAATTGACATTTTTCCATAAAACTTTACATGAGGTTACCTTATATTATGTTGTTGCAAGTAATAGCTCAGCTTATAAGTCTTACTGAGCTATTTACACCGCTAGGTTAGTCGAGAAAACCCATTAATAGTCCAGAATCATCAACTTCATTTGACGCTATGGGACGATTGCCAAAAACCGAGTAGTTCTCTGAAATTACTAAGGAGCTGGACCCAACAGGGCGAGTTCCGGATAGGTTAATACTGTTGACGACAGTAAATGTGTTGGCACCAATAGGGCGAATACCTAGTGCATTGTAAGTTTCCACTACTTGTAATGTGCTGGTGCTAATAGGACGCAAGCCAGCAATGGAGACTGTTCCAGCTACCTGCAACCCACTGCTACCAATGGGACGTTCCCCAGCTATGACAATTGTTCCTTGACCAGTCTGCTCTGTATTACTTTGTTGATTTTCTTCCACTTTTTTATCTCCCTTAGGATATTAATAGAATCCAAGTAGGCGCTTATAAACTAAATTCATCCACTGTGTTAAGTGGATTTTACAATAGTTAAGGAAAAGTATTTTTTTCCTCATATACTAGAGTTTATCCCGAAACGGCTACAATATAATTATCTTGTCTCGCTCAGATTATGGCCCAATTTACTCTTCAAGCTCCTTTTTCCCCCACCGGAGATCAACCCCAGGCGATCGCTGAAATGATTAAGAACATTGAAGGGAAACAGCGGTATCAAACTTTACTGGGTGCGACGGGAACGGGAAAGACGTTTTCTATTGCAGCAGTGATAGAAAAGGTGGGCAAACCTACCCTAGTGCTGGCCCATAATAAGACCCTGGCGGCCCAGTTGTGTAATGAGCTGAGGGAGTTTTTTCCTCATAATGCAGTGGAGTATTTTGTCAGTTATTACGACTATTATCAACCAGAAGCCTATATTCCTGTTACCGATACATATATAGAAAAAACATCAGCCATTAATAGTGAAATAGATATGCTGAGACATTCTGCGACCCGATCTTTGTTTGAGCGGGAAGACGTGATAGTTGTGGCATCTATTAGTTGTATATATGGTTTAGGTATGCCTGCTGAATATTTAAAAGCAGCAATAAATTTAGAAATAGGAATGGAGATAGATCCCAGAGAGGTAATAAGGAAATTAATCTCCGTGCAGTATAGTCGTAACGACATAGAAATTGGACGAGGTAAATTCCGAGTTCGCGGGGATGTGATAGAAATTGGGCCTGCGTACGAAGATAGAATCGTGAGAGTAGAATTTTTTGGTGATGACATAGATGCTATACGTTATGTAGATCCGGTGAATGGGGAAATTATGAGTAGTTTAGAAAGGATAAGTATTTATCCTGCACGTCACTTTGTTACCCCAAAAGAGAGATTAGAAATTGCCTGTTTAGAGATTTCTGATGAGTTAAAAGCATATAAATTAAAATTGGAAGAATTAGGAAAATTAGTTGAGGCACAAAGAATAGATCAACGGACGCGTTATGATATAGAACTGTTAAGAGAAGTAGGATATTGTAACGGGGTAGAAAATTACTCCCGTTATTTAGCGGGGAGACAAGCAGGAGAACCTCCAGAATGTTTAATTGATTATTTTCCCCAGGACTGGTTATTAGTAATTGACGAGTCTCATGTTACTGTTCCCCAAATTCGGGGGATGTATAATGGTGATCAAGCCAGGAAAAAAGTTTTAATTGATCATGGTTTTCGGTTGCCTAGTGCGGGGGATAATCGTCCTTTAAAAGCTGAGGAATTTTGGCAAAAAGTGTCTCAGTGTATTTTTGTTTCAGCCACTCCAGGCGATTGGGAAATAGAAGTTTCGGGTAAGAATATAGTAGAGCAGATTATCCGACCTACAGGAGTGTTAGATCCACAGATTTACGTTCGTCCCACAGCTGGACAGGTGGATAATTTGTTGGGAGAAATTCACGAGAGAGTGGATAATAATGAACGGGTGTTAATTACTACCTTGACTAAGAGAATGGCAGAAGATTTAACTGAATATTTAGAAAATAGATCCGTTCGGGTCAGATACTTACATTCAGAAATTAATTCTATTCAGAGGATTGAAATTTTACAAGATTTGAGAAATGGCAGTTTTGATGTTTTAGTAGGTGTCAACTTATTAAGAGAAGGTTTAGATTTGCCAGAGGTTTCTCTTGTGGTAATTATGGATGCAGATAAAGAGGGTTTCTTACGTGCAGAACGCTCCTTAATTCAAACCATTGGTCGTGCAGCACGTCATCTGCGCGGTAAGGTAATTATGTATGCTGATAATTTGACTGGTAGTATGATCAAAGCCATTGAAGAAACTGATAGAAGAAGGGGAATTCAAATGGCCTATAATAAAATACATAATATTACCCCCCAACCGGTTTTTAAAAAATCTGGTAACTCTATTCTCTCCTTTTTAGATGTTTCGCGACGCTTAAATACCAATGATTTAAAGCTGGTGGATGAACAATGGCATGATTTGAATTTGGAGGAGATTCCACAACTGATTACTACCCTAGAAAAACAAATGCACGATGCTGCTAAAAAGATGGAGTTTGAACACGCTGCCAAACTGCGCGATCGCATTAAGTCCTTGAGGGATAAAATACTGGGTAGGTGAACGTTAGGTTTTGTGTACCGGATTTGCATCTGAATATGACATAATGGTTCAAGCTATGGAAAAATAATCAATCTAAATCACTCTAAACTGCTGAGGAACCAAACAATGGGATATGTCATTGCAACTGCAAATATGAAGGGAGGAGTAGGTAAAACTACCGTGACTGTTAATTTGGCAACTTGCTTGGCTAAACATCATGGTAAAAAGGTGCTGGTTCTTGATTTAGATAGTCAAATCAGTGCGACCTTGAGTCTAATGTCACCGGGAGATTTTGCCAAACGTCGTAAACAAAGAAAAACCCTGAGATATTTATTAGATGAGGTAATTAATCCTGATCCTCAACCTGAATACAAAATTCATGATGTCATTGAGCCCGAATTGTGCAAGCTACCAAGTTTGAGTCTCTTACCAGGAGACATTGACCTATATGATGAATTTGTAGTTTCTGAAATGTTACACAATCAAGCTGTAGCTCTGGAAGAACGAGATTTTGAAACTATTTGGAATCGTTTTGAAAGGGTCTTAGTTAGGGATATTTTACAACCTGTTCGTGACCAATATGATTTTATTCTTTTAGATTGTGCTCCTGGTTATAACCTGATGACTCGTAGTGCTTTGGCCACTAGCGATTTTTATTTGCTCCCTGCTAAACCTGAACCTCTTTCTGTTGTCGGTATTCAATTGTTGGAAAGACGTATTGCTAAGTTGAAGGATAGTCATGAACATGAGGCCAAAATCAATATCCAAATGCTGGGTATTGTATTTAGCATGTGTAATACCAATATGTTAACTGGTAGATATTATAAACAAGTCATGCACAGAGTTGTAGAAGATTTTGGTGTAGAAACTATTTGTCAAGCACAAATCCCTGTTGATGTGAATGTGGCTAAGGCGGTTGATAGTTTTATGCCTGTAACCTTATTGAATCCTAGTTCATCTGGCTCTAAGGCGTTTATTCATTTAACTGAAGAGCTGCTACGCCGTCTGTAACTACATAGGTCATGGGCTATTGTAGTTTAATACCTAAAACTTGAGTATAAGCACCTCTAGCTTGGGTTACACCTATTGTTCTTTGGGCAGACTCTATCATAGGACGACGTAAGCTGACCACAATAAACTGTGCTTGTTCTGCTTGTTGTTTAATCATTTTTGCCAATCTTTCAACATTAGCACCATCTAAGAACATATCCACTTCGTCAAAGGCATAAAATGGCGATGGGCGATAACGTTGGAGGGAAAAAATAAAACTGAGCGCTGTCAATGACTTTTCTCCCCCGGACATAGAAGCTAAACGCTGCACAGGTTTACCCTTGGGATGGGCAATCAGGTTTAAACTGCTATTAGAAGGATCCTCCGGATTATCAAGTTGTAAATATCCATCCCCATCTGATAGGGTGGCAAAAATTGATTGAAAATTCTCATTAACTGCATCAAAGGCTTCTTTAAATGCAATTTGACGTAGTGTGGTAAAGTTTTCAATCCTTAATAACAGTTCTGTTCTCTCTGCTTGTAGAGTATTTAGCTTTTCTGTTAGCTCTTTTACTCTTCCCTCAACTACTTCATAGTCAGTTAATGCCAACATATTAACTGGTTCCATTAACTGTAATCTTCTACCCAAACTGCGCAGCTCCTTTTGTAAATCTTCCAAGTCCACCTTATCAGGTACTTCTGGTATGGGATTGGGCAATTCTGTTCCCAGAGTTTGCAGTTGACCGTGTAGTTCGGTTAACTGTTCGCGTCGTTTCTCTTGAGTCTGTTGCAGTTTTTCAATTTCCCATTGTAATTTTTGCTGGGATAGGATCATATCCCTTAATTCTTGCTCTGTCCTATCTCTTTTCCTCTTCTCGTCACCTAGATTCTCCTCAATTTCCCTTAATCTGGATTGGATATGGATAATTTCTTGGGTTAGTTCCTCAACTTGATGGTTAACTGCGGACTGTTGATTAGTTAGAGTGATCTGGTCACCCTCATATTCCCCAACTCGCATTTGGGCTTCTCTAATTTTCTCTTCTAACCGCTGTTGTTGATTCCCCAAGTTTTGCAGTGTCTGCTCCATCTCCCTGACAGTGTTATCTTTTTGTTGTAATTGTTGCTCCCAACTTCTAATGGTAGTTTGGATTTCTTGCCATTCCCTGGGGGTTTGGGAGGCTTCCAATTCCGCCAGATTATGTCGTAATTGTTGCAATTGTTCTTCTTGAGTTGGCAGTTCCCGATCTAAAATTTCTAACCGGGTTTGAGCATAATTGACTTTCTCCGTATTTTGATGGAATTGTAAACGGGTAGTTTCCACTTGTCCATGCAAGTTATGGACTTCTTTCTTAAGCTGCTCTAAATACAACTGTTGCTCTCTACGTCCTTGTCTAGCTTCTGTTAATTCTAATCCCAGTTGTTTGCTGCGAGGGATTAAAGTGACTATAGCTTCCGCACAACGTTCTAAAACCCTATCAATATCTGCCAATCTAGTTCTTAAATTAATGAGTTCCTCCGATTCCTTACCCTCTCCAGTATCGAACTTTAAACCAGAGCGTTGAGTCTGACTACCACCTGTCATCGCACCGCTAGTTTCTAATAATTCCCCTCCCAGGGTGACGATTCGATATAGTCCTAATTGGTTTCTGGCCTGTTCCAAAGTTTTGAAAACCACCGTATTACCAAAAACATATTTAAATACCTCCTGATAGCGGTCATCACATTCTACCAGGTTCATGGCATATTCGACAAAACCATCAACATAACGAAGAGTTAAATCAGGAGTAAATTTAGAAGCTTTTATTTTATTTAAAGGTAAAAAGGTAGCCCTACCGGCACGTTTTTGTTTTAACAATTCAATTCCTGCTGAAGCCACACGTTCATCTTCCACCACAATATGACCTAGTCTTGCACCTGCAGCGGTTTCTAGGGCTAGATGATAGCGGGAATCAACCTTGCCCAATTCCACTACCAGCCCACATAATCCTGGTAAACCAGACTGAATAATGACCTTACTGGCTTGAGTTCCTTGTACTTCTTGTTGTGCTTGAGTTTGGGCCTCCAGTTTATCCAAAAGTCTTTGTTTTTCCCGCTGTTCTTGTAACAGTCGCTTTTGTGTATCCTGTTGGATTTGTAATTCCTGCTCTGCAGCTGCTAGGTTAGTTGCCAGATTCTCAATTGGTGTGGTAGAACTATTAAACTCAAGGGTTAATTCTTGGCATTCCGCTTGTTTTTGAGCTAATTGTGGTTCTAAAACACTCAAAAGCTCTGATTGTTCCTGAATTAGTTCCCGTAACTGAAAATTTCTCTCTCTTAATTGGGTTTGTTCCGTTCTTTGAGGTTCTACGGTTTGTAGCAAAGTCTCAATTTGACGATTAACAGACGACTGTTGTTGTACCCAGTGTTCAGAAGCAGTAGCAATTTCCGCCGCAACTTGACGGTAAGATTCTAACTGTGCCCTTGTTTGTTCACGTTCCTGTTGGTGATGGCTTAAAGTTGAACCCTCTAAAGAGTATTCTTGTTGATTTTGTTGCAAAACAGCTTGGTATTCTTCTATTTCCCCTTGGGTTTGATGGAGTTTTTTGATTGTCTCTTGTAAATGGGATGCTATTTCATTTTGTCGTCTATATAGTTGTTTACGTTCAGCTTCTTGATTAGCAAGGGTAGATTGAACTGCCAAAAGCTGATCTTCCCCTAGGGATTTAACGAGGATATTCAGTTGGTCCAATTGGCTATTTTGGTCTTGGATGTTTTGATTAGTTTGAGTTAAACTCCCAGTCAGTTGATTAGATGTTGCATCTCCAGCTTGAATATCCGTAGCCAATTGTTCCTGTTTGGACTGGAGAGAGCGCCAAGTTAAAACCAATTCCCAGGACTGTTTCTCTTGCAACTCTTTTTTAATTTGCTGGTATTTCTCTGCTTTCAGTTTATCTTGGTATAGACGATCTCGCTGTGCAATTAACTCACCTTCAATAATTCTACAGCTGTCTTCCTTTTCCTTAACTTCTTCCAAAGTCCCTTTAGCTTGGTTGATTTTTCTGTCATACGCTGCAACACCAGCCAACTCATCAATAATTTCCCGTCGTTCTTTCCCATTCATGGAGATAATGCTGGTGACATCACCCTGTAACACCACATTATAACCCTCTGGGTAAATTCTTAATCTTTCTAACTCTTCATGTAATTCCGTCAAAGTACAGGAACTGCCATTAATGTAATAGTTAGAGGTGTAACTACCCTGGGAATTGACCCGTAAACGTCGAGTCACACTCCATTGTGTTAAGGTAGGAGATTTATTTTCTTGTCCATTTACTTGTGTAACTTCCTCTGTAACCTCTGGGGGTGACACCATATCAGAAATATCAAAGGTGACGGTTACAATGGCTTCAACAGAATTGCGCCCTTTAGCAGTTTGATTGTTGTTAACTAGATCGGGTAGTTTATCAGCACGCATACCCTTAGAACTGGATAGTCCTAAGCAAAATAGTAAAGCGTCCAGAATATTGGATTTACCTGAACCATTAGGGCCAGAAATGACAGTACATCCCGGTAGCAAGGGGACAGAAGTTGTACCACCGAAGGATTTAAAATTAGTAAGTTCAACCCGCTTAATATGCACCATTATTTAGGTGTAACTCAACTGGTTTTAATTGGAGTATTTAACCACCAAATAATTATAACAGACTCCTGGATTTTTAAGTTTGATCTTCTCCACCTCCCTGGAGAAAGATGCAAATCCATCATAGAAGCAGTTGAAATGAACATATCTTCTCCGCTGTTTTCTTTCAACCTATGACATTATCCCTGGACGAACTCAAAAACTTAGTGGAAAATTCCCAGTCTCCATCCGTATCCCTATACATGCCAACTCAAAAAGCTGGGGCAGAGACTCGTCAAAACCCTATTCGCTTTAAAAATTTAATTCGCCAAGCCCAACAAGATTTAGAAGCGTTAGGTATCAGACACACAGAAGTTTTAGATTTGCTGAAACCGGCTATAGAATTAGATACAATTGATTTTTGGGAACACCAAAATCAAGGACTGGTAATTTTTATTAGTCCCAACTTGTTTCGCTACTATTGTTTACCCAGTGAATTTCCTGAATTAGTTGTTGTCAATAGAGAATTTCATCTGAAACCTCTACTGCATTTTATTAATAACGATGGTAAGTTCTATATTTTAGGTCTGAGTCAAAAAGATGTGAAATTATTTGTTGGCACGGGACATAGTTTACAGGAGTTAGTAGTAGAAAATATGCCCCACCGTTTAGAAGAAATTCTCCTGGAAGACGAATTACAAAAAGGTGTACAACACAGAGTGGGTATACCCAGAGGAGGAGCATCAGCAGCTGAACACCCAGGATCAGTTCATGGACAAGGTAGTCCAGATCGAGAAAAACACGAAAGAGATATTTTACAATTTTGTTATGCCATAGATCAGGCTTTACATCATAGACTAAGAGATGAAAAAGCACCTTTAATTTTAGCAGGAGTAGAGTATCTTTTTCCTATTTATCAAGCAGCAAATAGTTATCCTTACTTATTAACAGAAAGCATTAGTGGTAATGTGGAAATTATCAACTTGGATAAATTACATGAGGCGGGGTGGCAAATAGTTTCTCCCCTATTTCAACAAGATACAATAGCTACCTTAGAACTGTACGAGCAATTAGCGGGAGAAGGTAGTAATATGGCTACCAGTGATGTGAAAGAGATTGTCAGTGCGGCCTATTTTCGCAGGGTAAATTCCCTATTAGTTTCTATAGATGATCAAAACTGGGGAAAATTCCATCCTGAAAACATGAGTGTGGATTTACACACAAAACGAGAGGTAGATGATCAGGATATGTTAGATTTTGCTGCCATACACACCATGTTAAACGGTGGCAATGTTTATACCTTAAAGGGTAAGGACATGCCTAGAGGAACAAAAATAGCAGCAATCTTTAGATATTAGAGTATATTAGGATCGGGCGAATCCGTGGTGTATTATGCCAACTGCACAAGATCCTGATAATTATTATGCTACCCCTCACCGACGAGGAAAACATAAAATCTTTATTGGTATGGCTCCCGGTGTGGGTAAAACCTATAAAATGCTGGAGGAAGCACATCAACTCAAACAAGAGGGGATTGATGTCATTATTGGCATTTTAGAAACTCATGGACGCAAAGAGACTGCTCAAAAAGCTACCGGACTGGAAATGATTCCTAAACGGGTCATGGTCAAAGAGAATATAACTCTTGCAGAAATGGATACAGATGCCATATTAGACCGCTCTCCCCAGTTAGTGTTAATTGATGAACTGGCCCATACTAACATCCCCGGATCTCCACGGGAAAAACGATATCAGGATGTGGAGATAATTTTAGAGAGTGGAATTGATGTTTACTCTACGGTTAATATTCAGCACATAGAAAGTTTAAATGACATAGTGGCGAGAATTACTGGTATTGTGGTCAGAGAAAGGATTCCAGATCGCCTGCTGGATGAAGCTGATGCAGTTGTAGTGATTGATATTACTCCAGAAACTTTGGAGGAACGATTGCGTGAGGGGAAAATTTACCCCCAGAGTCAAGTTGAGCAGTCTTTGAAAAATTTTTTCCAGCGTCGCAATTTGATAGCTCTACGAGAGTTGTCTTTGCGAGAAGTAGCGGATACGGTTGAAGAAGAAGCAAACACTTCTAGTCTGGAACCATCTAGTTGTAATATTCATGAACGAGTCCTGGTTTGTGTTTCTACTTATTCTAATTCAGTACAGTTACTCCGTAGGGGTGCCCGCATTGCTAATTATATGAATGCAAGACTATATGGAATTTTTGTAGCAGATCCGGATCGGTTCCTCAGTAAGAAAGAAGCTGGTCATATTGATACTTGTGAGAAATTATGTAGGGAATTTGGGGGTGAATTTTTGCATGTCAAAAGTCAAAATGTTGCTAGAGAAATTGCTCAAATCGCGGCTAAGTACCACATTACCCAAATTGTAATTGGTAAAAGCCAACAACCTCCCTGGCAAAGATGGGTTAAGGGTTCTTTTACCCAGCGACTTGTAGACTTGATTCGCAATCAAAATATTGATTTACATATTATTGCTGAATAGAGAATGGAACAACCTTCTAATTTATTACTAAAACTTGCCCATCGTTTATTTGATAACCCTGATGAAGAGGCAAAATTTATAGCAGCTTTAGTTCATCCCCAACCCTTTTCACCTTCTATCCTTTGGTGTCAAAATCCTCCAGAAACACCCCCATTCACCACGGAGACACCAACATCATGGCAACCCAAATTTGTAGATCGTCTACAAGTGGGGGAAAGACCTGGTCAACATGCTCTCCATCAAGCAGGAGCTTTTTACTGTTTAGACTTTTCTTCTATATTTGCAGCATCTGTACTATTAACCCTAGAGCAACCTCTTCCTTTAGTATTGGATGTATGTGCTGCACCTGGAGGTAAAAGTATCTTTGCCTGGAAAGCATTACAACCGGATTTAATTATTAGCAATGAAGTAATTCGTAAACGACTAGGAATGCTAATCTCTAATTTAAAGCGTTGTCAAATTAAACCTGGTTACGTACTTAATAAAGATACTAGCGTTTTAGCTCAAATGCTTAAACAATCTATGAGTTTAGTTATAGTTGATGCACCTTGTAGCGGTCAGTCCTTACTAGCAAAGAGAGAGAAAGCTCCCGGATGTTTTCACCAAACAGTAATTAATAAAAATGCCAATCGTCAAAAACGAATTATTGCTAATTCCGCTGGGATTGTTGCTCCCCAAGGTTATTTAGTTTATATGACTTGCACCTACTCTCTAGAAGAAAATGAACAAGTCTGTACATGGTTTTTAGAGCGATTTCCCCAATTTAAACCTGTGGAAGTTAGTCCTCTTTCTCCCTACAGATCTCATTTAACCACTATTCCCTGTTATCGAATGTTCCCCCAGAAGGGTTTGGGCGCTGGTGCGTTTACGGTGCTATTTAAAAACATAACTGAGGGAAATCCCGCACAACTTGTTGGAGATGAAATCCTATCCGCAAGTGTGTGGTACTAGCAACTATCTGATGGATCGCATAATTTTTTTCTTATAATTTTTTGCTAACTATTCCGGGTGGGAGATGAAAAATGAGAAGAGGTGAATAACGACTTAATGTAAGAAACATTTTGGTGCTAAACCTATGACTCAACAAACACTGCAAATCTATTCCTTGTATCGCTTTGACCTTACTCAGCGGGATGATTTACATCTTGTCGATGTAGATTATCCGGAGAGACCAAGATAGGATACAATTGCTACAGAATGCCTCAAACACTGATAATCACCTAGGTTAAATGTACTCGATACTGCCACACTCACGGAGACGTTCACCTTAATGTCTCTGTGTTTGATTGTTTATTTTTCCTAAAATTGTACAATAAACATGGCGATCGCACGGAATCCCCATGCGATCGCCTGTATTATAGAGTTACTGGTATTTTATCAAACTTATTCTCTTCGACAATATTACGGAATAAATCTCCATCAATGGTTTCTTCCACCATCAGCATTTCAACTAAGCGGTCCATAGTCATACGATTTTCCTGCAACAGTTCTTTTACTTTGGCATAACAGTTACTAACAATGTCTCTGACTTGAACATCAATTTTGGCAGCAATTTGCTCAGAATAATCTGATTTCATTCCCCAGTCTCTCCCCAAAAACACTTCTTGACTGGGAGTCTCGAGAGATAACAAACCGAGATCGGACATACCAAATCGGGTCACCATTTGTCTAGCCATAGTTGTCACCTGTTGTAAGTCATTACCTGCACCAGTAGTTACTTCCGCTTTGCCAAAGACAATTTCTTCAGCAGCACGCCCCCCTAAAGCTCCCATAATGCGAGCTAACATTTGAGAGCGAGATACTAAACCCTGGTCTTCATTAGGTGTAAACCAAGTTAGACCCAAAGCTTGACCCCTTGGTATCAAAGTAACCTTTTGTACAGGATCATGATCTTTAACTAAAGTGCCAATCAAGGCATGACCCACTTCATGATAGGCAATTAAACGTTTACTTTTGCCATCAACTAAAGCTGTACCTTCCATACCAGCTACAACCCGATCCACAGCATCATTAATTTCCAGCATAGTAATTTCTTCCTTGCGCCGTCTAGCTGTCAAAATAGCTGCTTCATTGAGCAGATTAGCCAGGTCTGCACCGGTAAAACCGGGGGTGCGTTGGGCAATTTCCTCTAAGGAAATGGTGGGGTCTAATTTCTTATTTCGAGCATGGACTGCCAATATATCCAAACGTCCCTTTAGATCTGGCGCATCTACAATTACCTGTCTATCAAAACGACCAGGACGTAACAGAGCAGAATCCAACACATCGGGACGGTTCGTAGCAGCAATAATAATAATCCCATTATTGCCTTCAAAACCATCCATTTCCGTTAACAACTGATTTAGGGTTTGCTCTCTTTCATCATTACCACCACCAATACCTGCTCCTCTCTGTCTACCCACAGCATCAATCTCATCAATAAAAATAATACAGGGGGCATTTTCCTTAGCTTTTTTAAATAGGTCTCGCACCCGAGAAGCGCCCACACCCACAAACATTTCCACAAATTCCGAGCCAGAAATGCTGAAAAATGGCACAGATGCTTCCCCAGCAATGGCTTTTGCCAATAAGGTCTTACCAGTTCCCGGTGGTCCGACCAATAGTACACCCTTGGGAATTTTTGCCCCCACAGCAGTAAATTTTTCCGGTTGCTGTAAAAACGTCACTACTTCCTGTAGTTCTTCCTTAGCCTCGGTAATTCCAGCTACGTCATCAAATTTCACCCCGGTTTTGGCCTCCATTTGAAATCGGGCCCGAGATCTGCCAAAATTTAATGCCTGGTTGGAACTACTAGCAGAACGTCGCAGCAACAGCATAATCAGGGCTAACAGTGGCAAAATCCACATCAAGTTGATTAGTAAACCAATGGTTGCTCTGCTACTAGCTGTGGAAATCTCACCAAACTCAACTTTTTTCTCCTTCAGTTTACCGATTAACTCACTATTTTGATCTAACAGTCTCACTGATATGGGCGCTGTACCATGTTTATGACTGACCAAATACACCTTAGCTATTTGTTCACCCTCATCAATTTCTACCCTTTTAACCTGGCCTGCTTTAGTTTTCTGCAGTAGCTGTCCGTAGGATAAAGAATTACTACGCTCAATTTTTTGTGCCAAGACTGGACTACCCACAATTTCTGGTAGCATAATCATCGTGGCTACTAATACTCCAGCAAATCTTTTGGCTGGAACCTTTTTTAACCAGGGTTTTTCCAATGTTTTTCTACCAGCATTTGTCGTCATAGTATTTACCATTTAAAAACTACTCCAATCCATTCTCGGTGACCTGTTAACACCTGGGAACTTGACATTATTTATAGTGAAAGCTACCATAAACAACTAGGCCAAATCAGGGAATTTTGTCAACATTTACATGAGTATATGACCACCTTTATCAATAGAGATTATGGTTATGGGAATCGAGAATTAAATCTGTACTCTCAAGATTATAGCTTGCTGACCGATCTTTACCAGCTAATAATTAATCCGTTTAAGGTTATGTTTATATTTACCGATAAACGCTGTTAAAAGCTGAAGCTCGTTTATAGCAAATCCAAATTGTAGAGACCTATTTATTAAAAATCATACCTTAAATTTATGAATATCGCATTATTTGGCACAAGTGCAGATCCACCCACAGCTGGACATCAAAAAATTATCAAATGGCTATCTGAAAATTATGATTGGGTAGCGGTTTGGGCTGCGGATAACCCTATTAAAGAACAGCAGACACCCTTGGGACATCGTGCTGCTATGTTGCAGTTGTTAATTTCTGATATTCAGCCCCCATTAGATAAATTAAATAATATTATATTAGCACAGGAATTGAGTAGTTGGCGCACCTTAGAAACCCTAGAAAAGGCAAAATTAAAATGGGGAAATGATGTGAAGTATACTTTGGTAATTGGTTCTGATTTAGTTAACCAATTACCCAGGTGGTATAGAATTAGTGATTTGCTACAACAAGTCCAATTATTGGTGATTCCTCGACCTGGATATATTATAGAAGATGCTAGTTTACATAAAATTAGACAATTAGGGGGAAAAATGGCGATCGCCAGTACTAAAGGTTTAGATGTGTCATCAACCAATTTTCGTCAACAAAAAAATCTACAAACTCTCACAGCTCCTGTAATTGCCTATATTAATCGTGAGAGGTTATACATTTAATGCTATTAAGTAATCAGACAAACTGTACAAATTCCATATCTCAAGGGAGTTTAGCGAATTTTAAGGTAGGTGTTGATAATGTGATTTTCTCTGTAGATACTGCCAGAAATCGTCTGTTGGTTTTATTGGTGATGCGACAACAAGAGCCATTTTTGAATTTCTGGAGTCTCCCTGGTACTTTGGTGCGTCAGGGTGAATCCCTAGAGGATGCTGCTTACAGAATTATGGCAGAAAAAATTAGGGTAAGTAATTTATACTTAGATCAACTATACACCTTTGGCGGTCCACATAGAGATCCCAGGGAAACAAGCAACAGTTATGGGGTACGTTACTTGTCAGTAAGTTATTTTGCCTTAGTGAGATTTGAAGAAGCAGAATTAATCACTAATAAAGTTGCTGGTACTGCGTGGCATCCCGTGAAAAACATACCAGAATTGGCATTTGATCACGATAAAATCATTAACTATGGGCACAAAAGACTGAAAAATAAATTAGAATATAGTCCGGTGGCGTTTGATGTATTACCAGAAACCTTTACCCTTAATGAGTTATATCAGTTATACACAACAGTTTTAGGAGACAACTTTTCTGATTATTCTAATTTTAGAGCCAGGTTGTTAAAACTCGGTTTCTTATTAGATACAGGAAGTAAGGTTTGTAGGGGAGCTGGTCGTCCTGCAAGTTTATATAAGTTTGATGCCCAAGCATTTGCACCATTTAAGGATAAACCATTAGTATTTATTTAGTATTGATTTAGATTTTTAACTACCAGGTTTATATTACTGAAATTACCACTATGAAAATAGCCATTGCCCAACTAAATCCCATTATTGGTGACCTAAAAGGAAATTGTCAAAAAATCCTAGAAACTGCATACCAAGCAAATGATGTACGTTTATTATTAACACCAGAACTTTCTCTATGTGGCTATCCACCAAGAGATTTACTCTTAAATCCTGGATTTGTGGAAGCCATGGATATGAGCTTACAAGAACTGGCTCAAAATTTACCACCTCATCTAGCAGTTTTGGTAGGAACTGTGGTTCGGAATGGAGAACATCAGACCAGGGGGGGTAAAAATTTATTTAATAGTGTCGCTTGGTTAGAAAAGGGGAAAATTCAGCAATATTTTCACAAAAGACTATTACCTACCTACGATGTTTTTGACGAGAAACGCTACTTTGAGCCTGGGTTAAACCCCAACTACTTTACATTAGATGGTGTTAACATTGGTGTAACTATATGTGAAGATTTATGGAATGATGAAGAATTTTGGGGCAAAAAGTGTTACGCGGTAAATCCCATTGCTGATTTATCGGTTGTGGGGGTAGATTTAATAGTCAACTTATCTGCTTCTCCTTATACAGTTGGTAAACAGAAAACCAGAGAAGCAATGTTAAAACATACCGCTGTAAACTTTCAGCAACCTATAATTTACACTAATCAAGTTGGTGGTAATGATGATTTAATATTTGATGGTTACAGTTTTGCTGTCAACTCCCAAGGTGAAATTCTATATCGAGGTCAGGGTTTTACTCCAGATTTTCTCATAGTAGAATTCAATCAACATACAAAAGAGGTGGAGTTGGCTTCCGACTCAGATCAAAATCTGATTACTCCTATCTATGAATCAGAGGATGAGGAAATTTGGCACGCTTTAGTTTTGGGGGTGAAGGATTATGTGAAAAAATGTCGGTTTTCTCAGGTGATTTTAGGTTTAAGTGGTGGTATAGATTCAGCCTTGGTTGCTGCTATTGCTACTGCTGCATTGGGCAAAGAAAATGTTTTAGGCGTGTTAATGCCTTCACCCTATAGTTCCCAACATTCTGTTAGCGATGCTCTCAAATTAGGGCAGAATTTAGGGATTAAAACCCAAATTTTGCCCATTGGTGAATTAATGAAAAGTTTTGACCATACCTTATTTGAATTATTTACAGGTACAGAATTTGGAATTGCTGAAGAAAATATTCAGTCTCGTATTCGAGGTGTTCTATTGATGGCAATATCCAATAAATTTGGTTACCTGCTTTTATCCACCGGTAATAAATCAGAAATTGCTGTTGGTTACTGCACCCTTTATGGTGATATGAATGGAGGTTTAGCAGTAATTGCGGACGTGCCAAAAACCCGCGTTTATTCTATTTGTAATTGGTTGAATGGTCAAAATCAACAAGAGGTCATTCCCCAAAACATTTTGACCAAGCCTCCTAGTGCAGAACTCAAGCCTGGTCAAACCGATCAAGACTCCTTACCACCATATAACATTCTGGATGATATTCTACAGCGTTTAATCAATCAACATCAATCAGTAGAGGAAATAATAGCAGGAGGTCATGATTTAGGGACTGTAAACCGGGTAATCAAGCTAGTTGCTGGATCGGAATTTAAGCGTCGACAAGCAGCACCGGGACTGAAAATTACCGATAGAGCTTTTGGTACGGGTTGGAGAATGCCCATTGCTGCACAGAAGGTTTAGGTCACTGCAAGTTCACACAAGCATAAAATTTATAAACTAATTAATAAACTGTTACACCAGAACAATATTGCTAGGGTGATTGACCACATACTAGTTTAACATAATGGTCTTAGGGGTAAATCTCTGGGTATTCTTGACAAACTCACCCCTAGTACAGAGGTCATGATTTTAGATAACTTTGCGCGACAGTTACGCCAAGAAGCACAACGTTGGCGCGATGAAGGAATTATTAGTTCTTCCCAATATGAACAAATTGCCGATCGTCATCAATTCAAAAAAATAGAAGGATCTGCTAAAGAAAATTCTGGGTTGATAGCTATTGCTTTTGGTGGTTTATTGCTGATTTTGGGTATAGTTATTTTCCTAGCAGCAAATTGGCAAACCTGGTCTAGGGAAGTGAAATTTATCCTGTTAATGAGTCTATTTTTATCCACTGCTATTACTGGATTTTTCACTTGGAGAGAACCAACCCTAAGTCGGGAAAAAAAGGGAGAAGATAAAAAATCTAAACCTGGTAAACGCTTTTTAGGGGAAGGTTTACTAGTACTGAGTAGCCTAATCTTAGGAGCAACATTAGTGTTGATGGCAGAAATATTTAATATTAGTGGTTCACCCACACAGTTGTTTTTAGTCTGGGGTTTTGGTGTTTTGATCATGGCCTATAGCCTTTGTATTAATTCCTTAGGAATTTTGGCTATTTTGCTATTACAAATTGGCTATTGGTTGGGACTTGGAGAATTTTCTGTAACTGATGGCAATTTCACTGGTGGTGATTTAAATTGGGCCCAATTAGCTGTTCGACATACCCCTTTAATTTCCTGGGTATTGTTTGTTCCATTAGCTTATATTTGCCGTTCACGGATAATTTTTATCCTAGCAGCGATCGCCTTTACGTTTTCCCTGCAATATAATCTTCAACCTTTACCACTATTAACTTCTTCAGAGATTTTTCCGTGGGTAGCTTCTTTTGCTTTAGCATTACCACCCGCCCTATTTTGGAGTTATGATGATTTATTGTTTCCCACGGTCAACTACAGGTTATTTCAGGGAATAGCTCGCCATTTTGCCCTCGGTTGTTTTGCTGTGGTATTTTACCTTTTATCCTTTCGTTGGCAATGGCAATCCTTGGACTTTGGTAATTCCTCTAGTTCCTTCAATAATTTCTCCACTGGGTTTCAATCCTTATCTATTATTGATTTAGGAATTATTGGTGGTTTGGTATTTATTCAATGGTTATTCCTCTTCCGTCATCGGAATAATCCTAACCGTCGGGAAGCATTTTTCAATTTAACTGTCATTGGCATTTTTCTAGGTTTCATTGTGATCATTCCCTTTTGGCATCAGGGTATTGGTCGAATTCCAGAATTGGGAATTTTCATTTTTAATTCTCTGTTGTTTACTTTATCCTGGGGACTAATTCAAGAAGGATTAAAGTTGAGTAGCAGAATTGCTTTTTGGTGTGGCATGATGTTATTAATTTTGCAAATTATTAGTCGCATCTTAGAGTATGACACCGACTTATTATTTAGATCCTTAGTATTCGTAATCTGTGGATCTGGTTTGATTTCTGCTGGTCTTTGGTTTGAAGGGAGATTACAGGAACGCACAGTGAAAAAATAGTCAATTCAACTAACTTACCATGACAAATAACACACCGGAAAAAAATAAGACCTCGACTCCAGAAAAGGAGTTTTCTGAAAAGCTGACTTTTCGTGATTATTTAATTGCTACGGAAGAAAAAGCTCATCAACCTCTACCATTTTGGAGATTGGTTGCTCCTCTCTTGGTACAAGTGGGTTTGATTTTAGGGGTTCCCAGTCAAGCAGTTTATACAGAAATGGCTGGTAAGTCGGTGATTTTACAAACCTTACCCACTAATGTTTCTAACCTATTAGAAGGGTCTGCTTTGTCTTTTGATTATAATATCTCTCGTCCCCAAACTTTGAGAAGATTACCCGGTTGGAGAGACTGGGTAAGACAAAATTCTCGGAGAAATGGCAGAATTATCCAAGGTAGTACTTTATATGTGATTTTGCAGGAGCAACGGTCATTAAACCGTCAATTTAATAGTCCATTTAATGATAGATTCACTAGCGATCGCTCTAATGATGGTAACCTTAATTCTAGGGTTAATTCTGCTGTTCCTGTAGCTTGGAAACCCGTGAGTATTAGTTCCGATCTTCCTATGTATTTATCCAATAATCAGGTAGCTTTAAAGGGTAATTATCAAAATGGGACAATTAATTACGGGTTAGAAAATTACTATGTTTCTCAAGCACAAAGAGAACAAATCGATTATGACTTATTCCAAGCACAGCAAAATCAACGTGCTAGGAGAAGACCAATACTCGTGAGAGTCAAGGTTGATTCTCAAGGTAATGCTACTCCTACCAGTATGTGGATAGGCGATCGCAATTATAATTTTTAAGGTTAAAGGATTCCCTATGGGAATCCTTTTTTCTAATCAATGTTAAAGTTAAAAGGGAGACGAGCATAAATTCCCTGTGGGTCATTCATGATGCGAAAGATTGTTGTTTCCTTTCGTACTTTTTCTAATTCTGTTATGAGGGGATTAGTTTGACTTGTGTCCCGGTTGTGTATCCCTATTATTGCTTCTTCAAGTTTTTTGCCAAAAAAACGCTCTCCTAAAGTGGTTATTTCTGGATACTCTTCCACTTGCCAATCTTTACCTAATTTTGCTTTCTTCGCTGCATATTCAATGGCAATATTTAATCCGCCAATTTCATCCACTAACCCGATTTGTTTTGCTGTTGCACCCGACCAAACTCTCCCTTGTGCAATTTCTCCTACTTTTGTTTCGGGAAGTTTTCTACCCTGCACAACCTTATTGATAAACATATTATAAATTCGGTTGACACTGCGTTGATAAATTGCCAGTTCCTGTGGTGATTTGGGACGGGAAACAGTTTGACTATCCGCAAATTCGCTAGTTTTTACCGTGTCCCAAGTAATACCATTATTATTGGCCAATTTTTGACCGTTTAATAACACACCAAATACACCTATTGAACCTGTAAGAGTGCCAGGTTCGGCAAAAATATGATCGGAATTACTGGCAATCCAATACCCCCCTGATGCTGCTACATCACCCATGGAAACAATTACGGGTTTGACTTGTTTGGTTAATTGAATTTCTCGTTCTATAATTTCTGAAGCTGTTGCACTCCCTCCAGGACTATTAATTCTCAAAACTACGGATTTAATGTCTTGATCTTGGCGAATTTTGCGCAGGACCTTAGCATAGCGATCGCCTCCTATTTGGGAACTTTCTCCCTCACCATCTACTATCTCTCCCTCTGCATAAACTACAGCAATTTTATTTTGTGAATTCTGCTGTTCTTCAATTTCACTAGCTTGGACATAATCACCGATTTGTATTTGCCTAAAGCTTTTACCATCATTATCACTAGTGCCTATTGTTTTTAGATCAGCTACCACTTGGTCTGTATATGCTACTTCATCTATCAGACCATTATTTTTTGCATCTTTTGCTTCTAATACACCTTGGTTATTAGCAATTTCCTGTAGTATTTCCGGGGAAATTTTACGGCTTTTTCCTACGGAGTTACGCCACTCTCCCCACAGATCATCTAATAACTGTTGGGTTTGCTCTCTGTTTTCTGGACTCAGTTTATCTAGTACCAGGGGTTCAACTGCTCCCTTAAATTTCCCCACTCGTACCACTTGCACTCCAATCCCATATTTTTGCAATGCTCCTGTGAGGAATATTGGTTGTGAACTTAATCCATTAATTTCCATCATTCCCACAGGGTTAAGGAAAATCTTATCTGCTACGGAACTTAGATAATATTCCCGCTCACTCCAACCCACACCATAAGCAATTATTTTTTTTCCTGATGCGCGGAATTTTTCCAGAGCTTGGCGAATTTCTCTTAAGGAAGCATAACCCAAACTACTAACCTTGCTAGATTCACTAACATTTATGTAAATTCCTGCAATCCTTTGGTCTTCTGCTGCTTGCTCCAATGCTCCTATTAGTTGACGTAGGGTAATTTGTTCTTCCCCCGCTCCGGTGAGAGTTTTTTCTAAAACCTCTGTATAGCTAGGTTGGGTTTCCGTAATTTTTACGGATAAGTCAAACACTAACATGGATTGATCTTTAACTTGTGGTTCCGTGCTTTGAGAGCTAGTAGCAGCAATTACCAAGAACAACAAGCCTAAAAAACTAACACCAGAGAAAATACTTAGTCCTAATAAGCTGCCAATTAAACTGGCAAGAGTTTGTTTAATAAAGTTATTCATTCGATTTTGTTAGATTTCAGATTATTGATTATTTTGCGGGTGTTACCTAATTCTATCCCAATTCTATTTTAATTGTAATATCACATGCTTTGTAAACAGTTAGATTGCTTTAATTCATGCAAATTTCTATTACCTGTACAGAATAATACTGTAGTAATTTCCGCGATTAATACTTCTGTTAACTCTTCTAGTGCAGTTATTGATACATCCGCAGATTGTAAAAAGGGCATTGCTAATCCAGCAATATCACTCCCCAGAGCGATCGCCTTGGCCGCGTCTAACCCATTACGCAACCCTCCGGAGGCGATTAGGGGGAGTTGGGGGAACCGGGAGCGAATAGTAGTAATACATTCTGCTGTGGATATACCCCAATTGGCAAAGGTTTTACCTAATCTTCGTTGTAGTGCGGTTTCAGCTCTTTCACTTTCTACTAAAGCCCATGATGTACCTCCTGCACCCGCCACATCTATGGCTTGTACGCCTGCTGATATTAATTTTTCTGCCATGTTGACGGAAATTCCATTACCCACTTCTTTGGCAATTACAGGTACTGGTAATTGTCGGCATAGTTGGGCAATTTTGTCAAGTAGTCCATAAAAATTGGTATCACCCCTGGGTTGAATAAATTCCTGCAAAGGATTAATGTGGAGTATAAGAGCATCAGCTTCTAGAGCGTCGATAATTCGTAAGCACTCATCTATGCCACATTGATAATTGAGTTGTACCGCACCTAGATTGGCAAATAACAGCACATCCGGGGCGTATTGGCGAATGGCAAAGGTATCAGCCACCTCTGGTTTTTCTAAGAGGACACGTTGGGAGCCAACACCCATTGCTAGTCTATATTTTTGGGCAATTTCCGCTAATCGACGATTAATAATACCTGCTCTTTGGGTCCCCCCGGTCATAGAGGAGATTAACAGAGGAGCATGCAAATCCCGATTCAGAAATTTGGTGCTGATATCTATTTGTTTACCGTCCTGTTCTGGTAGACAACAATGAACAAATCGATATTTTTCCAGTCCCGTAGTAATTTGATCAGATTGCACATTCTCTTCTAAGCAAATCCGTATATGGTCTGCTTTGCGGTTTTGGATGAGGTTTGAATGATTAGTTATAGGTTTCACAGATACTTACTATTAATATAGGGGGTGGGACTAGATTATAATAACTGTAATATGATTGATTATTCCTCACATTGGAAATTTATTATATTGTGTGTGAATCATGCCTTTGTCTCGCATAGTTACACTTGTAATTGGCTTAATTATAATTTTAGGACTAGCTCTGTGGTTAATTGACTCCCTAAGTCGTTTATATTGGCAGCTATCCTATTCTCCCTTATTAGGTAATTTACTATTGTTCCTACTGGTCATACTTTTAGTGGGACTGGTTGCAGCTTTTGTCTATTATGTATTAATTCTACCCACTGGTGAAACAAAATCTCCCCGTCCCAGGGTTACTGCTGCTCAAATTCCCGCTGCTAAGTCGGATGCAGCTTCTACCACCTTACAAGCGGTTCGTCAACAGGTGGCACAAATTCAAGATGAAGTTACCCGTCAAGCTTTATTGAGTCGCACTAGGGAAATAGAAGCCAATTTGGCACGGGGGGAAATCCAAGTAGTTGTTTTTGGTACAGGAAGTGCTGGTAAAACTTCGCTGGTCAATGCTATTATGGGGCGAATGGTGGGAGAGGTAAACGCTCCTATGGGTACAACTAAGGTGGGTGAAACCTATTGTTTGCGCTTGAAGGGTTTAGAACGGAAAATTTTAATTACTGATACACCGGGGATTTTGGAAGCAGGGATCCCTGGAACGGAACGGGAACACCTAGCTAGAGCTTTGGCTACAGAAGCAGATTTGTTATTGTTTGTGGTAGATAATGACCTACGTCGTTCTGAGTATGAACCTTTAAGGGGTTTAGCAGAAATTGGTAAGCGATCGCTTTTAGTTCTCAACAAAACTGATTTATATAAAGATGAAGACAAAGATGCTATTTTAATTAAGTTACGAGAAAGGGTGAGGGATTATATTAATCATAATGATGTAGTGGCGATCGCAGCTAACCCCCAAGCTGTAGAATTGGAGGGAGGGGAAATTTTTCGACCAGAACCTGAAATAGTTCCTCTCCTAAAACGCATAGCTGCTGTATTACGAGCTGAGGGTGAAGATTTAATAGCGGATAATATTTTATTACAGTCTTTACGATTAGGGGAGGAAGCTCGCAAACTCATTGATTCCCAGCGTCGTCGTCAAGCTGATAAAATAGTTTATAGATATCAGTGGATTGGTGCTGGGGTGGTATCAGTTACCCCCCTACCCGTAGTTGATTTATTAGCCACAGCAGCAGTTAATGCTCAGATGGTAGTAGAAATTGGCAAGGTTTATGGTTGTGACTTAAATATGGACAGGGGTAAGGAATTGGCCTTATCTTTGGGCAAAACTATTGCTGGTTTAGGTATAGTTAAGGGCGCTATTGAGTTGCTATCTACGGCTTTACAACTTCACGTTGCTACCTTTTTAGTTGGGCGTGCTATTCAGGGAGTAACTGCTGCTTATTTGACCCGTATTGCTGGTAAGAGTTTTATTGAGTATTTTCGCCATGATCAAGACTGGGGTGATGGAGGAATGACGGAGGTGGTTCAGGAACAATTTCAAATTAATCGTCGAGACAAGTTTATTCAGGATTTTATTCAAGAGGCGATCGCTAAAGTTGTTAAGCCGTTAGCTGATCGTGAATAAAAGTTTGTAACTCAATCACAAATAAAAGAATGAGCATTGTAAATATATCTGATTTTGATAAGAAAGTACAAGCCAATTTGGAATACGCTAATTGACGGGTTTGGTAATCATGATCCTGGTAAAGGTAGATATGAACAGGCAAAATCAGATTGGGATGTTTGCCATCCAGGTCGTCCCTGGGCAGAAAAGTGTCAAGGTAAATCTAAAAGCCAAAAATATCTATTGGAAGCTATTAAAGAATATATGTCTAAACTAAATGAGAAAAATGTCTAATTTATCTTTATCTTGCCTAGAGTTATTTGCTGGTGCAGGGGGACTAGCAAAAGGCTTAGAGATGGCTAAAATCAAACATAAAGCCTTAATTGAGTTAGATTATAATGCTTGTTTAACACTAGCAAATAACTATAATCATCAACTAATTTATAATGTAGATGTTCGTAAATTTAAATTTGAAGAAGTTGGTGAAGTTGATATTATTGCGGGCGGTCCCCCATGCCAACCATTCTCATTGGGGGGTAAGCACAAAGGTCATATGGATCAACGTGATATGTTTCCCTATGCTTGTAAGGCAATTAGTATTTGTAAACCAAAAGCTTTTATATTTGAAAATGTCAAAGGAATGTTGCGTCCAGCATTTAGTAACTATTTTGAGTATCTTATTCTGAGCTTGACATATCCAGAAGTTTCTCTTAAAGATTTGCAGCTTTGGAAAGAGCATTTGATTGTTCTCAAAACCATTGACAATTCCGACAATTATCCCGGGGTCAAATATAATGTTGTTTTTGCTCTATTAGATGCTGCAAATTATGGGATTCCTCAACGACGCGAACGGGTTTTTATTGTTGGAATTAGACAAGATTTAAATATTAATTGGTCTTTTCCCCAACCATCTCATTCTTATGATTCCTTATTGTGGTCACAATTTGTTAGCTATGATTACTGGGAAAGACACCAAATTAAACCAATAAGCATTGAATGGGTAGATCAAAGAACTAAGCAAAAGATTAATCAACTAATACAAAAACCCACTTTATTTCCCCCGGATTTAAAACCTTGGAAAACTATTCGGGATCAAATTGGAGAATTGCCACAACCTGATAGTCAAGGTAGTTTTGATCAGGAGCATATTTTAAGGCAAGGTGCCCGATCATATCCTGGTCACAATGGTAGTTATATTGACATGCCATCTAAAACAATAAAAGCAGGAGACCATGGGGTTCCTGGCGGGGAAAATATGATTCGATATCCTGATGAAACTGTACGTTATTATACTACATTGGAAGCAAAACGAATTCAGACGTTTCCTGATAATTATAGATTTATTGGTTGCTGGACAGAATCTATGAGACAAATTGGAAATGCAGTACCTGTGCAGTTGGGGTATTTTCTGGCTAGTTCCCTATCAAGAGCTTTATGTTAAATTTTTCTTCTTTCTATCCTAGTCTTGACGCACTCCCCCTACCACTGGTTTCACTTCCTCCAAAGAAAAAGGATCAGCGCCACCAACCCAATTAAAATCACTAACACGAATCATAAAACTACCAAGTTGTAAGGTAGGATTATATCTCAAGCTAACACCGTAGCTGCGCCGATTATACTCTATTATATAATCTGTATTGCTTGCTTTACCTGTGTCCACATTAATAGCTGTTTGAAACCCAAAACGAAATGGGCCATAAATTTGCTGTGAAATACCCGCACTAATTACCTTATTATCTACAAAACGATCAAACAAAAAGGGTGAAGTTCCCGTGTTGAACCCCTGAGAATAACTAATGTTAAAACCTGTATAGTCGAAAAATGACCGAGAAAAATGTCCCACCTGTCCCACTAATCCTACAGTCCCAATTAGGTTACTTTGCTCATCCCCACTGGTATAATAGCTGGTTGTACCCGTAACACTGGCGATCGCACGCAAGTAAGGCACAACGGGATTAGATGTATACTTTAAACCTTGTTTAGGGGTTGCTGGTAAGGGTTTCCCCTCCCATAATAATAGACCACTGCCCAAAGATGCACTAGCTTGCAAACGTCCCAGAGACACCCGATCATTTCGTCGTTGAGGTGAAAGCAAACTGAGGCGATCTGTGTTAGAGTTAATATATTGACCCCCTCCTTGAAAATTGAGGTTAATACCACTTTTCCCCAGAGGGATCACAGGGGAAGAGATCAGACCGCCCACACTACTTTGTACGGTTTGAAACCCGAGAGTGCCATTATACAGGCGATCGCGGTAGCTATATTCTAGGTTGAGTGTGTAGGGATTTTCGCTTCCTACTGCTTGTTTTAACCTTATACTTCCCCGGGAATGATCTTCCAACTTGTCTAAATTGAGACTAGTTAATTCTCCCGCACCTTCTATGGAGGTTTTGGGGCCCAAGGTACTATTTATTTTAGTTTTTACCCCAAATAAATCGGGTACATTACTACTATTTTCAAGAGATTTCTGCACAAAAAACTGTGGTGTTACGGACCATCTAGTTGTTTCCCCATCCAGGAGAGTAAAACTACGTTCCACGTAGAAACCACCCCTTTGACCATTATCAAAACCGGGGGCCACTATAAAAGGATATATATCCCGCTGACGACGGTCAATTTTCTGTCTATCTATGGGAATAGGTAGGACAAAATTTTGGTCAAATACTAGACGCTGATGCTGGGTGGTAACCCGATCTACTAAGGGAGACTCTTGTCTTAACTTTACCTTAGATGCTCGTAATTCCAACTCTGGAGGAGAAAAGGGATCATTTGTAATTCTCACATCTTCAGCTTCCCAACCACGGGGATAAAAATCCACCCGTTGGGCTTCAAATCTAGCGCGATTGACTGCTCCTCCACTTCTAGTCACGGGAACATTACTGGCATCAACCCGCCCACCCAAGTTAATATCCACACCTCCTGGGCTGGTAACTTGACTAATGGGTTGATTGGCAAGAATACGTTCACTGGTGAGATTTGACATAGCACTTGAGTTTCTTTCCCTACCAGGAGAAAAATCTAGGTCACTACCAACCGAAGGTAGATAAATCTCACCCCTAGCATTTTCCAAATTCCCTGTATCCTGAAGAAAATTATAGGTAAAGCGTTCCCCCCGTAAGATCTGACTACCTCTGGTGATCACCACATTACCTTCTCCAACCACAATTAAATTGTCTAAGTTAACCTGTAAGCGATCAGCATTAACTATAGCTCCATCAAATTTAACTGTAACCTTTCCCAATGCTGTTACAATTTTTCTGTTGGTGTCATATTCCTGCTTGTCCGACACCACTTCCACTATTCTAGGTTGAACTTGTGAACCAGTTGCAGAGGGTTGAGCTGAAGTGGTAAATTCTAGTTTGGGAGAGGCGATCGCCTGATTATTAACTGGACGTGAATAAAATTGAAGAGTGTTGCTTGTTTTGTTTTGTGCTGAATAGTAATTAGATTGAGGTTGTACTTGTTCACAAGCAGGGGGTAGATTAGGTGGCAAAGCTGGATGGAGCATGTCTGAGCAAGATTAAGCTAGAAAGTATTTTTTCCCTTATACGTAAAAGTACAAGGGATGTTTGTCTTTTGATGAGACCTGTTTAGAATGATGTAAACTGGCTAGTCTCTTATATCTTCCAGCAGTTGCAGATGAGTCTGTTTATTCTAAATCGCGACGACCAGGGTTACGAGCGGGGTCATTGGATAGAAATCCAAAGACAAAAATTCCCACAAAGAACGCAACCACAATATAAACGACGATTTTTAGAGTCACCATAAAATTATCTCCCAAGGGTAAGAAAAAAAAGTTATTAGCAATCCACTCCGCAGAAAAGATAGCATTACTATCTTACCTACATTAGACCAATTTTTTGGAGATGGAAGCTGAAACTTATTGATATTCTTGCCACGGTTAAACTAGGGTTAGTTTTTACATATTAAAGTAAGTATAGCCATAACGCTTTTCTTACCAAGAGTAACTTAAAAATATGTACACCATGACCAATTTCAATAGGTGGGGTGGGAAATATCAAAACGGGAGCCAAGTACTTACATCAGCGATTCACTATGGCTATCAATACAATTCTAATGGGTTTTGTCATGTTGTTGAGAGTTGATCAAATCTAAAACAATCCTTAAATTTAGTAAAATAATCAACAGTAAAGGATAGACGAAAAAACTATTTTGGTGTAAATTAACCCAATGTGTGAGAAAACAACTCGTTAGGTAAAGTGATCAGAGGTTCACAAATCATACTCTCAAGAAGCAATATTAAGGTAAAACCAGTAAACAATTAACCATAGTTGAATTTAAATTCCTACCAGATTATGCAACCAATACGCAAATTTAATGTTTCTCCCTCACTACCTCAACTGCTAGAACCCTTGCGAAAACTAGCATACAATCTCCATTTTGATTGGAATGTGGAGACCAAGGATCTATTTCGTCGCCTAGACCCAGATCTGTGGGAATCTAGTCGTCATAATCCCGTTTTAATGCTAGGTACTATTAGTCAGGGGAGACTATTAGAAGTAGCCGAAGATGAAGGTTTCCTGGCGCAAATGGACCGTGCAGCTCGCCAATTGGAAGATTATTTACAGGAGCGCAGCTGGTATCAAAAACAACGTAATCAACCACTCAAGGAGTGCTACGCCTATTTTTCAGCGGAGTTTGGACTGGTAGATTGTTTACCCGTCTATTCGGGAGGTTTGGGTGTTTTGGCTGGGGATCACTTAAAATCTGCCAGTGATTTGGGATTACCCTTGGTTGGTGTGGGCCTACTTTACCAACAAGGCTATTTTGCCCAATATCTCAATGCTGATGGTTGGCAACAGGAGCGTTACCCCATCAATGATTTTTATAATATGCCTTTGCATTTGGAACGTAATCCTGACGGTTCTGAGCTAAGAATCGCTGTGGAATATCCAGGACGGAAGGTATATGCTCGAGTGTGGCGAGTCCAGGTGGGAACAGTCCCTCTTTATATGTTGGACACGAATATTGAACCCAACAAAGCTTATGATCACGATATCACCGACCAGTTATATGGTGGTGATGCTGATATGCGTATTCATCAGGAAATGATGCTGGGGATCGGTGGCGTGCAAATGTTGAAGGCGCTGGGTTATAACGTCACCGCCTATCACATGAACGAGGGTCATGCTGCTTTCTCGGCTTTGGAAAGAATTCGTATCTTAATCCAGGAACAAGGTCTAAGTTGTGACCAGGCTAAACAGGTGGTAGCCTCTAGTAATATTTTTACTACCCATACCCCCGTACCAGCAGGAATTGACTTGTTCGCACCCGATAAAATTCTACACTATCTGGGTTACTACGCTGATATTTTTGGTTTGCCTAAAGAGCAGTTTTTGGGACTGGGTAGAGAAAACACTGGTGATTTGTCAGCCCCCTTTAGTATGGCAGTTTTGGCTCTGAAAATGGCAACATTTTCTAATGGGGTGGCTCAGTTACATGGTGTGGTTTCCCGGCAAATGTTTCAGGGTTTATGGCAAAAAGTTCCTGTAGATGAAGTGCCAATCACATCTATCACTAATGGAGTTCATGCCCGCAGTTGTGTATCTAAGTCAACTCAGGAGTTATATGACCGCTACCTGGGACCTAATTGGTCATCAGCTCCCCCAGATAATCAAATCTGGGAACGGATGGATTCTATTCCTGATGAAGAACTATGGCGCAACCACGAGCGATGTCGTCTGGATATGATTTTGTATGTAAGAGAACATTTGGTTAAACATTTACGAGATCGGGGAGCATCAGCTTCAGAAATTGGACAGGCACAAGAAGTTCTCGACCCTAATGTTTTAACCATTGGGTTTGCTCGTCGCTTTGCTACCTATAAACGTGCAACCTTGTGGATGCGTGACATAGATAGGATAAAGCACATATTGTTAGCTAATAAGCACCGAAAAGTGCAGTTTGTGATTGCGGGTAAGGCACACCCCAAAGATATTCCAGGGAAGGAGCTGATTCAGGATATTAATCACTTTATCCGTGAACAGCATCTGGAAAAGCAGGTGGTATTCGTGCCTAATTACGACATTCACATTGCTAGATTAATGGTAGCTGGATGTGATGTGTGGTTAAATACGCCTCGTCGTCCTCGGGAAGCATCCGGTACTAGTGGAATGAAAGCAGCTATGAACGGACTGCCCAATCTAAGCGTGTTAGATGGGTGGTGGGATGAAGCTGATTATGTTCGTACTGGTTGGGCAATAGGACACGGAGAAAATTATGAGGATCCTAATTATCAAGACCAAATAGAAGCTAATGCTCTTTATGAATTGCTGGAAAAAGAGGTTGTCCCCCTATTTTATGACCACCGGGATGAAGATGGGTTACCCAGACAATGGGTGGCAAAGATGAAGGACGCAATCCGATTGAATTGTCCTTTGTTTAATACAGCACGCATGGTCAGAGAATACGCCCTTAGAGCTTACTTCCCAGCCAGCGATCGCCATCACACCTTAACATTAAATCACTATGCACCAGCTAAGGAGTTAGCGCACTGGAAATCTATATTGAGCGAACATTGGTTCTCTATCAGAATTAAGGACATTGATGTATCCACAGGGACAGAAATTGGGGTGAATCAAAAGGTGGGAGTAACCGCCAAAGTTGATTTAGCCACTTTAACTAGTCAGGATGTGCGGGTAGAGTTATATCAAGGAGCCATTGATGCTAATGGTGACATTGTCAATGCTATTCCTGTGGCAATGAGTTATCATGGGCAAGATGATGGCGGTTTAAGTATTTATACTGCCGATATTACCTATACCAGTTCTGGTTTACAGGGTTTATCTTTGCGGGTTTTGCCCCATAACCAATACCTTTCTAGTCCATACGAACCTAGGTTAATCGCCTGGGCCGAGTGAGCTATTATTCAACCTTTTTCCCTTGAATCTTGGACAAAAGTTCCTCTTTAATCCGATTCAAAATAGAGGTCTCATCCAAATTGGATAATATGTTGGTTACTACTGCTTTGGGACCTTCTGGACCCCAGGTGGCCCCATTAGCTAGGTAGGCTTTAGTCACTTGCCCAATTCCGTAAGATGATACACCTGCTACTCCTGCTTGAGTAATCGCTACGGATACATAAGGTCCTAAAGTTATTCCAGCTGTAGCAGTTGCGGACAAACCTAATATGGTTTTCAACCCACTTAAACCTAGGTTTGCCAGCAACTCGCTCACTCCAATTCCACCCATGCTCAAGGCGATTTTTTGCAGCAGTTTCACAGCGCCACTTTGGGTCATTTCAATGCCATAGAGCTTGGATAGACCTAAAATTATGGCTATGTCAATAGCTATGCTACTGACAATATCAACCACAGTAACTGGATTGAGCGCAATAGCCAAAGCCTTAATCATTACCGCTTTCCAAATCAACTGATTAGCACTTTCTTCTCTAATGATTAACTTCCGCTTTACTATTTGTTCACTTACAGTATCAGCGTAGAGCATAGTGTTTAAAGCTACTAATGCTTTTCCTTCTCGTTGCAAGATCTCCAGAATTTTCAGCTTTAATTCTTCTACTTGGGCCTTCCCTGCTTCTAACCGTATAGTCCTAGCTCCATCAGCTTGAACTAGGGCAGTCTTAACTAGAGGTGAAGCAGCACACATGACTATTTCCTGGGGTGAAACTAATTCTTTAACCCTGTCATCCCGGATTTTTTCATAAATTGCTAGGCGGTCAGTTATGGGATACTGGTCAATTTTATTGAAAACTAAAATAATTGGTTTACCTACTGTTCTTAACTGGGAAAGAGCTACCTGTTCAATCTTAGTCATATCGCCAGCAATAACAAACAAAATTAAATCGGCTTGTTTTGCTACCTTTTGTGCCAAAGCAGCACGAGTTTCTCCATCAACTTCATCTAATCCTGGCGTATCTACTAAAACTACTTGGGATTGATCTGGGGAGAGAAAAGTAGCTTTGAACGTACCCATAGCTTCTTGGGAGATAGTCCAGTTAACTTTTTGTTCCGCACGGGTAACCCCATGTAAAGGCCCAGTTTCAAATATTGGCTGACCGACCAAAGCATTTAGAAGCGAAGACTTGCCTCTTCCTACCATGCCAAAGGCTGCTATTTGTACTACCATGTCTTCTAATTTTCCCAACATGGTTTCTAAATCCGCTATTTCACTTTCTAATCCAGACAGTTCCTGAGAGGTCAGGTCAAGACTGGTCACTAAAGTTTTCAAAGCTGTTTTAGCTTGTCCATAGTTCAGTTCCGCTTGAATATTTCCAAAACTGAAAATCGCCTCATCCAGTTCTGCATCAGAAGAGTTATTGTTTTCGGGTTGGGGTAATTTAGATGTGATATTTGTCATATTATTTATTTTTGCTCCAAGGGGTCACAAAAAGTAGTAGAGTTAGGAGTTGATCTGGTAGCGTTAGCATCTTAATAAAATCACCTGTGCGAAAAATAGTTATTGCTGGTAACTGGAAAATGTTCAAAACCCAGGCGGAATCAGAGGAATTCCTGCGCGGATTTCTGCCTGAATTAGAGGAAACACCCTCTATAAGAGAGGTTGTATTGTGTCCCCCCTTTACAAACTTAAATGTTATGTCCAAATATTTACACGGTAGTCGTGTGGGTTTGGGCGCGCAAAATGTCCACTGGGCAGAAAATGGAGCCTATACGGGTGAAATTGCCGCCCCCATGCTCTTGGAAATAGGTGTTCGCTATGTTATTATTGGGCATAGTGAAAGACGGCAATATTTTGGCGAAACCGATGAAACTGTTAACCTGCGCCTTAAAGCTGCCCAAAATTATGGGCTAACCCCAATTCTCTGTGTGGGTGAAACTAAACAACAACGAGATGCAGGGGAAACAGAAAAACTAATCTCTTACCAATTAAAACATGACTTGGTAGATGTAGACCAAACTAAACTGGTTATCGCATACGAGCCAATTTGGGCAATTGGTACGGGGGACACTTGTGAGTCCGCAGAAGCAAATCGGGTCATTGGATTAATTCGCTCTCAATTGACTAATGATAAGGTGCCAATTCAGTATGGTGGTTCTGTGAAACCCAATAATATTGATGAAATCATGGCACAATCGGAAATAGATGGTGTTCTCGTCGGTGGCGCCAGTTTGGAACCGGAAAGTTTTGCCAGAATTGTCAATTATCAATAGGTAAGGGGAGTAGGGGCCAAGGTCAATTATGGCAAATCTAGCAAATAAATTAGTTATTCGACAAAGCTGTTTTAACTGGGGGACGAAAACCTATATAATGGGGATTTTAAATGTCACCCCCGACAGTTTTAGTGATGGTGGCGAATTCAACACAATTGCTAGTGCTGTAGCTCAAGCTCGCGCCATGATAGCTGCTGGGGCTGATATTATTGACATTGGTGGGCAATCAACTAGACCAGGGTCACAACAAATCACCCTCGCGGAAGAAATGGAACGGGTACTGCCAGTAATAAAGGTAATTAGACCAGAAGTGACTATACCCATTTCTATAGACACCACCAGAGCTGCTGTGGCCCAAGCCGCTGTCCAATTGGGTGCTGATATGGTTAATGATATTTCTGGTGGAACCTATGATCCAGAAATGTTGTCAACCGTGGCCAGTCTAGATGTGCCCATTGTGCTGATGCACATCCGAGGAACTCCCCAAACTATGCAAGAGTATGCTCAATACCAAGATGTGATAGGTGAGATTTACGATTTTTTGTCCCAGCAAGTAAATACTGCAATTACCTTGGGGATCAAACGAGAAAAAATAATTATTGATCCCGGTATTGGTTTTGCCAAAAATCATCAACAAAATCTACAAGTTATTCGGGAACTGTCTAGGTTGAAAAGCCTTGAACTCCCCATTTTAGTCGGCCCATCGAGGAAAAGTTTTATCGGTCAAATTTTGAACCAACCCAATGCAAAGGATCGTGTATGGGGAACGGCCGCAGCTTGTTGTGCAGCCATTTTTCATGGTGCTGACATTCTCAGAGTTCATGATGTTAGTGCCATACGAGACGTGTCCCTTGTTGCTGATGCTATTTATAAGTAGGGCTAAGTAGGATTTGTCACTTTTTGCCATTACCGGGTCTCTTACCCTCATCTTCTGTTCCTGGTTGGGAAATTAACTCCTCAAACATCCCCGTGGAATTAGCTGGATCTACAAAGACAATTTTGGCGTTATTGCTTTCTCCCAACTTCTGACTAGCTTGGACATAATCCTGGGCTACAAGATACCGTAAAATATCTTTACTTTCGGGATGGGAACGCAGCGCCTCGGAAATAATTTCCATAGATGTTCTAGTTCCCTCAGCTTTTTTGATTGCTGCTTGTCTTTCTCCCTCTGCTGCGGAAATCACTGCTCGCTTTTTAATTTCTGCTGCACGTTCTTCTTCCATGGATTTTCTTACGCTTTCTGGCGGTGTAATTCTTTGGAAATCTAAGCGCATGATTTCTACCCCCCAGGTCTGGGAGGTCAAGTTTAACTGGTCTAGTAGGGTATTGTCTATGTTTGACCTAGCCATGTTAGTTTCTTCTAGGGTGTTCTGCGCTAGAATTTCTCGCACTGTGGTCATTGCTAAATTGTTAAGTGCATCTTGTAGATCATCAACAGCATAAAAACTTCTTTCTATATCCACAATACGCCAGTAAACTACCGCATCCACTTCTAGATAAATACCATCCTTGCTAATGACATTCTGGGGACTAATATCTAAAATCTGTTCTCTATTGGTGTCTTCCATGACGATTTGATCTAGTAGGGGAACTATAAAGTTAATTCCCGGTTTCAGTTTTCGATGATACCGCCCTAGACGTTCCACTAATGCTTCATTGCCTTGACTAACCAATTTGGTAGATCCAAAGGCATAGCCCATAAGGGCTAAAGCTATAGCAATAATTGGCTCCATATATGCTCCTAAGCTCTTGGAAAATTGAGTATAAAATGGCATCATATCATATAGTTAACAAAAAAGTTAACCCATGTTCATTGCCAATAGGCAAGCTTTTTGACTAACATCTCGGTAAATATTTTGTAAGTGTTTCATGGTTGAGTCGCTACTAGAACCCAAGACGTGGACTGTATTCTCTTCATCTTTGGGTAGGGGAATATTTCCTAAAATATCTAATACCGTTTCTCCCATGTTGGGAGAAATTACCACCAGGGATGAGTCTAGTGGGTCATTATATTGCCAAAAATAATTTAGTTGATTATCACTTATTTGATTAGGGGTTGGGTTTAGTTGGGGGGAATTTTCTCCTTGGTTATTTTTTCTATGGATAGGTAGGTTAACTAATTTTTTCTGACCCCTTAATTTTCTTAAATCTTGAATTATTCTTTCTCTACTTCTACCCCGTAATTCAAATAGTACAAAAGGATCTTCACTCAGGCGATCGCTCAATTGATAATAAACAGCTCCGATGTGTTTGCAAGGTACTGCTGGATCTGGACAGGAACATTGACTATGGAGATCATTCAAGGTAAAGGGAAATAATGAAAGTCCATTACTGGTGAATACATCTTCAATATTTTGAGGCATTTCTCCTGCTAGTAACTTAGCTGCAAACAGGGATTTATGGGACATATTTTCAATCACATAGCTCCATTCCTCATCACTAAATATATCAAGGGACAAGGAAACTTGGTAGGGTTCAACTTCACTACCTTTCACCCGCGCTAGAACCTTGGATTTTTGAAATTCAATACTCAAAACGTTCCCTTGTCGAGAATAGTTTCTAGCTCTTTCTAACCGTTTTTTAAAACGATAGGAGTCCAATAGGTCTAACCATCTTTGGGACCACCATTCTCTGCTGATTTCTAAAGTTCTCTCTATCATACTTCCCTCTTTAAAACCTAAATTAATCTTCTTCGTCATCAACAATAGCGTTTCTATCCAGAAACAACAAATCACGTAATTGATCTGTATCCAGCTGGGTTAACCATTCTTCACCGGAACTAATTACTTGCTGTGCCAATTGTTTTTTGCTTTCAATCATGTCATGGATCTTTTCTTCTAGAGTTCCCCTACAGACAAACTTGTGGACCTGGACATTCTGAGTTTGTCCAATTCTAAAAGCTCGGTCAGTTGCTTGGTTTTCCACTGCAGGATTCCACCATCTATCGAAATGAAAAACATAGTTTGCCCTAGTTAGGTTTAAACCCACACCCCCAGCTTTTAAAGACAAAATCATAATTGGTGGACCTTGTGGATCCTGTTGAAATCTATCTACCATTTCTTCTCTCTGCTTTTTGCCAGTAGTTCCATATAAAAAGAAAATCTCCCTGTCTAGATGCTTTGCTAAATAGGGCTGCAATAATTTTCCCAACTCTGCAAATTGGGTAAATATCAAAGCCTTACTATTTTCTGCTATGACTTCTTCTAGCATTTCTTGTAAACGCTGCAACTTAGCGGAACTATACTTCTCAAGGCTAGACTCATGGAGGTATTGGGCGGGGTGATTACAAATTTGTTTTAGTTTTACTAACAAAGATAAAATCATGCCGCGACGTTGTAAACCACTAGCTGACTGAATTTCGCTTAAAGATTTATCAACGGCATTCTGATACAATTCTGCTTGCTCCTTAGTTAAACCACAAAATACAGTCATTTCTTGCTTTTGTGGTAAATCTTGAATAATGGATTTATCCGATTTCAATCGTCGCAAAATAAAGGGTTGTACTAAGGAACGCAATTGATTTAAGGATGATACGTCACCATATTTTTCAATGGGTATAGCAAATCGTCTTTGAAAAAATTGTTTATTACCCAAATAACCAGGATTCAGAAAATCCAGAATAGACCATAATTCCTGTAATCGGTTTTCCACCGGTGTTCCAGTTAAAGCAATACGAAATTTGGCTTCTAATTTGCGCACCGACTGAGATTGTTTAGAATCATAATTTTTGATGTTTTGAGCTTCATCTAAAACAATAACTTGCCAATTAACAGTTTGCAATAACTTAAGATCCCGTTGCACCAAAGAATAACTAGTAATTACTAAATCCTGCTCCTTAGCACTCTCAGCAAACTTCTTACCTTTGGGACGTTTTTCACCATGAAATTCCAAAACCTTGAGTTGAGGGGCAAATTTTTTTATTTCCCTAGACCAGTTGCCTAAAACAGAAGTAGGACATAGGAGAAGACCGGGATTTTGTAAGGCATTTTTTTCTTGTAGATGTAGAAAAAAAACCAGAAACTGTACAGATTTTCCCAGTCCCATATCATCAGCTAAACAAGCACCCAAACCCCATCTTTCTAAAAAGGCTAACCAAGCAGCTCCTCTTTGTTGATAAGGTCGAAGCTGACCTTGAAAATTTTTGGGTAGGGGTAAAGGTTGAATATCTTGGTTATCATTTAAGGTGGTAACTAAATCTTGTAATGCACCAGAAGCATCAAAACTAACAACTGGTAATTTTTCAATTACCTGGGTGTCACCTCTACTAATTCTGATGGCTTCTTCTAAGGACAAAGATAAATCCTGTTTACGAGCAGCAAAAAAGTTTTGGGCAGTTTTAATGTCCTGTTCTCGCAGTTCTACCCATTCACCGTTAATTTCTACCAAGGGGCTATTTAAAGCCACTAACCGGTCAAATTCGTCTGGAGAAATGGTCTGACCACCAATTGCCAATTGCCATTGGAATTTTAATAAAGTTTTTAAACCTAAATTCTGTTGTTTATTGTGTGGTGTTTCGGCGATAATTTGCAAACCTAAACGATTTGCCCAACCTTCACGATTGGCTAAACTGGGAGGCAAAATTACCCCTAAACCATTATCCTCTAATCTCCCACTGACCGATTTAATAAACTGATATGCTTCCATAGGTTGAAGATAACAGCATTCTGGGAATTCTGTTTCTAAACTACTGGTAATTGCAGGATATAATCGGGAGGCTAAACCTAAACCCCGCAATAAGGTCTCTTGAGGTTGACTGACCTGACGATTTTGATACGCCAATGTTTCCACTGGATGCTCCCAGATGGTTTTAGCATCAATGAGAAATTGGTCATCATCAGTAGCTTGAAGAAAATAACCTAAACACCAATCTGTTGTCTCCGTGGGTGTATGTAGTTGTAAACAAGTTCTAAAAGCTACTTTTTCTGTTAATTGGTGTTCTAAGGGTAATTGCCAAGATTTGAGAGTCTCTTTTAATCTCTCTAGGTCTGTGGTATCCATTGGATATGATCTATTCTTTAAACTGATTAAAGACTGGAACCACGGTTGCACTAATGATGGCAAGGACATGATTGATCGACTATCCAAAATAGATTGCTCATCTAGCATAAGACGAATTTGTACATCTATGATGCTGTTGAGAAATCCCAAAATTAACTCCTGTGGTTCCCCGGGTAAATCTGTAAAGAATAAATGGTCAACATAATTTACATAATTTAAATTATGGCAACCAAGCTGTTGATAATTACAACATGCTGGGGGAATATTAGCAGCAAATTTTTCTAATCTAGTTGTATCTATAGCACTATCTAATAGTACTTGCCATCGAGCAAATTGGGAACCGTCTTCATTTATTTCTATAGTGGGTAAAAATTTACAGCGAGCTATTAAATCTAAAGACCATCTTGCTATATGAGACCAAAATCTCAGGTCTCCCGCCAAAAAACCATCTGTACTATTAGTGGAACTTAATGGCAAATTACACAGCAATTTAATAGCAACCTCAGGTTCTAAGGAAAAACCCTCTATTTGCCAGGGTTGTAAATAGGTTTGGTAATCAGTCTTTCTATCATTATTTCTCTCATTTGATGCCCCAATTTTATCATTATTCTCTGCTAGTATACTTGGGGAATATATAGGGCAAATAATTGGGGATCTTCCTATAAAATGAGTCGGTACAGCTAGCACTTGTGAATCAATTTTGGCTTGACTTGTTTTGCTCCTATTTATTTTTGTTTTAGCGGAATTAAAAGTAGTAATACATTTATATATTTGTCCGTGATAGGTTTTCAGCCATGTACCCAACTCCAGGGATGACATGGCTAAAGGATGAAAAGGCAAGGATGTAAGACCCTCCATTGGTATTTGAGACTCGCTTCGCCAAGTTTCTGCCCAGAGGAACAGCACTGGATTAAGACTATTTTTGGTTTTATTCAGCCAAGCACCATGTAGAATTGACATATTTTTTCAGGAATTCCCAAGTACAAACTAAAAAATCGCCAGATCCCCCCCTAATCCCTTCCCCTTCACCTTGTCTGAAACTAATATATCCAAAACCAAGTCGTCTACATTATATAAGTGTTAGGATTGCCACAGAGCGAGAATAGAGTGCATAGAAGGAAAAGAAACTGAATGGCAGAAATTGATAAGTCAATATCCTTTGATGGACGGGATATTCGACTGAAGGTCGGATTGTTAGCCCCTCAAGCAGGTGGTTCGGTGTTGATAGAATCGGGAGACACTGCCGTTTTGGTGACGGCCACAAGATCAAATGCCAGAGAAGGCGTTGATTTTCTTCCCCTAACAGTAGATTATGAAGAAAGACTGTACGCTGCTGGAAGAATACCCGGTGGTATTATGCGCCGCGAGGGTCGTCCACCAGAAAGGGCTATTTTAACTAGTCGTTTGATTGACCGCCCATTGCGTCCCCTTTTCCCCTCCTGGTTAAGAGATGACCTGCAAATTATTGCTTTGACCCTCTCTATGGATGAGTTGGTGCCACCCGATGTGTTGGCTGTAACTGGAGCTTCTATTGCTACTCTGATTGCCCAAATTCCTTTTTATGGACCAATGGCAGCAGTACGTGTGGGTTTGGTTGGGGATGATTTTATTATTAACCCTACCTACGCCGAAATAGAAGCTGGTGATTTGGATTTGGTGGTTGCTGGCTCCCCCGATGGGGTAATTATGGTGGAAGCAGGAGCAAATCAGTTACCTGAACGGGATATTATTGAGGCCATTGACTTTGGTTATGAAGCAGTTAGGGATTTAATTCAAGCACAACGAGATTTAATTGCTGAACTCGGTTTGACTATTGTTCACCAAGAACCCCCAATACCCGATCAAAGTCTGGAAAACTATATCCGCGATCGCGCTAGTGAGGAAATTAAAAAAATACTCGCTCAGTTTGAATTGACTAAAACTGAACGCGATGCTGCTCTGGATGTAGTTAAAAGTGCGATCGCATCTAGCATTGAGTCCCTGGGAGAGGAAGATCCTATTCGCATAGCTGCAACAGCTAATGGTCAAGTACTAGAAAACACTTTTAAAGACATTACTAAGTACTTCATGCGTCGTCAAATTGTTGAAGACAATGTGCGAGTGGACGGTCGCAAGTTAGATGAAGTGCGTCCTGTTTCATCCCAGGTAGGAGTCCTACCTCGTCGTGTTCATGGTAGTGGATTATTTAATCGTGGATTAACTCAAGTATTATCAGCTTGCACCCTTGGCACGCCAGGAGATGCCCAAAGTTTAAGTGATGATTTACAAGTAGATCAGTCCAAACGTTACTTACATCATTACAATTTCCCTCCTTTCTCCGTAGGTGAAACTAAACCCCTGCGAGCCCCTGGAAGACGGGAAATAGGGCATGGGGCTTTAGCAGAAAGGGCAATTTTGCCTGTGCTTCCTACCAAAGAGCAATTTCCCTACGTCATTAGGGTGGTCTCGGAAGTTCTTTCTTCCAATGGCTCTACCTCTATGGGATCAGTTTGTGGATCTACCCTAGCTCTCATGGATGCGGGTGTTCCCATTACCAAACCTGTCAGCGGTGCTGCTATGGGTTTGATTAAGGAAGGATCGGAAGTACGGGTACTAACTGATATTCAAGGTATTGAAGACTTTTTAGGCGATATGGACTTTAAAGTGGCCGGTACTGATACGGGCATCACGGCACTACAAATGGACATGAAAATCTCTGGATTGTCTCTAGATGTAATTAAACAAGCTGTGGAGCAAGCCAGGGATGCTCGATTGCACATTTTGGAGAAGATGTTGCAAACCATAGACAAACCACGAACTGAAACTTCACCTTTCGCACCACGACTAGTCACAATTAAAATTGATCCTGATATGATTGGTTTAGTCATCGGACCCGGTGGTAAGACTATCAAAGGTATTACGGAGGAAACTGGTGCTAAGATTGACATTGAAGATAGTGGTATTGTGACCATTTCCGCCATAGATGAAGGTAGAGCCAAACGAGCAAAAAGTATAATTCAGGGCATGACCCGCAAGCTCCACGAGGGAGATGTATATGTAGGTCGTGTGACAAGGATTATACCAATTGGGGCCTTTGTGGAATTTTTGCCTGGTAAGGAGGGCATGATTCATATTTCCCAGCTGGCCGATTATCGTGTAGGTAAGGTGGAAGATGAAGTAGCTGTTGGCGAGGAGGTAATTGTCAAGGTTCGTGAAATTGATAGTAAGGGAAGAATTAACCTGACACGATTGGGTATTCATCCAGATCAGGCAGCTGCTGCACGGGAAGCCGCAGCAACAAATCGCTAGTTGTACATAGCTTTGTCCACAAGGTTTAGGAAAGAGGCGTTCTGGCTGGCCCCCGCTAGGGCTACAGGATTTTAGATTGTAGATTAAGTATAATCAATCACAAATCTAAAATCCGTGATACCTGGGTAATCGGATATTCTCCAGTAATTGTATAATTTTCTTAACTCGAAGGAAAATTTACAGTTGTTATTCCATGGTCAGCGCTAAACGTTTACCAGAAACTACTGCCCACGTGAGAATCACCCGTCAATCCTGGCAACATGGCTTTCTGGAAGGTGATGTCAGTGCTGGCAATTTTGAGTGGCATTTTGAATGGTATTTTCTCCGGGGAGAACTTTCCATTCAACCCTCTCGGGGAAGGGCCTTGATTAGGGATCCCCTGGGACGCTTTTTAGAAAAACAAGATTATCAATTGGAACCAGGAGGAGATTATACTTTTACTATTCGCGCCGAAATATGAATTATGTCTACCACAGGCAGTTCACAAATAATCCAATACTATTGGTCACGACTGGGGTTACTAGTAGAGTGTTTTTGACCATCTCCCAGCTCTTCAAGGTAGCGTTCAATTAGGAGAATTGCTACAATGTCATCTATAACCCGTGGTGGTTGACGTAAACCTTTGGGTACGAGACTTGTCAATCCTCTGGGGGGAAACATCTGCCAATAACGGTCTCTCGCAGCTAAGGTAGTATAACGTTCATCTACTAAGATAATATCCAAACTGGGGTTTAATTCCTGCTCCAGTTGCTGTTTCCAAGTTTTAGCTGTGGTTTGATTTCCCATCACAATTCTGGAAATGGAAAAAGTTGTCCTGAAATCGGAAATACGGGTGATGACCTGTTTAGCGGGCACGACTTCGTGATGATAAAGTTTAAGGTCTATTCCCATTACTGCTACACCACATTTGTCACGTCCAGGGTCAAAGCCTAAAATTGTGGACTGTGTTTTTATATAATTTATTGTATTATTCATTTTCAAGTGCTAAAAACAGTTTTTCCATTGGATATTGCCACCAGTTTAACTCTTAAAGGACCTGCAGTATAGATATTTTCTGCAGCAACTGCTTTTACTTCCAAAGCTTGTTGAGACTGCTCCAGTTCAGAAAAAAATCGTAAAAAAGTGCCATCTATCTCTATTCTCTCCACAATACCAGCATTTCGGGCACGGAACTGGGAAGCAGAAATTACTAGATCTAGCCTTTGACGCAGTTGATGTGATGTCATACTTTTCATATCCGCAGAGGTTGTAGCCAATACCTGACCAGCATAAAATACCAGTTGATTGGGCATAGCATCGGCAAAAAATTCTATTTGTTTTTCCCCTCTTACGTAGTTACCAGCGGAAAAAATTCTCACTACGTATTCCCGACCATCCTGAATTTGTTTAGTCAGTTTTTCCACCCTTTCTTCACTTATACGTAGTAAATCTGTATTGTTTTGGTTGGTTCCTGGTTCATTTAATTGAATACTGGCGTTATTATTGGCTTCCTTAAATATTTGGGTAATGACCTGATTGGCAACACTAGGTTTATTGATACTAACTACAGCAGATGCTATTACCTGACCACGAACCAAAGCTAGTTTACCCAAACGCAGGTCGCGATAAGACTGATAATATTTTTCCAGTCTTGCTACCTCTTGTTCTAAATACTGCTGCTGTTTTGCTAGATCCCCTAGTTGCACTTCTCTGCTAGCAATAATTTGTTCTCGTTTCCTAATTTCTAGATTGCGATTTTGAATTAGCCTATCTAAACCAGCAATTTTTCGATCTCTCTGTGCAATAATTGCTTTGCGATTGAACAATTCTTGATCTCGTTTGGTAACTGCATTTTTAGCCTCATTAATAGCTTGTTGGGCTTGAGCATATAACTGCTGACGTTCACTCCTTAATTCTCCTACTGCCAATTGTAAGGCTTGGCGTTGTTGGTATAAATTTTCCAATTCACCCAGGGACTGTCTATACTGAACCACAACCTTACCTAGTTTGCTCTGGGTTCCCCGGAGTTGAGTTTGAGTTTTAATCTGTTTTGTAGTAGTAATATCAAGTTTAGCTTGTGTAGTTTTTTGTTTACTATTTGCTTCTTGTAAAGACTTATTTGTTTCTATCAGTTGGTTTTTAGCCTCTTCTTGAGCTTTTCTAGCTGCAACTAGTCTATTCTCTATATTAATCTTCTGAGCTTCAGCAGTTTTTAACTGTTCCCGTTTATTTCTGAGATCTTTTTGAATATCTTCTAACTCAAATACACCCTTTCTCAAACCCTCGTCGGCGGCAAATAAAATGGCCAAAGTGGTGGCGGAAATCACACTACCCGTAAAGATAGTGACAATAACCGCCGTTTTCTTGGGACGTAAATTAAACAAAGATAAACGTGCTTTACCTACTTTGGTCCCAATGCGATCGCCGAGGGTGGCAATCACACCGCCCAAAATTAAAATTGCTGCTATGAGGATGTACCCAGTGGCCATCTTAATCCTACCGCCAAAAAAGCTTCCATATACACTCTACTACTTTTCACCATGGTCTGTGGAGAAAAAGAACTGGATAAAATAGCAAAGTTTAAATATTGTTTGATAGCCATAGGTATCCATGTCTTCGATAGAATTGCACCTTATTAAACTTGTTCCACGGTTGACACAGGGGGATATTGGTCTGTAAGAGTAAACACAACTCGCCTGGTGAATTAGACCCCCCAGATTTTTCCGTGAGCTAACTCAAATTATAGCTTATAAGCAAACTTGGTAAACATTAAGTAAACTGCTTGCTTAGTGCGACTGGCTTATGCACAGTGATTTTTTTCTTGTGGATAGAAATCATTTTTTTCTCCCGCAAGTCTCCTAGTAACCTGGTTACAGTCACTCGGGTGGAACCTATTGCTTCTGCGATCGCCTGATGGGATAACTTGAGGTCAACAGTAACCCCGTCAGCACAGGGAACACCAAAGTCGCGACAGAGAATTAGCAGAAAACTGACTAACCGAGAACCCATATCTCGGTGAGCAAGAGTTTCAATCATCATTTCTGTTTGCAGAATCCGCGAGGAGAGGCCTCGCAGCATAAGCATTGACAGTTCTGGATTTTCCTTGAGGGCCTGCTCTACCTGCTCAATTGGCGAAGAGAGCAATTCCACCGCAGTAAAAGCAACTGCATGGTAAAACCTATCTGATTTATTACCTGTTAGTAATGACAAAACACCGAAAACGCTATTTTCCCGTAGCAGGGCCACTGTTATTTCTTCTCCTGCTTCATACACCCTGGAAAGTTTCACAGCACCTCTGAGAAGAAAATAAACTCGTTCGGCCGGATCCCCGGGAAAAAAGATGGTTTTGTTACGTTCAAACGTCTCCACAACAGGGGGAAAAGCCCCCGTTGCCATTTGACGAAAAACATTTGCCAGGGCTTTATCTTGCATTACGATCATCTCCCTTCCCTTACCCAACACCGGAAAAACAAAAACTTAATACCTAAGAATACAACTGAAGAATCAAGAACGCACCGTCAATCTTTCTGTCTTTTACTATACTCAAATTTGCTAGTCTATCTTATTTTGTCGATCATGATACCCAATTTTGGTGATTTTTAACCTAAAATGGTGAATCACCCCTCCCCTGGAGGACAATTTTGGGGTTTTTTCGGTTCAAAATTTGCCAGATCTTTAATAAGTTCTTAAACAATCACCATAAAAAGGTTTATGGGGACAGAGAATTATCAAGATCACATTTAGGATAACATTTAATTTAACAATATTCTCAATAAGATCAATCGCGTTAACAATTTTTATGCTAAACCTGTCCGGTAAGAATGCCCTGGTTACGGGGATTGCCAATAGTCGGTCTATTGCTTGGGGTATTGCCCAACAACTACATGCAGCTGGAGCTAATCTGGGAGTTACCTATTTGCCCGATGATAAGGGTAAGTTCGAAAAGAAGGTCTTGGAGTTAGTTGAACCCCTTGAACCTAGTTTATTTCTGCCCTGTAATGTAGAGAATGAGGAACAAATCCAAGCTACTTTTGACGCTATTCAACAAAAATGGGGTAAGCTAGATATTCTCATTCACTGTCTAGCTTTTGCTAATAAGGAAGATTTAAGTGGGGATTTTAGTCAAACTTCTCGCTTAGGATTTAATAAGGCATTAGAAGTTAGCACTTATTCTCTTATTCAGTTAAGTGGAGCAGCTAAACCTTTGATGACAGAAGGTGGTAGTATTCTGACTCTTTCCTATTTGGGCGCAATGCGCGCTATTCCTAATTATAATGTAATGGGAGTAGCCAAAGCTGGACTGGAAGCTAGTGTGCGTTACTTGGCAGCAGAACTGGGACCCCAAAATATTCGTGTCAATGGTATCTCCGCAGGTCCCATCCGCACTCTGGCTTCCTCTGCTGTGGGTGGTATTTTGGATATGATTCATCACGTTGAGCAAGTGGCTCCCCTTAGACGTACTGTTACTCAATTGGAAGTAGGTAGTGCAGCTGCTTTTTTATGTAGTGATTTGTCTAGTGGAATTACTGGACAAATCCTATATGTAGATGCGGGATATGAAATTATGGGCATGTAACTAGGTTTAATATTAAGCATCACCGACGTTCTACGTCGGTTAGTGTTTTAACTACTTGCTAATGAACTAACAAAAAAATATAATTTGACAATGAGCAAAGAAAGACTCGCTACGGTTAAACGTGTTACAGGAGAAACAGATGTAACCGTATCCATTAATCTTGATGGTACGGGAATTTGTAAGTCTAATACGGGTATTTATTTTTTGGATCACATGATCCAGCAGATTGCCTCCCATGGTTTATTTGATTTGGATATTCAAGCTACAGGTGACTGGCAAATTGATGACCACCACACCAATGAGGATGTGGGTATTACTTTAGGTCAGGCTCTCCATCAGGCACTTGGTAATAAAAAGGGTATTGCCCGCTTCGGTCATTTCATCGCTCCTTTGGATGAAGCACTGATCCAGGTAGCTTTGGATTTCTCTGGTCGCCCCCATCTCAGTTATGGATTACATATTAGTACGGAAAGGGTAGGAACCTATGATACTCAACTAGTGAGAGAGTTTTTTGTGGCTTTAGTAAATCATAGTCAAATGACTCTACATATTCGCCAACTAGATGGTATTAATTCTCATCATATTATTGAGGCTACCTTTAAGGCTTTTGCCAGAGCAATGCGCATGGCCGTGGAAATCGATCCTCGTCGGGCTGAAACTATTCCTAGTTCTAAGGGCGTGTTATAGTTGATAATAAAATACATTCATGTTTAACAATTCTCCAGCAATCCTTACCTCTCAGGTGGGCAAGGTTTACCGCACAGGATTTTGGTCGCACCACAAGATTATATCTCTCCACAACTGCTCCCTAGAAGTCTATCCAGGAGAAACTTTTGGCCTTTTGGGACCTAATGGTGCAGGAAAAACTACTTTGTTAAAAATTTTACTGGGAATAAGTCGTCCTTCTAGTGGTAAAGGATTTTTGTTGGGGAAACCACTAGGCGATCGCTCGGTCAAACAGTTTATTGGTTATTTACCAGAAAACCCCTATTTTTACGATTATCTGACTGGATACGAGTTGTTAGAGTTGACTGGGGAGATCTTCCGAATTTCCTCCCGTGTGCAACGACAACGGATAGTTCATCTGTTAGAATTAGTCGGGTTATCCCAAAATCAAGCTCGCAAACAAAGGATTGGTTCCTATTCTAAGGGAATGGTTCAGCGAATTGGTTTAGCCCAGGCGTTAATCAATGATCCAGAAGTGCTATTTTTGGATGAGCCTATGTCTGGACTTGATCCCTTAGCACAAAATCAAATGCGAGAAATTATCCTTTCGCTTAAATCTGCAGGCAAAACCATCTTTTTTAACAGTCATATGTTAGGGGATGTAGAACAGATTTGCGATCGCATTGGCATATTAAATCAAGGGGAAATAATTTGTAGTGGATCCCTGAGTGAATTATTAGGGGAAGAGAAAGGCTATTATATCAGGGGTAAAGGAGGGGATAAAGAGATATTACAAAAAAGATTGGGAGAGATACAATTTGAACGGGAAGCTATATGGCATGGCATCTTAAAAGAAGATTTATATGATTTTCTTGCCAGTTTGCGGTTAATGGGTGGGAAAGTGATTAAAATAAGCTTATGTCGTCAGTCCTTGGAGGATTTTTTTATTCAACAGTTATCCCCGTTACCAACCCAATCAAAACTTTAACCTAACCTTACCCAAAACTAATAGTTTGGACAAGTTACTCCCGGATAATGAAGCTTGTGGATGAAAATAAATGAAAACAATGCTATTGGGAACTTACACAGCTAACTATAGTCAGGACTTAGGTATAGAGCCAGAATGCTTACCCGACTCTCATTTTTAGCCATCAAACTTGTATATAGCGTTCTTTCCAAGCTATATTTCCAAATTTTTTCAGCTGTTATAATTTCTAAACCTTACTATTACAAATGCCAAGCACAAACTCTCAGGTAAAAATGGTTAGCAAAAACTTCTGGAAACCTATTATCCATTCAAGCACAGCCCTAATCTTACTGACCACCCTTAATACAGCCTGGCCATTGGTCAGTTTAGCTCAATCAAAACCCCAGCCAAAAGTAAATTCTGCCACTTCTAGTCTATTCACCGATTACCTATTAGGTGGTGGAGATCGGATTCGTGTGAACGTTTTTGAGGCGCCAGAATACACCGGGGAATATCAAATCCCACCTGGGGGAGAAATCAACATGCCATTAATTGGCAGCATTCCCGTTTCTGGACTAACAACCCAACAAGCAGCAGACGAAATAGCCAGAAGATATGCTCGCTTTCTCAAACGCCCTTTAATTTCAGTAAACTTGTTAGCTCCCCGTCCCATCAACGTTTTTGTTGCTGGAGAAGTGACACGACCTGGATCCTATAGCTTGAGTTTACAAGGAACAGGAGGTAACAATCCTGGTGTACAATATCCCACAGTATTAGCCGCCCTAACCACAGCAGAGGGAGTAACACTAGCAGCGGATGTTACCAAGGTACAACTACGACGTCAGGTGGGACGTTCGGGAGAACAGGTGATAAGTCTCGACCTGAAACAAATTACCCAAACAGGAAGAATACCCATAGACATAACTCTCAGAGATGGAGACACCATATTTGTCCCCACTGCAACAGATTTTAATGTAGCTGAGGCCCGCAACTTATTTGCAGCCAGCTACGCTGCTAGTAGAACAGCACCGCGCAGGGTGGCCATTACTGGTCAAGTTTACCGTCCTGGTTCCTACTTGGTTGCTGCAGGGGGTGGAAACGACAGTGGTGGTTTACCCACAGTAATGCGAGCCATTCAGTTATCGGGAGGAATCACATCCCAAGCTGACGTGCGCAACATTAAGGTTCGTCGTCCTACCAGAACTGACAAGGAACAAACCCTAAACATCAATTTGTGGGAACTACTGCAAAGCGGAGATTTAAATCAGGATGTGGTAGTACAAGACGGTGACACTATTATTGTTCCCACAGCAATACAAGTAAACACAGCAGAGGTAACTCAGCTGGCCACTACCACACTATCACCCGCAACAATAAAGGTAGGAGTAGTCGGGGAGGTAAAAAGACCAGGGGTTACTGACCTTCAGCCTAACAGTTCTTTAAACCAAGCTTTATTAGCAGCTGGTGGATTCAATGATGCTAGGGCAAGTAGTAGTTCAGTGGACTTGGTTCGTCTTAATCCCAACGGTACAGTTACTAAACGAGCAGTAAAGGTTGACTTTTCTAAAGGGATAAATGAGGAGACCAACCCTATTCTGCGCAATAATGACGTTATAGTGGTGAATCGTTCAGTTCTGGCTAGGACGGGAGATACTTTAGGTGCAGTTACTGCTCCCCTAGCTCCCGTATTTAGCATCATTAGCCTATTCCGACTACTGGGATTTTAGCAATCAGCGGAGATCAAATATCCTAGCTTTGATCCTCCGCCATTATCATTAAAACTGGTAGGAAAGTCCTAGAGATAGTACGGGATAAATATTTAACCATTTCAGGTCATTTTCCAGTTGTTGTCTTTCTTTCTCGACATCAGCTTGAATTTGGTTCTGAATGTCAGTTGTTGCAGCAGCTCCAAACTGAGGTGTCAAATTAACTTTAGGGGATCCCGTAAACATGACACCTAAGTTGGCGGAAAAACTCCAACGGTTACCAGGTTTAACCGCGTTTCCCCAACCAATTCCCAAATATGGCGCCACACTATTAGGAAAGGAAACTTTAGCTTTAACTGATCCTAATTGATCTGAGGTGTATTCCTGGTCGCCTATTTGTATTTTTTGATTACTGTTGGATTTGCCAGTTCCTTCTATATTGTTGTCTTGGAATACTAGACCTCCGGTTAAACGAAAACCTGAGTTTTTCCAAGGGTGGTAGTCTACCAAAGTGGAGACACTGAACAAATTGAGTTTAGCATCATAATCAATCCCAGACTCGCTGATGTTAGCATTAGTACCAAACCCCCTAACTCCCAATTTGGCATTGAGATTGGGTGTGATTGATTTGGTTACCGTTGCACCAATACCAAGAGTGCTAATTTCAGGAGTAACTCCCCAACCACTGGTTGTTGGGCCAGTTTGGGTTGTTTCTTGGGTGGGTTGAGGAGGTTGTGGTGTTACCGGTTGTGTAGGAGCACAACGGGAATTCAAAGGGTAGACTTTACAAAATTCTTCCAGATTAATTGGTGTTTCCGCCAACAAATCGGCAGCTTGGTAAGAAAAAGTACCTGGTTGTAGGGTCACCACCTGTGCCAGTACTGTCTGACTGGTGGAGGTTACAATAGCCAACCCGCTGGTTAATGTCAATACTGATGTAGCTAGACCTGTTAATTTATCCATCCTAATATTCATGTTAATCCCCCACACCATGTTTTTAATTTAATGCAATAACCTAACTCATTTTTAGTTCCCTGTCAATCTAAAAGTTAACGCCCCCATGAGTACCTATCCTACAAATAATTGTGCCTCCCTACTTAGTGGAGATTGTGAACACACATTAAACATTAAAATATGTAATCGAAATTAGCCATATCAGTCTTCCCACTGTAACAATCAGCTAAGTTAGAAAAAAACATCCTCTGAAGAGTTCTCCATGGCTAAAGCTATAAATATCTACAAACAGGAGGTTAAATCTTGCCTAAGTTAAAGATTGCTATTAATGGTTTCGGACGTATTGGCCGTCTGGTACTCCGTGCTGGTATTAATAATCCTAATGTTGAGTTTGTGGGAATTAATGATTTGGTTCCCCCAGACAATCTGGCCTATCTTTTAAAGTACGACTCTACCCATGGTAAATTAAAAAACCAAATAGAAGCCAGGGAAGATGGCATGGTCATTGATGGTCATTTCATCCCTTGCGTTTCCGTGAGGAATCCCGCTGAACTACCTTGGGGTAAATTGGACGTGGATTATGTTGTAGAATCTACAGGACTGTTTACGGATTTTACTGGAGCCGAAGGTCACTTACAAGCGGGTGCTAAACGAGTGGTGATTTCTGCTCCGACAAAAGATCCTCAAAGGGTGAAAACAATCGTGGTTGGTGTTAACCATGAATCCTACAACCCCAATGAGGATTTCATCGTCTCTAATGCTAGTTGTACTACAAATTGTTTGGCCCCAATTGCTAAAGTAATTAATGACAACTTTGGGTTAGCAGAGGGACTGATGACCACAGTTCATGCTATGACTGCTACCCAACCTACAGTAGACGGACCCAGTAAAAAAGACTGGCGCGGTGGTAGGGGAGCTGCTCAAAATATTATTCCCTCTTCTACCGGTGCTGCTAAAGCAGTGGCCCTGGTCTTACCAGAGTTAAAGGGTAAGTTAACGGGAATGGCTTTTAGAGTGCCTACACCAGATGTGTCCGTAGTTGATTTAACCTTCAAAACTGTGCAGGCTACTTCTTACAAAGATATTTGTGCAGCGATGAAACAAGCTGCTACAGGTTCCCTGGTGGGCATTTTGGGTTATACCGATGAAGAGGTGGTTTCTACGGACTTTCAAGGTGATGCCCACTCTAGTATTTTTGATGCTGGTGCGGGTATAGAGTTAAATTCTCATTTCTTTAAGGTTGTTTCCTGGTATGACAATGAGTGGGGTTACTCTAACAGGGTTGTGGATCTAATTGTGTACATGGCACAAAAAAGTAGATAACTGCTACTGTTTGTATTTCTCATCATTCCTCTGGGCTTAATTGGGTTGTGCTACCCCCACCCTACTCTTAATTTCTATGATGCGTCGCACCAAAATTATCTGCACTATTGGTCCTGCTACAGCTGCACCGGAAAAGTTACAAGCTTTAGTAGAAGCGGGAATGAATGTGGCAAGACTAAATTTTTCCCATGGAGCTTATGAGACACATGCCCAAACGTTCCACAATTTAAGACGCATTAGTAATGAAGCTGGTAGACCTGTGGCAATCTTACAGGATTTATGTGGTCCCAAAATCCGTTTGGGAAAACTCCCACCAGAAGGGATCATGTTGGCAGCTGGTACTGAGGTAACTTTTCTTTTACAGGAAAAGGGGGAAACTACTCAAGAATTACCCTTGCCTCTACCCACTTTATTTGCTATGATCCGAGCCGGTGAGCCAATTCTGATTAATGATGGTCGGGTAAAGTTAACTGTGGTTAGTCGCAATGCTGACCAAATTCGTGCACGGGTAGATACTGGTGGATTAGTTTCCTCCCATAAGGGTGTGAATTTACCTGGTACTCCTTTACCTGTAAGTTCAATTACAGAAAAGGACCTGCAAGACCTACGGTTTGGAATGGAGTTAGGTGTGGACTGGGTAGCAGTGTCTTTTGTGCGCTCTACCCAGGATTTGGAACCCGCTAGACGAATGATTGAGGGTGCTGGTTCTAAAATTCGTCTGATTGCTAAAATCGAACGTCCTGAGGCGGTTGAACACTTGGATGATATTCTCAAGGTGGCTGATGCAATTATGATTGCTCGTGGTGATCTGGGTGTGGAAATGCCTATTCACCAAGTGCCATTAATTCAAAAGGATATTACTCGTCGCTGTAATCTCATTGGTAAGCCGGTAATCACGGCTACTCAAATGTTAGAGTCTATGATTAGTTCCCCTGATCCAACTCGAGCCGAGGCAACAGATGTGGCTAATTCCATTTTAGATGGTACGGATGCGGTGATGTTATCTGGGGAGACCGCTGTGGGTGATTATCCTATGGCAGCAGTACAAATAATGCACAACATTGCTTTACAAACAGAGCAGGCAATTAAAGAAGGAAGTAAACATACTTGGAATCGTGAATCTGGTCTTCTGAGTGTCACGGAGTCAGTTGCACAGGCAGTTTGTCGAATTGCTTACGAGACAGGTGCTAAGGCGATTCTTTGTAATACTACTTCTGGCAGCACGGCAAGATTGATTTCTAAATATCGTCCTTTGACCCCGATTATTACTCTAACCTCTGAACCTATTGCTTATCATCAGTTAGCATTGTCTTGGGGTGTTCAACCTTTGTTAATCCCCCCAGTTCATCATGCTGAGGAGATGTTTACTAATGTGGTGAGTACGGTAGTTAATCAAGGTTTGGTGGAAATGGGTGATAAGGTGGTTATTACCTCAGGAGTTCCAATTGGTATGTCAGGCACAACAAGTTTAATCAAAGTGCATTCTATTGGACAACCAATTACAGCTTAGTAGATCTAAAATGGCTATGAGATCCCGGTGATAAAGGGCAATTCTGGGAGAAGGTTGCCATAATGGTAATCGTTTGGAATATCAAAGAGTTTAAATATTTGCGAATTGGTAAATCCTGAACCCAAGAAAATCATGGAGTATACTATGTCTAAAAACTTACTAGAACAGTTGCGTGAAGTAACGGTGGTTGTAGCAGATACTGGTGATATTCAAGCTATTGAAAAATTTAAACCCCAGGATGCAACAACAAATCCCTCTTTGATTACTGCAGCAGCTCAAATGCCCGAATATCAACATATTGTTGACCAAACTCTCATTAAGGCTAAGAAAGATGCTGGAAATAACGCTAGTCACCAAGAGGTGGTTTCTCTGGCTTTTGACCGCTTGGCAGTTTCCTTTGGTTTAAAGATTCTGCAAATTATTCCTGGTCGGGTTTCTACAGAAGTGGACGCCCGTTTGTCATACGATACTGATGGAACTGTGGCTAAGGCTAGATATTTGATTTCTGAGTATCAAGCAGCAGGAATTTCTCGAGACCGGGTTTTGATTAAGATTGCTGCTACTTGGGAAGGCATTAAAGCGGCGGAGATTTTAGAAAAAGAGGGTATTCACTGCAATTTAACTCTATTGTTTGGAATTCATCAAGCTATAGCTTGTGCTGAAGCTGGAATTACCCTGATTTCTCCTTTTGTGGGACGAATTCTAGATTGGTATAAAAAAGATACAGGCAGATCTAGCTATCCTCCTGCAGAAGACCCTGGTGTGTTATCCGTAACTAAAATCTATAATTATTATAAGAAGTTCGGTTATCAGACTGAGGTTATGGGGGCTAGTTTCCGCAATATGGGGGAAATTACTGAATTAGCTGGTTGTGATTTGTTGACTATTTCCCCCGCTTTATTATCGGAATTGCAAAATACTGTGGCTGAGTTACCTCGGAAACTGGATCCGGTAACTACTTCTGGTTTGTCTATTGACAAAATATCGGTTGATCAGGCTACTTTTGAGCGCATGCATGCTGCAGATCGCATGGCTTCGGATAAATTGAGGGAGGGAATTGATGGTTTTACTAAGGCTTTAATCAGTTTGGAGGAATTACTAACAGCTAGATTAAGTCGTTTAGAAACGGAAATGGTAGGTGTTGGTTAAACAACTGATTGAATTTTAGACTGGATAGAGAAATTGCCTAGATCCTTCACGGATATGGGCAATTTTTGATTATGGCTTTACCAAAATTTCATGCTATTTTAGAATGTGGAAAATAAAAATCAACAAAATCTTTATACTAACCAAAAGCAAGTTAATTAAGGATTAGAGAGGGATATCCAAGGTAATGGCGCTCATAGTTCAAAAATACGGTGGTACTTCCGTTGGTTCTGTGGAACGTATTCAAGCGGTAGCCAGGCGCATCCATGGCACTGCACAGGTGGGAAATTCTGTTGTGGTTGTGGTTTCTGCTATGGGAAAAACCACTGATGGCTTAGTGAAGCTGGCCCATGAAATTTCCCCTAGTCCTACTCGTCGGGAAATGGATATGTTGCTTTCCACGGGAGAGCAGGTAACTATTGCTCTCCTGAGTATGGCTCTACAAGAAATTGGCCAGCCAGCTATTTCTCTAACTGGGGCACAGGTAGGTATTGTTACTGAAGCAGAGCATACTCGCGCTCGAATTTTACACATTGAAACTGAACGGTTAATTAGCCATTTAAATGCTGGTCAGGTGGTCGTAGTTGCAGGTTTTCAAGGAATTTCTAACACTTCAGCTATGGAAATTACTACCCTGGGACGTGGAGGTTCTGATACTTCAGCAGTGGCTTTGGCTGCGGCTTTAAAGGCTGATTTCTGTGAGATTTACACGGATGTACCCGGTATTTTAACTACTGATCCCCGGTTAGTACCGGAGGCTCAGTTAATGAAGGAAATTACCTGTGATGAAATGCTGGAATTGGCTAGTTTGGGTGCTAAGGTGTTACATCCTAGGGCGGTGGAAATTGCCAAGAATTATGGTGTACCTTTGGTGGTGAGATCCAGTTGGACTGACCAACCGGGAACTTGGGTAACATCTAATAAGGTTCAAGAACGAGCTATGGTCAATTTAGAGTTGGCTCGTCCTGTGGATGCGGTAGAGTTTGATGTTGATCAGGCTAAAGTTTCTTTATTACGCGTCCCTGATCGACCAGGGGTAGCAGCTCGATTGTTTAATGAGATTGCCGATCAGCAGGTAGATGTGGATTTGATTATTCAATCAATTCATGAGGGTAATTCTAATGATATTGCTTTTACCGTAAATACACCTATTTTGAAACGAGCAGAGGCTGTGGCTTCAGCTATTGCTCCTGCTTTGAGAAATAATGATGGATCTAATGAAGCGGAGGTGCTTGTAGAAAGGAATACGGCAAAGGTCAGTATTTCTGGAGCGGGGATGATTGGCCGCCCCGGAGTAGCTGCTAAAATGTTTGCTACTTTGGCTAAAGCTGGTGTGAATATTCAAATGATTTCTACTAGTGAAGTTAAAGTTAGTTGTTTAGTTGCTGCAGTAGATTGCGATCGCGCTATTTTATCTCTCTGTCAGGAGTTTGAAGTTAATGCGTCTACACGTAATGTTTCTTCTTCAAACTCTATATATTCCACTGTGTGTGGTGTTGCGTTAGATATGAATCAGTCCCGACTGGCAATTCGTCATGTGCCAGATCAACCGGGGATAGCTGGGAAGTTGTTCGGTTTACTGGCTGAATCTAACATCAGTGTGGATATGATTATTCAGTCTCAACGCTGTCGGGTAATTGATGGCGTACCTTGTCGGGATATAGCTTTTACCACAAACCGCACGGATGGAGAAAATGCTCAAGCTAAAATCAATCAAGTTGCTGCACAGTTGGGATGGGGAGAAGTCATCCTGGATGACGCCATTGCCAAGGTTAGTGTTGTAGGTTCGGGAATGGTTGGTCAACCAGGGGTAGCAGCTAAAATGTTCACAGCTTTGGCGCAGAATCAAATTAATATTCAAATGATTACTACTTCAGAAATCAAAATTAGCTGTGTTGTATCAGAAAAAGAAGGGGTTAAAGCATTACAGATAATTCACACTGCTTTTGGACTAGCTGGAACCCATAAGTTTGTGGTTCCAGCATAATTTGCCAACTACCTCTTAACTGTTACGTTGTTGGCTTAGGATGCGGTAGGAGTGTTGAAAATCGTCAATGGTAACCCTAATGGCTGTAGGATCGGTTTCCCCCCTAGCGCGAAATCGCCTAATTGCTTCCACGGATGCTTGGTTACATAACAAAACTAAATCTGCTCCATTCCAACCTTCCGTAGTCTGGGCCCAATATTCTAAGTCTACATCCAATAGTGGTCTACCTTCGGTATAAACTCGTAAAATTTCCAAGCGACTGGCTAAATTAGGTAGATCAACTTTTAATTGTAGATCTAATCTTCCAGCTCTTAATAGAGCTGGATCTAACGCATCTGGACGGTTAGTAGCTCCTATTACTAGAATATTAGTACCAGTTTCCAAACCATCCAATTCCGTTAATAGTTGTCCTACTACCCGGTTACTCACACCAGAGTCTCCAGTATAAGTCCCACGAGCGGGGGCTAGGGTGTCAATTTCATCAATGAATATGACGCAGGGATCCGCTTGTCGAGCTTTAGCAAATAGTTCCCTTACTGCTTGTTCGCTTGCTCCTACCCAACGGGTGAGTAGTTCTGGTCCGTTGACTGCAATGAAATTGGCCCTGGCCTGGGAAGCTACTGCTTTGGCTAATAGGGTTTTACCGGTTCCGGGTGGCCCCCATAGTAAAATCCCCCTGGGAGCTACTGCTTTCGTTTGACGGTAGAGTTCTGGATATAGTAAGGCCCCCTCTACAGATTCTCTCAAGGTTTGTTTGATGGCTTCCAGTCCGCCAATGTCCTCCCATTCTACATGGGGAACTTCTACCTCCATGCTCCGTAGCACTGCTGGTTTGATTTCTTTGAGCGCTTGCAGAAAATCTGACTGGTTCACTGTCATGGTTTCAGGAATATCTGTTTCCATGGATGGAACTTGACGGCGCAGGGCCATATAGGCCGCTTTTTGGCAAACAGCTTTTAAGTCAGCTCCCACAAATCCTACAGTGCGATCGCTAATAAATTCTAAGTCCACAGTGTCATCTAAGGGCATGGCACGGGTAAGAACTTGCAGAATTTCTTTACGTCCGTTAGCGTCGGGAATGCGAAACTGAATTTCTCGATCAAACCTTCCTGGACGACGCAGCGCTGGATCTAAATGATCCGGACGGTTAGTAGCAGCCAGTACAATTACACCTGGTGTGTGAGAAAACCCATCCATTAAGCCCAATAACTGGGCAACTAATCGTTTCTCTACTTCTCCCTCCACTGCACTGCGGTCAGGGGCCAGACTATCAATTTCATCAATAAAAATAATGCAGGGGGCATTTTTAGCAGCTTTTTCAAAAATACCCCTCAGTTTTTGTTCCGCTTCACCATAGTATTTGCTAATCACCTCTGGACCCACCAGGGCAATATAATTTACCCCCAGTTCTTCCGCTAAAGCACGAGCTGTGAGGGTTTTACCAGTACCGGGAGGACCAACTAAAAGCACCCCATGGGTTGGCTCTAGACCCAGTTTAGCCAGCAAATCTGGGCGCTTTAAGGGGATGGCAATTAATTCTTTGAGCTCTTTGACTACCTGACTTAAACCACCTATGTCTTTCAGGGAAATACCAGAATTTTCAGGGGGGGTAGCTGAATCTGATGACCCATTAGAGGGTTGGGGAGTAGCTGGGGAAGAGGGGGTGCGAATGCGACTAGTACCAATATCATTGATATTACTGCTCTTGGCTGCACCACGGGGAATATTGCCCGTTCTGGGAATACTACTCAGGGGACGAGAGTTGACCTGTATATCTGTTTTTACCTCTCCACTCTCGATTTTTTCTTCTAAGGTTTTAACCAAATCTAGAAACTGCTCAAATCCTTTGAATAGGTCACTCATAAGTCTTAATAGGTCTGGGTAAATGTGATGTACTAGTTTTATTTCTCAAATGCAAACAAAAGGTTAGCCGCGCCCTTGATTCTTTCTATGGGCTCTACTGATCTAGGTAGCAGGGGTAGGTGAATAATTGTTTGTTCGGGAAATAAATTGTGATCAACTTCCACTGCTTGAGTATAGCGATTTTGTACTACGTACCTTTGTTCAATGCCCATGTTTTTCAAAGATGCGGTTAACCGAACGTGTTCTGATGTAATAGCCGATTCCGCCTGAATTACACCCACAAATTGGGTATGACGGGGGTCTTTCAATTTCTTTTGCGCCTTTACTACCTGTTGTCGCAGCTGTCGCAATCTACCAATGAAGTCTACCCGACCTAAAACATCCTGATATTTCATCCATAGCTTAAAGATCCAGGATAACCAATCTCCTAAAGCGGAAGGCATGGATAAAAATTGTAACAGATGTCCCGTAGGAGCTGTGTCTAGAATAATCAAATCTTGCTGGTTAGTTTCTAGAAGGTTAGTGATTGTGATTAAGGATAGCATTTCGTCAATACCCGGTAATGCTTGAGACATAATTTGTCTCCACGCTTCCGGTAGGTAGGCAATGTTTACGTCTGTATCCTTGGTTGTTCCTTCCCCACTAATCATATCTGCCAATTCCCACAGATAATCAGTACGGAACTGGTCTAATATTTTGTCAGCATCTATTTCTTGTCCACATAGGTTGGGAGTGATTGGTTGGGAATCATGTCCTAATTTTTGACCAAATGCATCGCCAAGAGAATGTGCTGGATCTATGGAGATCACGCTAATATTTTTTTGGGGATAATGACTAGCAAAGGCCCAACCCATTGCTGCTGATACCGTTGTTTTGCCTACTCCTCCTTTTCCACCTACAATAATTAGTTTACAACCCTGATCCAGAAAATCAGTAAAACTAGGTGGTATTCTCTGTGGCCAGTGAATTATGGGTGGTGCTACCTCTTCTACCTGACTGATATGTTGAATTTCTCCAGCCAATTTATCCAGTGCTTGACTACCCAAGGGGGCGGCGGGTTGTTGAGGAATAATAAATACGGGTTGTCCGGAAAGATTTAGGAACTTTTGCACGTAGTTCTGCTGTTCCGCATATCGATCCTGATCCATACTAGGATCTATTAAAATTCGATTGATTAGAATTCCTCCAAAGGGAACTTCTAAGGTTTTTAACTGTTCTAGGAATCTTTCGGTTTCTGCTAAACACATTGGTTCGGCAATCCCGACTATTAAAAACCCGGTGAATTGACTGTCTTGCAGTAGTCTTCTACTCTCTGATAGTTGAAATTTGAAGTCAATCAAAAAGTCGTCTACTGCATCCGGTTGATAGGTTCCAGTAAAGCTTTCGGTGATGACTTGATACTTTTTTTGAAATAATTCTAAGGAGTGTAAAATTACGTCCAAGAAGTCTTTTAGTTTTAGCAAGCTCACCGTATGTCCAGATGGAGCCATATCCACTACTATACGATCTACGTTTTTCTCTGATAGCAGTCTTTGGATCTCTAGTAGTCCCATCAGTTCATTTAATCCGGGCCAGTCTAAATCCCAAACGGGGGCTAGATCCTCTCCATCCGCTAAACTTCCTCTTTCCACTAGAATTTCCAGGTACTGGCTATATTTGGCTTTGAATTCTAACAGAAGATTTTGAGCATCTAGGGCCTGAATGCTCAAATTCGGTAAATCTACTGCTGATTGAGGTTCATTGGTGACTTCTGTCAGTAGTACATCCCCTAGGGAATGGGCTGGGTCTGTTGATAATAGAAGAATTTTCTCTTCTGGAAATTTCCTAGCCCAATAACGAGCTAAGCAGCAAGATAGGGTGGTTTTACCTACCCCTCCTTTACCGCTCAACATGACTAAATTTAATTTATCGTACTGGTACATTTGGTTTAAAAAAATAGGGTTAGAAACTGGAATGAATATTAATGCTCAATAAAATGATAGGGGGGTAGGCAATCTCCCCAAACTAAATCCCATCTGGGACAGGCCCGCTGCCAATTCAAGAATTTTTCCTCTAGGTGAATTTTTTCATTTATGTTAATCAAAACATATATTTTTATTCCTTCTTTCTGTTCCTGAACCACTGCTGGTAAGTTATATTCTTTGGTAATTAAATCAATTAGGTTCTGTTTTTCTATGTTTTGACTATTGACAAAGGTTTTCTGATTCTCATACTCTTGCTTTTTGGCTAAGAAGTAGTTTCTCCCCCCTTTCTCGCTAACTACTGGTTCTAGAAATGTGTGGGGAATTAGTTTTAAGGTTAGTTCTATTTTGTCTCTGATTTTTTCTAGCTGGGATTTATATTCTTTTTCTTGCCATGCTAGGTGCTTGAGTAGATTATCTAAGGAGTCAAAACATGTACCAAATCTTAAAGGCAAAACTGTTACTTGTTCAAACATCTCACAAATCACTCTGTCATGACATAAAGCCATCTGAACTATCTTCTCGTCATCATTCTCCCAGAAAGCTGGGGATATTCCAGGTTCCACAAGAGCTGAAACTTGATTACCTGTTACTAAGCTTACTGGACCTCTCACACCCTGTGGTAAAACCAGGGGTGAATGGGGCGTTTCTAAAAAGGCATAAGTGTACAAGTCTGTTAATTCCATATTTTCACCTATCACAGGATTTTGTCGCCCATTGCTCCCAGATCTTTAACTCAGCTATAACTAAAGTATAAACTTAATCTTAATCAAAAGTGGAAACAATTCCTTTGACAGTGGTTTGATAGTTTACAATCGCAAGAAGTTAGTTATAATAGGTGAATACTTCTAGGTAGTTTTATGAAAAGCATTCCCAACGCTGCCATGTCTAGGGCCAAAATTAGCACCATGCCCAGAACTAAAACTGACGCTTCTAGCCAATTAGATCTTTATAAAATGGTGACGGAAAAACAACGTATCCAGAGAGAACTACTCAGTCTTAAAGAACGAACCACTATCCTTCAAAAGAGATTGGATCTTCTTAATAGCCAAATAGAATCAACAGAACAAAGCATTTATGTGTTTCGTCAACCGCGATTGAGTTCTCGCATACTAGCTAAACTAAACACTCACAACGATATTCCTAGTTACAGCACTTTTGAAATTGAATATTAGCATATTTTCTGCCTAACTAGACTTAAAAAAAGCCAGCGCTGTTTTTATTATTTAATAACCCGCCATAGCGGGTTACTTAGAAACAGCTTAGGTTTCATTCCTGGTTAACGTGATAAGACTAAGGTTTTATCTTCTTCCTGAATTTTGGGTGTGTTTATATTGAATTCGGGTTCCTCAATGAGATCTTCTTCTTCCTCAGTTAGGTACTCTTCTTCTTCTAAACTGGCCCTTTCTTCTTCTAGGGCCTGGATTTGTAGAAGTATTTCTTCCTCTTGTTCCTCAAATTCTTCCTCGCCAATTTCCCCTAGGTCAAATGATAACTGCAAGTTTAATAATTTTTTGTGCAGGTTTTCTTGATCATCAAATTCAGTATTGGTGCGTTCTTGGATTTTTTCAGCAATCCATACCACTCCATTAATCGGACCCATTACGGGTGATAGCAACAGTTTCATCAACATAAGGCACTTCCTGGATAACAAAAATAAAATGGTTCAACCACTCATGATGGCGACAATTGGGCAAATGTATAGGGAGCTGTGAAATTATTGTACCTGATACGCAGGCGATCGCCGAATTGTTTGTCAATAGACTCCACGCGATCGCTAAATGCGGATTCAGCATCCCAAGGAATTAAAAATGCTGCATTGTAGATCATCTCTTCCATCATAGGTTCATTTTCGACCACATCTTTAGCAAATGGTTGCAGTTGTTCTCGAAAAACCTGAATTACTGCTTCTTTGCGTTCCATCAAATTACTTTCAATCAGTTGTCCAATTTGAATCACCTCATCCATACTTAAATTTTTGCCTTCCATAGAGTCTCGTTGCTGCTTTAAGTCAGGATTAGAATCAATCATCATTTGCAATTCTGATTTGGTATCCCAAAGTATCTTCACACTGACTTCTCTTTGTCCTGCTAGTTTCTCAAACAGCTGGTGTAGTTGATTTTGGGATGGATTAATTAATTGATTAGAAATTTCCTGCCAATCTTTCACGACCAGTCCAAAGCGCAAAGGTAAAAGAGTCGGACACCCCTCTTGCATAACCTGTTCTAAAACTCTCTCGTGAGCCAACAAATTACGTCGGGAAGCCAAATACTGCTTTTGGAGAGCATGAGAATATAAAAAAACAAACCCATTGACATCCTGAGTTTTAACTGGTTGCTTATCCAAACCCTCCAATGTTAAATCCTGCGTTAATGGTTTTGGTAAAATACCATATAAGTAAAGTGCATTGCTACTCATAATAATCACACCTGGGAATCCGATTTAAAACAGATTATAACTAACGTATAACCATATAAATAAGTAACACCGAATCATTAAATAGCCAAATTGGTTTTGCCTAAATTGGTTTTGCCTAAATTGGTTTTG
>Ga0172372_10000164_pt1 | contig 101380 bp, 93 predicted proteins | sample LakKiv5m_2_FD_114544 | JGI IMG/M metagenome (GOLD analysis project Ga0172372, IMG submission 114544) | Freshwater microbial communities from Kabuno Bay, South-Kivu, Congo - kab_092012_9.5m | ecosystem: Environmental > Aquatic > Freshwater > Lake | place: Democratic Republic of the Congo... | reverse complement strand
GCCGCTCAAACGCGCCAATACTGTTGTGATCGCCGCTGTCAATGTTGTCTTGCCATGGTCCACGTGACCAATCGTTCCAACGTTTACGTGTGGCTTCTTACGCTCAAACTTTTCTTTTGCCATGACGACCTCGGTGCGGGCACCCAACAAAGGAGTGCGGTTATAACGGTATGGTGCTCATGGGCAGGATCGAACTGCCGACCTCTCCCTTACCAAGGGAGTGCTCTACCACTGAGCCACATGAGCAACTTTCTATTAAAGCCTGGAGCGGGTGAAGGGAATCGAACCCTCGTCTTAAGCTTGGAAGGCTTCAGCTCTACCATTGAGCTACACCCGCACACCTTGCACGCCCCTTTTCAAGGGCGCACTCGGTTAAACTGCTTGAATTCTTGGTGGAGAGAGTTGGATTCGAACCAACGTAGGCGTAAGCCAACAGATTTACAGTCTGCCCCCTTTAGCCACTCGGGCATCTCTCCAAAAGAGAACCCCGGATTATGGATGCTTTTTTAAACAACGTCAACACCTCATGCCCCCTTTCCGTCTTATTTGTATATTAATTCTTGGTTTTTCGAGTGGACTACCCCTGGCCCTGACAGGAAGCACCCTTCAAGCCTGGCTGGCAGTCGAGAATGTGGACATTAAAACCATCGGTTTGTACGCGGTGGTGGGATTTCCTTACACCTACAAATTTTTGTGGTCGCCCTTTCTCGATTACTTGAAGCCTGGGTTTTTTGACCAAAGGCGTGGCTGGATTGCGCTGATGCAATTGGCCTGTGCCGGCCTGATTGCCGCCATGGCATTTGTGGACGCACATTCTGCCTGGACAGTGGCTGCAGTTGCCGTGGCCATTGCCTTTTGTTCATCGACGCAGGACATGGCGATTGATGCCTACCGCACGGACCTGCTTCCCGCTCCTGAACGCGGTCTTGGCGCTGCTTACTACGTAACAGGTTATCGGGTAGCCATGTTGGTTTCAGGCGGACTGGCATTGATACTGGCTGGCGAGTACCTGGGATGGACTGGCACCTACCTGTTGATGGCGGGGCTGATTGCCGCCTGCGCTGTGATAACTGCTTTAAGCCCCACCGCCGACACACCCGAGGACCTGGCCAGGCGAGCTTCGAAAAGAAAACTGTTTGACATTGTGAGGGAGTCGACAGGCAACTTCATGAGCAAAGAAGCGGCGATCTGGATTTTGCTGTTGATTGTGCTTTACAAGGTGGGAGATGCGTTTGCGGGTTCATTGACCACTGCATTTCTGCTCAAGGGATTGGGTTTTACATTGACCGAAGTGGGTGCCGTGAACAAGACGGTGAGCCTGATCGCCACACTGTTGGGCGCATTTCTGGGGGGCGCATTGATGACACGGATGGGTCTCTATGGCTCGCTGATGTTGTTTGGAATATTTCAGGCGGTTTCAAATTTGTCATTTTGGGCGTTGTCGCTCATCGAACCGAATATTTGGGCCATGGGCAGTGCCGTATTTGTTGAGAACCTGTGTGGGGGTATGGGAACCGCTGCTTTTGTTGGCTTGTTGACCAGCCTGTGCAGCAAGGAATTCTCAGCAACACAATACGCTTTGCTTTCATCGTTAGCGGCTATGGGACGGGTTTACCTGGCTGCCCCTGCCGGGTATGTGGTGGCGGCCTATGGATGGAGCGACTTTTTTGTGTTCTCAACCGTGGCTGCCATTCCCGGACTGGTGGCGCTCTATCTGCTTCGATCGAGCATCCAGAAACTGGCGAGGTGAACAATTGTGCCATTTCTGAAAAGCATGGATAAAGGCTGAGGGCGACGAGTAGCCGAGCCGGGCAGAAACCTCAGACACACTGAGCCCTGTAGAACTGAGCAGTTCCTCGGCCATGGTTTGACGAACTTCGGCCAGCAGATCGCGATAGCTGGTACCCTCGTCGGTCAGACGCCTTCGCAAGGTGCGCTCTGTCATGAAGTGATCGGTGGCTATTTGCGCGAGGCTCGGGGAAGACGACAAGTCAGCCAGCAATTTGTTGCGCAACCAGGCGGACACGCCGCCCCGCTGCATTCGGCGTGACAGCAGATTCTCAAGCTGAGTCTCGCAGAAACGGGCACTGTGCTCGTTGGCTTTGGGCAAAGGCAAATTAAGCCACTGATCGTCGAATGTGGCCCTGTTAACTGCGGCATTGAACTGCGGAATACAGCCAAACATGGCTTCGTATTGAGCCATGGGCGCATTGGGTGCAAATGCGAATTCAACAACGCGCAAAGGCAAGCTGACGCCAAACAATTCTCGCTGCAAAACCTGAATGGCAGAGCAATCGCGCTCAGCCACAAATGAACGCACTGCCGGGGGCAAATGATCGACCGACAGGATCATGGATGCCAGGCCGTTGCCCAGCACCAATTCGACTTTTGAAAATGCAAACGTGAGATCGAGATAGCGCAAACCGAGTTCGACGGCCTGTCTGAAGGTTGGGCTGGTGATGAGTGCATAGCCCCAAATACCGTAGGTGGTCAGGTGATATTCAGCGCCGGCCATTAGCCCAAGCCCGGGTACTTTGCCATGCAGGCGCACCAGATTGTGGATCACCTGCAACTCTTGATCAGGATCGATTTCGAGATGGGGATCATCCAGCTGGGCCGGCAAAATCGAGGAACCCATGAGAAGCGCGCTGCGGGTAGAGCCAAGCCTTACGCCTAGCTCACTCAGAATTTTTACACTGGCAACAGTTCGGCGAGCTTGCATAGGAGCAGGATTTGTCCGGAAATATCAACTACCGTTGATTGTAATCAAGTTCGAGCAGCACGTGGGGCTTCTACACTGTATTGAACGAAAACCGCAGGAGACATCGCGTGAACAGATTGCTGAATGAATTCGGATGGGCTGGCCCAGACAGAAGGACGCTAATCGAGAAACATGCCTTGCCCACATCTATTTTCCTGGACTGCATGGGGCTGAAAGTGCATGTGAGTATTGAGGGGAGTGGGCCTGATGTGGTCATGATTCACGGCTTTGCTGCCAGCCTGCACACATGGAGTGATGTGTGTGCGCAGATGAGCAAACAATTCAGGATTATTCGATTCGATTTACCACCATTCGGTTTGACTGGGCCTGCGCTCGACCAACAAGGCTGCGTTCGGAAAATGGACGTGGCTTTCTATCAGCAGTTTGTAGATGCGGTACTGGACGAGTTGCAGATTAAAAAATGCGTGATGATCGGCAATTCATTTGGTGGTTTTTTAAGTTGGGACCAGGCGCAAAGACACCCGGAGCGGGTGCGTGGCTTGATCATTTCTGATGCTGTTGGATATCAACAACCGCTGCCGATTTACATCACCCTGTTTACGATCAAACCAATTGCCTGGCTGACGCGACACGCAGTGCCCGCATTTTTGCTGCGAATGGCCGTGCGTGATGTATATGGCGACAAAAGTAAACTGAAAAAAGAAGTGCTTGAAAGGTACCTGGAGCTGTTCATGCACAAACCGAACCGAAGCGCTGTGGGGCATATGGTCGGTGTGTTCACCGACGGAGAACTAGGCTCGGAACGTTTGCCTGAGATTCAGTGCAAAACATTGATTGTGTGGGGCGGTGACGACCGATGGGTGAGCATTGAAATGGCAGGCCGATTCAATCGGGATATTCCGCACTCGGAACTGAAGGTGTACCGAGAGGTGGGCCACATTCCGATGGAGGAAGCGCCTGACCGCTTTGCTGCAGATTGTATCGAATTTATTGAAAACCTTTGATTGACATTCTGGAATTGAATATGAAAAACAAAGTGGTGTTTATTACGGGTGGCGCTCGGGGTCTTGGTGCGGGCTTGGCTGCAAAAGTGATCAGCAAAGGGGGCAAAGCCTTTATTGTGGACTTGAACGCTGAGGCGGTGTTTGCGCAAGTTGAAACTTTGGGCGGAGAGGGAATTGCTGGCTGCCAAGCCAATGTGTGCAAGCCTGCTGATCTTGAGCTTGCGATGGCAGAGTGCAAAGAGCGCTTTGGCAGGATTGATGTAGTCGTGGTGAACGCCGGAATCTTGAAAATGGGCTCGATTGAGCACATGAACCCTGCTGACTTTGACGCGGTGATGCAGGTGAATGTAAATGGTGCATTCAACACCATCCGCGCTGCCATTCCTTACCTGCGCGAGACCAAAGGTTACTTGCAGGTGATCTCATCTCTGGCTGCCGCAATTCACACGCCTTTAATGGGGCATTATGCAGCATCCAAAGCCGCAGTTGAGGCGCTGGCGGATGTGGCCCGCCAAGAGCTGGCATTGGACGGCATTGACGTGGGTTGTGTACACCCCACCTTTACCAATACGGCCATGATTCAGGAAGTGAATGCGGGCGTGCTTTGGGGAGGGCACAAGGGTGCTTTTGGTGCGATTGAACCAGAGCAGGTGATTGATGCCATGTACCGAGGTATTGAGAAGCGTCAGCGTAAAATTATTGCGCCCAAGACGATTGCGCCGTTGGTACTGGCACCCGGATTGTTTCACCGGGTGGCCGAAGGTTTAAGTCGAATGCAAGGCTCGGAACAGGCCTTGAAAAAATTCAAGGCCGAAGAAGCAGAGTCGCTTACTCGACGGTGACGGACTTCGCGAGGTTTCGAGGTTTGTCCACATCGGTACCCTTGACCAAGGCGACATGATAGGACAACAACTGCAAGGGCAAGGTGTGCAAAATCGGGGACAAGTGCCCTGCGTGATCAAGCAAATTGATCACGTGCACACCGTCGGCTTTTTCGATCTTTGTGTCTCGGTCAGCAAAAATATACAACTCACCGCCACGTGCGCGAACTTCCTGCAAATTTGACTTCAACTTTTCGATCAAAGTGTCTTTGGGGGCTACGGCAACCACTGGCATGTCGGCATCGACAAGGGCCAAGGGGCCGTGCTTCAATTCACCAGCAGCGTAAGCCTCAGCATGAATGTAGCTGATTTCCTTCAGCTTCAACGCGCCTTCCATGGCAATGGGATAGTGCACGCCACGCCCCAAAAAGAGCGCATGGCGCTTCTCTGCAAAACTGGCAGCCAAGGCCTTGATTTCAGGCTCGAGTGCCAGAATGTTTTGCATGGCCGAGGGCAAATGACGCAGTTGCGTGAGTAAGGTTTTTTCTTGCTCGGCGGTGAGTTTTCCACGCAGCTTGGCCATGACCAGCGTGAAAGTGAAAAGCGCAGCCAGTTGCGTGGTGAATGCCTTGGTTGAAGCCACACCGATTTCAGGGCCTGCACGTGTTAAAAACTTCAGCTTGCTGGCGCGAATGAGTGCAGATTCAGGTACGTTGCAAATGGACAGGGCATTAACCATGCCCTGAGACTTGGCGTGCTCTAGCGCAGCAAGGGTGTCAGCTGTTTCACCCGATTGCGAAATGGTGATCACCAATGTGTTAGGCAGACTGACGCTGGTGCGATAGCGGTATTCGCTTGCGATTTCAACATTGGTCGGCAAGGCGGCAATCGATTCGAGCCAATAGCGCGCAACCAGCGCAGCATGGTAGCTGGTGCCGCACGCCAGAATAAGCACTTGCTGAATGCCCGGTAGAATATTGCCAGCCTCTGCGCCAAACAGTTCTGGTTTTACGGCAGATGCATTGCTGACCATTTCCAGCGTGGCTGCGATTGCGCCAGGCTGTTCGTAAATTTCCTTTTGCATGTAGTGGGCGTAGGGGCCCAGTTCCACGGCATCAGCCGAAAGCTGACTTTCGATGATGGGCCGCTCAACCTGAAGACCTGCGCCATCAAAGAATGAAACCCCAGTGGTGTGCAACTGCACCACGTCGTTTTCTTCCAGGTAGGTAATTTGCTTGGTGTAGGCCACGAGTGCCGAAGCATCGGAAGCCAAAAAGTATTCACCTTCGCCATGCCCCACCAAGAGAGGTGCACCTTTCTTGGAAGCCAGCAAGGTCAGCGGTGCTGTGTTACAAATAACCGCGATGGCAAAAGCACCTTCCAGCTTTTTTACTGTGGCCTGCACGGCTGCCATCAACTCAAGCCCCTGAACCAAATGCTTGTGGGTGAGGTGGGCGATGACCTCGGTGTCGGTGTCGGACTGAAAAACGTAGCCTTCAGCAGTCAGCGCCTTGCGGATTTCCTCGTGGTTTTCAATAATACCGTTGTGAACCACGCTGACCGAAACACCCCGCCCTTCACTGATGTGAGGGTGTGCGTTGCGCTCACTGGGCACACCATGTGTAGCCCAACGGGTGTGAGCAATGCCCATTCGTGCACTCAGGGTTTTGGTACTGGAGTCGAGCTCAACCACACGACCCACGCTGCGCGCACGGTGAATGGAATGATCGAGATCGGACTGAATGGCCAGCCCGGCTGAGTCGTATCCGCGGTATTCAAGTTTCTTCAGGCCATCAATCAACACTGGCACGCTGTTGGTTTTTGAGAGTACGCCGACGATTCCGCACATGGTGTGAGGTATTCCTTTATTTTTTGGTTGATTTGGCCGGGCGTTTCCAGCCCGTGATCGTGATTTGTTTGGCACGTGACACGGTAAGTGCATTCTCGGGCGCGTCTTTCGTGAGGGTGGTTCCCGCGCCGAGGGTGGCACCCTTCTTCACCGTCACGGGTGCGACCAATTGGGTATCTGAGCCGATAAAAACATCGTCTTCGATGATCGTGAGGTGCTTGTTGGCACCATCGTAATTGCAGGTAATGGTGCCTGCACCCACATTCACCCGTTCACCAATTTGTGCGTCGCCAATGTAGGCCAGGTGATTGGCTTTGGACTGGTTGGCAATGCTGGCATTTTTGACTTCGACAAAGTTTCCAATGTGCACTTCATTGCCCAATTTGGCACCAGGGCGCAGACGCGCGTAGGGACCAATGACCGCCTTTTCGCCCACGGTGGCATCGGTGAGATGGGAATAGGCTTCGATACGGGTACCCGCCGCAATACTGACGTTGTTGAGCACGCAATATGGGCCGACGGACACCCCATCGCCCAAGGTGACCTGACCTTGAAACACACAGCCAACATCGATGGATACATCTGCGCCACAGTGCAGCGTGCCACGCAAATCGATCCGGGCGGGATCGAGCAGCTGCACACCTTCGATCATTAATTTTTCAGCCTGATGAAGTTGCCAGATACGCTCAAGCTCGGCCTGTTGAACTCGGGAATTGACGCCCGACACTTCCCAACTGTGCCTGGGCTGACAGGTGCGCACCAGCAGCCCATCTTCATGTGCCATCGCGATGATGTCGGTGAGGTAATACTCGCCTTGCGCGTTGTTGTTACTCAGTTTGCCTACCCAGTTTTTTAACTGCGCGGTGGGGCAAGCAAGAATGCCGGTGTTGACTTCGGTGATAGTGAGCTGCGAGGGAGTTGCGTCTTTTTGTTCGACTATGCCAACCACTGCACCTTCGGTATCGCGAAGAATGCGGCCGTAACCGTGTGGGTTGGGCATATGCAAGGTCATCAAGCCCATCTGCCCGGCTTTCGCAGCCTGAACCAAGGGCTGCAAAGATTCGAATTGAATGAGGGGGACGTCACCATACAAAATCAGGGTAACAGGATGATCGGCCAAGGCCGGGATTGCACATTGAACCGCATGGCCTGTACCCAGTTGATCTGACTGAGAGGCGAACAGAATGCCTGATTGGTGAGACAAATGCTGCTGAACCGCTTGGGCACCGTGCCCGACCACGACCACCACATGTGGGTTTTCAAATTGCAAAGCGGTACCCACCACCCGGCCCAACATGGACTGGCCACCCACCGGGTGCAACACCTTGGGCAAGGCTGACTTCATGCGGGTGCCCTTGCCTGCTGCGAGTATCAAAATATTCATGTCAATAATCAAATTTAGAAAAATAAAGCCAGCACACCGGTGTAACCGTACAAAGCACCACGGAAAATTTCGCCGTTGGCTGAAAAACCAATCAGGGGAATGTCCCCCAATTGCTCTCGCACAATTTGCTGCTCAACGCCTTGCAGGCCGAACAATGCCGCGCCACGACCATTGCAGGCAATGTACACCGCGCCGCGAGGTTTGCGCTGAGAATGGATTCCAGAAAAACCAGCGGCCTGAAGTTCGTTGAGTTTGGGTGCCGGCGCGTCGAGATCTTCACGCAGCTCTGCACACATTCTGGTTAAATCGACCCGCGCAGAATTTTCATCGCGAGTACAGAAAGACAATCGATCGCCCAACTTGAAATCTTCAGCAACAGCCAGGGATTTTTTGTTGGGATCCATTCCAACCACGGGACGTACTTTCAGCTGGTGCGCCTCGGAGCGACCCGCCGTGTAACCCTTAAGCGCAATGGACTCAGCAAGTGCACGGTCAGTGAGACCGACAAACAAACCATGAGCAAAACGTTTGGCCAACACCTCGGCGGCCTGGCTTGCGGGATCACCTTCGTCCGAGTCGGGTTGCAAACCCAAATCAGCGAGCAGTACATCGAGCGCCGGCAAACCATCGAGTTCTTCGACAAAATTACCGCGAAGCCCGGTGATTTCATGTTCCATGCCCACCACTTGAACACCTTGTGTCATGCGCACTTCGATAGGCAAACCACTGGCAAATACCACGCCAGACACACCACCGGACAGGGGTTCAAAGGCAATGTGGGTATTGGCCGTACCTGCGCAGACAAGACCACCGAAAATTTGACGAGTACTGACTTTAAGCGACAGATCATCGAGCAGATCGTCAATGTCCTCAGTGAGCGGATCGATGTGAATGAGCGCGGAGGACATGGCTTCCCGCCCCGACGCAGTCACTGTGCCAGGTTTGGGCAATGGCAATTTGCCTGAAAAAACTCGCGCAGAATCGGCTGGGAACTCCATCAGCATGACTGCCAGTGCAGGCTCTTGGTAATACTCCACTCCACTGCTGCACACGCCAGGCGCCAAACCGCCAACCCACTCCTTGATATTGGTTCGCTGGCGCAAACCCTGAAGAATTTGAGGCATGTTTTCTGCGAAGGCTTCTGTGGCGTAAATCAAACCCAGCTTTTGAGGCCGGGAAATATCGCTTGCGAACTGCTCCAGTTGCATCTGGCCTTCGAGCTGCACCAACACGAGTTCAAGTGCCTCTCTCCAGTTGGGGTGTGTGGCGTGGCCAAAACGAAACATCTATGTCCTTGTGCGCGCGGGGCGGGTGCTGCTTGAGGTTTTTTTACGGGGCGTGGCCGCACGCTTGGCTTTGGGCTTGGCAGGTTTTGGAGATGGTTCAGCTGCATTGGGACTGGCTTCGGTACCGGAACTTGCCATGGCTGCAGTGGCAACCACTTTGTTGAACTGGTCCTGCAACAACCCCCACCAAGCGGTGGCATTTGACACAATGGCCTTCGAGGATTCTTGCGCAGCCGCATCGCTTGCAGCAGCAGGCGCGGCGGGCTCGGGATCGGGAATTTTGGGTGCAACGGGCTCAACACGAGGCACAGGTGGTGGCGCAACCGCGGCCTGCATGGCGTTCCGAATGATTTCCTCGTTTACAGCTTGATTGACATCGCTGACTCGGTCACCACCCAAGCCCAGATTGGAGCTGAAAGATTTGATGGTGGCAATGGTGCCGCGCTGCACTTCCAGCCCCTGAATGGTGGCCCGCAACATACTGAGGTTGACATTGAGCCATTGCTCAACTGCTTTGAGATCAGAGATGCGCTTGTCAAGCTCATCGAGATCAGTGGTTGGGTTCATCACGCTGGGGATCGGCAGACTTCCCCAGATTTTCTTCACAAAATCAAATCCATCAGTAACCGACAAATTGGGTATTCTTTTGTTCGACATGTTTCCCCCTGCGTTTGACGCGGACTGCCTTGCTGAGTGGCCTGGTGACTGCGAACTCAGTGACTACGAATCATGGTGCCCACGCCTTGGTCTGTCAGAATTTCAAGCAGAAGGCAGTGCGGAACACGACCATCTACCACGTGAACTGAGTTTACTCCGCTTTTTGCTGCCTCGATCGCGGAAGATAACTTGGGCAGCATTCCACCTGAAATGGTGCCATCTTCGAACAATTCATCGATTCGTTTGGCAGTCAGGCCAGTGAGCAACTTGCCGTCTTTGTCCAACACCCCGGGGGTATTCGTCATCATGATCAGCTTTTCAGCTTTCAGGATTTCGGCGATTTTTCCGGCCACGAGGTCGGCATTGATGTTGTAGGCCATTCCATCTTCACCAAAGCCAATGGGTGAGATAACGGGAATAAAGGCGTCGTCTTGCAGGGCTTTCACAATGGCGGGGTCAATCGATGCAATTTCGCCCACGAAACCAATGTCATGAAACTTGCCAGGCTCGCTTTTGTCCGCCAACTTCATTTTCCGGGCTTGAATCAGCCCACCATCTTTGCCGGTTAAACCCACCGCCTTGCCACCGTGCTCGTTGATCATCATGACGATGTCTTGCTGCACCTGACCACCCAGAACCCACTCCACCACTTCCATGGTTTCTTCGTCGGTAACGCGCATGCCTTGAATAAAGGTGCCTTGCTTGCCAATGCGACGCAGGGCTTCATCGATTTGAGGGCCACCGCCATGCACCACAATCGGATTGATACCGACTAGTTTGAGCAACACCACATCGTGAGCGAAGGATTTTTGCAGATTGACATCGGTCATGGCGTTGCCGCCGTACTTGACCACCACGGTTTTGCCATGAAAACGGCGAATGTAGGGCAAAGCCTCGGACAGAACTTTGGCTTTGATGGCGGAAGTGAGATTGTCTGTGGTCATGAATTGTCCGGGTAGAATCTGGGCACAAAAAGCATTTTAAAGCGAATCTACCCGGACAACGGTGGCGAGAATGCCGATCGACGGATTCTAGAGAATGAATTGGGCAAGATCCTCGGATTTGGCCGCCTCACCCAGCCGGGAGTCGACAAACTCGGCTGTAATTTTCACAGGCCTGGGCTGACCATTGGCCTCGAATGCCACCTCTTCAAGCAGGCGCTCCATGACAGTGTACAAGCGGCGGGCCCCGATGTTCTCGGTTTTCTCGTTCACTGTGAATGCGATTTCAGCCAGCCGGCGAACACCTTCGTCGGTGAATTCCAGCTCAACCCCATCCGTTGCCAGTAAGGCTTTGTACTGCTCGGTGAGACAGGCGTCGGTGCTGGTCAGGATTCGTTTGAAATCGTCAACGGTTAAGGACTCCAGCTCAACCCGGATCGGAAAGCGCCCCTGCAGCTCAGGAATGAGATCAGAAGGGCGAGACAAATGGAAAGCACCACTGGCGACAAACAGGATGTGATCTGTTTTGATCATGCCGTACTTCGTGTTGACTGTGGTGCCCTCCACCAGCGGCAGCAAATCGCGCTGGACCCCCTGGCGCGACACGTCGGTTCCCCGGCCGTCGGCTTTGGTCGCAATTTTATCGATTTCATCGAGAAACACAATGCCGTCTTGCTCGACCCTGGCGATCGCTTTGGCACGCACTTCTTCTTCATTCACGCGCTTGGCGGCTTCTTCATCCTGAATCGCCTTCAGCGCCTCGGCCACTTTCATTTTGCGCAGCTTTTTCTTGCCACCTGAAATGTTCTGAAACATGGATTGCAACTGCCCGGTGAGTTCCTCCATGCCGGGTGGGCCGACTACATCCAGTGAGGGCGAAGCGGCCGCCACCTCAATCTCGATTTCCTTGTCATCCAACTCACCAGCGAACAACTTTTCCCGGAATCGAATACGCGTGCGGTTTTCATCGGGCTCGGGGGCTTTCTCGGTGAAGCCGAAATCCCGGGCGGGGGGAAGCAGTGCATCCAGCACCCGGTCAAAGGCGGCGGACTTTGCCTCTTCGACCACGCCAAGCTGAGCCTCTTCTCGAACCTGTTTCAGAGCAATTTCAATCAGGTCACGAATGATCGTGTCCACGTCGCGGCCCACATAACCAACTTCAGTGAATTTGGTGGCTTCAATTTTGATGAAGGGCGCATTGGCGAGCTTGGCCAGGCGACGGGCAATTTCTGTTTTACCCACACCGGTTGGGCCGATCATGAGAATGTTCTTGGGAGTAATTTCCTGACGCAGGGGCATGGGCACCTGCATGCGGCGCCAGCGATTGCGAAGCGCCACAGCGACGGCACGCTTGGCGGCATCCTGGCCAACAATGTTCTTGTTGAGTTCTTCAACAATGTTTGAAGGTGTAAGTTGAGTCATGGTATTAACCTTTGCTGCCAGATGCTTCAGGGGCACCCAACACTTCAATGGTGTGATGTTGGTTGGTGTAAATGCACAGTTCGCCTGCAATGGTCAGGGATTTCTTGACGATTTCTTCGGGCAAAAGTTCAGTGTTTTCAAGCAGGGCTTTCGCCGCGGAATGTGCGTAGGCACCGCCACTGCCAATCGCGACCAAGCCTTGTTCGGGCTCAAGCACATCGCCATTGCCGGTAATGATCAGGGAATGATTTTCATCCGCCACGGCAAGCATGGCTTCAAGCCTGCGAAGCATGCGATCAGTGCGCCATTCTTTGGCAAGCTCGACTGCGGCACGCAACAGGTGCCCCTGGTGCTTCTCGAGCTGGGCTTCAAAATGCTCGAACAAAGTAAAAGCATCGGCGGTGCCGCCTGCAAAACCCGCCAGAATTTTGTTGTGGTGAAGACGCCTTACTTTTCGGGCCGAACCTTTGACCACGATATGCCCCAGGGTAACCTGCCCGTCACCACCAAGTGCGACGTGCTTTCCTCTGCGTACTGACAATATAGTGGTGCCGTGATATTGCTCCATGCCTATCCTTTGGTTGGGGTGTTGCGCTGTGTGCGCTGATGTCACGATATGGGGACAATCAGGGCAGGATCAAGTCTTGTTTGATGACAGGCTGAACCTGAACGAAGGCGCTGAGCTCGATTGCAGCCTCGTTGGCTTGATCAATGGTGGTGAACGGCCCCACCAACACGCGGTGAACGCCTGATTCGGAAAGAATTTGGCTGGCTTTGCCGAAAGCCTGATGATTGGAAGAAACTTGCGAGACCAGAGCCTCTGCGTTGTTTTTGTTGCCGAACGCGCCAATTTGAAGATACAAGGGTGCTCGGTGAACCGGCACCAATGTGGACGGGTTGCTGAGTGCAACCTGCTGTACTTGCGCGCCATTTTTTGCCACCACGGTGCCGTTCTTCTCAGCGTGGTATTGAGCGATTGCATCGGGTGTCATCTTCTCGACAAGCACTTCAGCACTGCCCTGCTTGATGTAGTCCAGCTGATAGGCGGCCGCGTAGCTGAGATCGATGATTCGGCCCCGCAAAAACGGGCCACGGTCGTTCACGCGAACAATAACGGACTTGCCATTGGCCAAATTGGTGACTTTGGCATAACTGGGCAAAGGCAAGGTGGGGTGCGCAGCCGTCATTTGGTGCATGTCGTAAATTTCACCATTGGCGGTTTTCGCGCCATGAAATTTCTTGCCATACCAACTGGCCCGACCTTTTTGACTGTAGGGCTCTTCAAGTGATGTTTGCGGCGTGAAACTTTGCCCCATCACGGTGTAAGGCCGGGTATTACGAATTGCAATGGGTTCAAGCTGGGGGCTGGCGGAGGGCAAGTCATCAAGATTGGCTGGGCGTAAATCGCCGGGACCATCGTCCAGATAATAACCACCGCCCTGAGGCGCGGGCTCCCAGTTTTCATGTTTGACCGGTGGGGGAACAGAGGGCTTGGCCACGGTTTTCGCCGGGGGCGGCGAGACCGGCTTGTCAAGCGGAACGCTGGAACACGCAGCAAGGATCAATGACAGTGACGCAATCGAAACAAACCTAAAAACACCACTGCGCATAAATGCCTCCCTCATTTTTTCTCCCTGCGCTTCAGGCCTGACGCTGTCGTCGAATCAAGGCTTCCGCAACTCGGATGGCATTGTCTTCAGAACCGGCGATGGACGCAGAAGTAAAGAATTTGCCATCAATTCCCAAGGTGGGAACGCCATCTGCGCCATAAGCTTCGAAAATGGTTTTGGCCTGGGCACATTTAGCATTCACGCCAAACGATTTGAATACATTGGCGAATTCTTCGCGCTTCAAACCGATCGATTCAGCAAAATCGAAAATCTGCTCGTCGTTGGCCAACTGCTTTTTGTCTTTGTGCATGGCTTCAAACACTTTGCTGTGGGCCATGTCGAGTTTGCCCATGGTTTCCAGTGTGTAATACAGGCGCTGATGACCCTGGAAATTGACACGCTGACTTTGGTAAGCGATGGGGATTTTCGTGAAGACTACATCACTGGGCAACTTTTTATGCCAAGCGTTTACTTTGGGCTCAAAGTTGTAACAGTGAATGCAGCCATACCAGAAGAATTCGACCACATCGATTTTTCCAGGTGTGGAACGTGGAACCTCCCGGCGTGCTTTTCGGAATGCGCCGGCATCTTGGGCCAGTGCCGGGGACAAGCCACCGAAAGCACCCATCACGCTCAATGCCACCGCACTTTGAATCAATTCACGACGTTTCATACTTGTTTACTCCTTGACCACAGTTGCCTCGAATCCGCCTTTCGTGAGGGGAATTCGGGCCTGATAGGCTTCATTCGCGCTGCCAAATGGCCCCACACGAACGCGGTTTACAACATTGCCGTTGACCTCGCCCACGGCAATTTCGGATTCAGTGCCCACAAACGCAAGCTGAGCCCGCAATTGTTCAGCGTCTTCACGATTGCGAAAACTGCCCAATTGCAGAAAGTAAATGGTTTGGGCCACAGGTTCAATTTGTTCAGTTGGAGTGGCATCCCCTGTCTGAGGTTCCGTGCCTTGCTGAAATGGGTCGATGGTAACCACATTGCCCTGGTTGGCGTTTGCTTTGCCATAAATGGCGCTGTTGGGATCAGGGGGGCTGTTGCCTGGGCCCGGAGACACATTGGGCACGGCACCCTGAGTTTCAGCACCGGAAAATGGCAGCTGTGACTTGCTGACAAACAAAGCCACACCCAACGCAATCAAAAGCCCGAACACCATGCCGAACACAAACGCGGGAATGGTGTTGCCAAGAGATTTTCTAGCTTGCGGTTTTGCTTTGGGTTTAGATGATTTCGTAGATGCCATTGGGGGTTCGAACCTGTCCTTGAGAAACTGAGCCTAAATTATGCCCGAAGGCGACCTGCAGATGCGACCCAAACGCGCAAGCCGGCTTTTGGGATTGCCCTCATGCTGTAAAGTGTAGCCTTCATGGGCAAAAGCTCGAAATTTGCTTAAAAATCTGCAATAAATAGGTGCTTTGTGGGTCTTGACTATCTAAAACGCATACTGACCGCCAAGGTTTACGACGTGGCCATTGAGACACCATTGGAGCGCGCACATTCCCTGTCGGTTCGCACTGCCAATGAGGTGTTGCTCAAGCGTGAGGACATGCAAGAGGTGTTCAGCTTCAAGCTGCGCGGTGCTTACAACAAAATGGCCCACCTCAGCCCCATGCAACTGGAACGTGGCGTGATTGCTGCCTCTGCCGGCAACCACGCGCAAGGCGTTGCACTCTCTGCCGCCAGGATGCGCTGCCCGGCCACCATTGTGATGCCCACTACCACCCCCGCCTTGAAAATTGATGCAGTAAAACGGTTTGGGGGTGACTGGGTGAATGTGGTGCTGTTTGGCGACAGCTACAGCGATGCAGCCGGACATGCGTCAGAATTGGCACAAGCCAAAGGCCTGACCTTTGTACACCCCTTTGACGACCCTGATGTAATTGCGGGCCAAGGCACCGTGGGCATGGAAATTTTGCGTCAGCATCAAGGCCCGATACACGCCATTTTCATCGCGATCGGCGGGGGTGGGCTGGCAGCTGGCGTAGGTGCCTATGTGAAACAGTTGCGTCCGGACATCAAAATTATTGGTGTACAAACCGTGGACTCCGATGCCATGGCGCAGAGCATGGAACAGCACAAACGCGTCACCCTGGCGGAAGTGGGTTTGTTCTCGGATGGCACCGCAGTAAAACTGGTGGGCGAAGAAACATTCCGACTGTGCGAAAAGTATGTGGACGGCATTGTGCGGGTGACCACCGACGAAGCCTGCGCTGCAATCAAAGACGTTTTTCAGGACACTCGCAGTATTCTTGAACCCGCAGGTGCACTGGCTGTGGCTGGCTTGAAACAGTATGCTGCGGAAATGGGTTTGCAAAACCAAACACTGGTCGCAATTTCTTGTGGCGCCAACATGAACTTCGATCGCTTGCGATTTGTGGCTGAACGCGCTGAGGTGGGTGAGCAACGTGAAGCGATTTTTGCGATCACTGTGCCGGAAGAACGCGGCAGCTTCCGAAAGTTTTGCGACTTGTTGGGTCCCACCAATGTGACAGAGTTCAACTACAGAATGTCGGATTCAGCCAAAGCGAATATTTTTGTGGGCATTCAAATTGGCAACCGTGCGCAGGCAGATGAATTGCAGCAGCGCTTTATTGCATCGGGTTTCGACGCCCTGAACCTGACCGACGATGAAATGGCGAAGCTGCATTTGCGCCACATGGTTGGGGGCAGGTCCAGTTTGGCCGACCATGAACTGGTGTACCGCTTTGAATTTCCGGAACGGCCTGGGGCATTGACGAAATTTTTAACCGCCTTGAACCCGGGCTGGAACATCAGCCTGTTTCACTATCGAAACCACGGTGCCGACTATGGCCGTATTTTGGTAGGCATTCAGGTTCCACCTGCAGACCACGCTGAATTCGACAAATTTGTGAAACAACTTGGCTACCCGGCGGTGAATGAAACCGAAAACCCGGCATACAAGCTGTTTTTGAAGTGAGTTAGCACTCGTCATCCGCATCAAACGCTTTGTCACCGGCACCGTCTTCAAGTGCTACGCCAGGGCGAATGGCTTCAAACGGAAACAACTTGCGGTCCATGAGGTGCGAAGGCACCACAGTTGACAGCGAGGTAAACAGATTGGCGATCCATCGGGGGTTGTGCTTTTCCCACTGCTTCAGCAGTGCGGCCATTTCCTTGCGCTTCAGGTTTTCCTGACTGCCACACAAATTGCAGGGAATGATCGGGAAATTCTTCTCTTCGGCATAACGGGCCAAATCGCGCTCTCGGCAATAAGCCAGTGGGCGAATTACTGTGTGCTCTCCGTTGTCACTGACCAGTTTGGGAGGCATACCCTTGATACGACCGCCATAAAACAGATTAAGCAACAGGGTTTGCAATATGTCGTCTTTGTGGTGCCCCAAAGCGACCTTGGTGGCACCCAGTTCAGACGCCACACGGTACAAAATGCCACGACGCAAACGCGAGCACAGCGAACAGGTTGTTTTGCCTTCGGGAATGACTCGTTTCACAATCGAGTAGGTGTCTTGTTCCTCAATGTGAAACGGCACATGAATACTACGCAAGTAATTCGGCAGCACTTCCTCGGGAAAACCAGGCTGTTTCTGATCCAGATTCACAGCGACGATATCGAAGTTGATGGGCGCACGCTGACGCAGCAACAACAAAATATCGAGCAGACCATAGCTGTCTTTGCCGCCCGATACACACACCATCACTTTGTCACCCTCTTCAATCATATTGAAGTCGGCAATGGCCTGGCCCACTTGCTTTGTGAGGCGCTTTTCCAGCTTGTTGAATTCAAAGGCCTCTTTTTGTTCAGCCTTGTTGGGGAAAATCGTGATGGTTTGCATGGTCTGACAGCTTTCTAGGATTTGAAGCGGAATACCTCGACACCTGCGGATTCGCAGTCGGGGTAAACCTCGGATTTTTCAGCGCGTACGCGGGCGGCCACCACCTTGGGATGCTCCAGCACCAGCGCCAGGGTTTTGTCCACCAGGGTTTCAAGCAGGCCAATGTGGCCCGATTGAATGAGGCCATGAATTCCTGGTCGAACGAAATCGTAATCAACCACATCGACCAGCAAGTCGCGCTCGGAAGGGGTGGATGCGCACTTTACCCAAAAATCAATGTTAATACGCACAGCCTGCGTACGCCCCAACTCTTGGGGGAACACGCCAATTGCGGCGGACACATCGAAGTCGCGAATAAAAACGCGACGGCAGTCGGCCAGGCGGGGATCAAAGAACCAGTCTGTCATGGTGTCATCATGCTGAAATCACGCGCCATGGGCACCAAGTGCTGCCCGCCATCCACAAGAATGGTGGTACCAGTAATTGCGCGGCTTTGCACCAGGAACAAGACCGTGTTGGCGATGTCCTGAGGCTCGGAGGATTTGTTCAAAGGCGAAATTCGGTGGGTACTCTCGAACTGCGCATCGGTTTGCAGGTGCGAAATCAAGGTGAGCCCGGGGGCCACACCCACTACACGCACTTTGGGCGCCAGCTCCATGGCCAGCATGGTGGTAGCGGTTTCAAGCCCGGCTTTGGTGAGGGTATAACTTAAAAAATCGGGATTGAGGTTTTTCAGTTTTTGGTCCAGCAAATTAACCACCACGGCCTGCTCATGGTCGGGCACATGCTGATACAGGCGTTTGGCCAATTGAATGGGCGCAGCCAGGTTGGAGGCCATGTGCCGGTGAAAAAGCTCGGGCTGAAAAGTTTCGCCAGAGTCGAATTCAAACAACGAGGCGTTGTTGACAACACATCGAATTGGGCCCGCTTTTTCAGCAGCATCAAACAACGCTTCAACTTCGCTGGGCTGCTCAAGATCAGCCTGAACCACCACGCAGTGCACACCCAGTGCTTCAATTTGAGCCGCGGTGTCACGGGCCTCTGCCAGTGATGAACGGCAATGCAGCACAATAGACCAACCGGCACGCGCCAGTTCAAGCGAGATGGCTTTGCCCAGTCGCTTGGCTCCCCCGGTTACAAGGGCAAATTGTGGATTGGCATGTGTCATTCGTGCGCCATCGGTTAGAATCTGGAAAATCAGTGAACAACGACCATCAAGCAAACCAGGGTTTACTTCAAGGCTTTGATTTTTAAAAGAACCCGCTATTCTAAACCAGACCTGCCTCATGCTGTCGAATTTTAATCAAGCCACTCGCTTTGACGAGTTCATGCGATTTGCGCTTTACGATCCCCAATATGGCTACTACGCAAGAGGCGAGCAAATTTTTGGTCGTCAGGGCGATTTTATTACCGCCCCGGAATTGAGCCCGCTGTTTGGGCAAACACTGGGCAAGGCCCTGCGGGAGGTGCTGCCCCGCTGCAATGGTGTTGTGTATGAATTTGGGGCCGGGACCGGGCAACTGGCTTGCGACATTCTTCAAGCGGCTGGCGATTTGATTACCCAATACAACATTGTGGATGTGTCGGCCGGATTAAAGCCTGTGCAATTGGCCAAGTTAAAGGCACTGCATGGCCCGCAGGTAGAACAAAAGGTGCGTTGGCTGGGCGAGCTGCCTGCGGAACTCCAGGGGGTGGTTTTAGGCAATGAGGTGCTGGATGCCACACCGGTTCGTCGATTCAAATGGCAGGCAGGCAATCCGCAGGAAGCGTGGGTACAGCACCTGAATGGTGAGTTGCACTGGGTGTGGAAACCGGCCGACCCGGTCTTCGCTGCCGTGGTTTCTCAGTTGCAGGATGCTCACGGGCCATGGCCAGAAGGTTACGAATCGGAAATTGCGGAGCAAAGCATTGCATGGGTAAAAACAGTCACGGAGCGTCTGAACGGCCTTGCGCTGATGATTGACTATGGTTTTCACGAAGCCATGTACTATCACCCGACACGCAGGCAGGGCACTTTGCGCGCCACAAGTCGCCACACTGCACATGATGATTTTCTGGTGAACGTGGGGCAGCAGGACTTAACCGCCCATGTGAACTTCAGCGCAATCTATGAAGCCCTGACAAGCTGCGGTGGCGAGCTTGAAGGGTACGCGCACCAAGGCGAGTTTTTATTGGCACACGGCATTCTTGAGTTGGCACAAAAACAACCGGAATTTACCCACCCGACACGCGGTGCATTGATGCGCCAGAATTTGAATACCCTGCTGAATGAAGCCGATATGGGCGAGGCATTCAAAGTAATTTGCTGGAGCAAAGGTGTGAATGCCGAGAACACACAGTTTGCGCAGGTTTTTCTGGACAAGGACCGAAGCGGAAACCTGTAACTCAGCCGCCTGTTGGCAACTCACAAGGCTTGAGCTCACCCTTTCTGTTCAACTCAAACACCGAGCGCACAGTTTCGATTTGCGAGGCATTTCCCCGAAGTTCAAAAAACACGCGCACCGGGCCCAACCGCTCCCGGATCTGGACACCCTCGACGCCACGTCGCGCCAGATCAGCCTTCTGGGCATTCGCCCGATCCAGGTCGCGGAACAATCCCAGTGAAATGGTGCCCTGCAAAGGCCCCGGCGTAGTGATGTAGAACATGTCGGCAATACCCTTGCCCGAGAGTTGGTCGATACCCACCCCGCTGTTCACAATGTCTTGCGGCAAGTAAACTACATAGCCCACAGGCACCTGGCGCTCGAGTCGATCCGTTTCGCCACCCCAATTCAGCAAAGCCTCTTGAACCCGTGCAGACTCACTTTGCAACAAGGGGCCCCACAACCAACATGCCTGGGTACTTTTCGGATTCTCAAAAACCTGTTTGCTGGCATTTTCAATGGCTGTATCAAGCTGGGCCTGCCCCTGTTTCAAATCAATCTTAGGAGCCACAGGTGCGGGCGCACGAATCACTTCCACGGGCTGATCCCAGGGCCGCTCCACGCCAACCCACTCGGCACGTAAACCCGGAGAATCTATTGCTTTTTGCGAGCTGTTGCCTGTTAAAACGCCAAAACCCAGCAGCGCCAAATTACCAAGCAGCAGCAACACAGCCAGAACACGCCAACCATTCATGCTGTTGCACCTTTTTGTGCCAAACGATAATCAAGCACCAGGCCCTTGAATACAGCGTATTCAAGCAGGGTAGCCTGCGGCAAATGAACCTGCATGGCGGGTGCAAAACCACCGGTCAGCCAGATGGCCGGGGGGCTGCCGTATTCACCCTGTAACTGGGCAGCCACGGAATCGACCATTGCTTTTTGAATACGCCCCACACCCCTGCCAATCGCCTGCTGCGTGCTGACAGGCCAACTGTTTGTGCCGGTACTGTCCAACCGCACTTTGGGCAATTCAGCTGTATTTGAATGCAGGCTGCGCAACATGGTTTCAACACCCGGCACGATAAATCCGCCCAAGTGCTGCCAATGGGTATTTTTAACCACCACATCCAGGGTGGTCGCTGTGCCAAAGCTAACCAGCAAATTGACCTTGACCTGGCTCACCTCGCTGAGCGCCATGCATGCTGCCCAACGGTCTTTGCCCAGAGTCGCCGGGGTTTCGTACGCAGACTGGATCTCAGCATACCTGTTCACAGTCAATACATGCAGAGGTACGCCAGCCGCTTCGCACACTGAGCGCACGGACTGTTCGAAATCTGGGCCCAAGACATTGCTCAGCAAAACCGCCTGTACTGCATGGGTCGAATTCAAACCGGGTGCCAAATGCTGTTGCAAAGCACTCAAGGATCCGGAGAAAGGTTTGAATTCAGCAGTGGCGTGACTAAAAAAAGCCGAGGGCTGCTCAAACCGGACATTGACGCAAGCGTGCAAGCACCACTTTACAAAGGTGTTTCCAGCATCGATGCACAACAAATTCCCAGCGTTGGTCACGGCCTTACCCTCAAGGACAAATCACCTGCATGAACCGCACGCAAGCCGTGCTCGGTATTCACCAGGTACGCGCCTTGCCGGTCGATGCCCATGGCCTCACCCGCGAAACACACCACACCCTGGTCTTCAACTTGTACCTGGCTGCGCAGCCACGCATCCCGTTGGCTGAACTCGGCAAAGATTGAGTCGATGCCCTGAACACTGGCAGCCTCGATCCGCATTAAAATCGATGACACGACCGCCTCGGCTAGCTCACGTGGGGTGGGTAAACTCGGGGCAGGCAAATAATTCGACAAACTTGCAGCACCCAGACCAGACAATGCCTCGGGAACGTCAATACCCTGAATATTCAGCCCCACACCAACCACGGTGATTGCACCCTGCCCGGTTTGAAAAGACTCGCACAACACACCGCCCAATTTTTGCTGATCTGCCAATAAATCGTTGGGCCATTTCAGCCGCACAGGCACATGCCAATGCTCCAGTACCTGCGCCACGGCAACACCCACACACAGGGGCAAAAAAGGCATTTGCTGCCCAGCGATAGGCAAGCCCACAGACAGGCATAAACTTGCGCCTGGCTGCGCGCGCCATTGCCGCCCTGCACGCCCCCTGCCTGCGGTTTGCATGTGCGCCAACACGGCATTCAGGCCGGATACCCGCCCCTGCTGGTAAGCGCGGGCAAGGTAATCATTTGTTGAGTCGACTGAATCGAGTTCGATCCAGTGCACATCGGCTTGGGTTAACATCGAATGCGGGTCACTTCGGGCTAGTTGCGAAATTTTGCTCATCTTAACCTCCGAACGGGACACAAAACCAAGGAATCGCTCAAACGCCATGCCGCCAATCCACTCCAGCCTGCTGAAACGAACCCCCTACACCGGGATTCTCATGTTTGCCAGCCTGTATGCGTGCGTTGTGATTCACCTTAGCCTCTTCCCCTACAGCGATTGGAGACACATTGGCATCGGGCCATTTGAGTTTTTATTTGGCCCCTGGATTCCTGTGCATCAAAAAGTATTGTGGGCCGATGTGTTTATTAACATTGGAGGCTACATTCCACTGGGCTTCCTGATGCTGCTGGGCTTGAACAGACAGCCGCGAACATTCGACAAAATACTCGTTGTGCTGGTGTGTGCATTTATTTCGCTTGCCCTGGAATCCATGCAAACATTTTTGCCAAGCCGCGTGCCTTCCAAAATGGACCTGGTCACCAACACAATTGGGGGCGCTTTGGGTGTGTTGTTGGGCATTTACGTGACCGCACACCACCGAATTGCGCCACTGCTGAACCGCCGAATTGAGCATTGGCTAATTCAACGCGCGTGGATAGGCATGGGCTTGCTTAGCCTTTGGTTCCTCAGTATTTTGCCGCCACAAAATCCCACATTCAGCACCGGGCTTTGGCTGGGGAACCTGCTTGAAATTCCGGGCCCACTGCAACACAGCACGCCGTTTGGGATACCGCTGGAAGTGTTGCTGAAAATTGAAACCATCGCACCGACATTCATCAATTACTGTTTTTTAATGTGCGCCTGGATGATTGGGTTGGCACAAACACAGGCGGGCTCGCCACGAACACGCTTGCTGATTGTACTCATTGCATTGACCTTGCTCATTCGACTTCTTGATTACCTGGTGCTGGCTCCAGTGTCGGCCTGGACTTACCTGGGTCAACGTTGGTTTGAGGCCAACAGCCTGGGCTTACTGATAGCCTTTGTAGTGGCACTGACCATTTCAATGATGCAGGTGCTGCCCCACCACATGGCGAGAATCGGGCTACTGCACCTGCTGGGCGGGTGGCTGATCACCTTGCTGCTGCCCGGGGTATACGACCCCGATCTGGGCAATCCGGGCAGCGGCATTCTGGCAATTTTCCGAAGCCTGCAAGAAGCCGGGCGCTGGGTGAGTGAATTGTGGCCAATCTTAGCACTGACTGTTTTGACTTTTTTGAGCCTGCCCGAGCGACGTTTTCGGCGATAATAGTGCCCATACCCTGAGCACTCACGCGGATTCAACCAGCCATGAGCTACTTCGAGAAACATGTTTTCTTTTGCACCAACCAACGCCCCAACAATGAGAGTTGCTGTGCGGACTGCCATGCGTCTGCGGCGCACGCGCATGCCAAAGAACGGATCAAGAAACTGGGCTTGAACGGGCAAGGAAAAATCCGGATGAACAAGGCTGGCTGCCTTGATCGATGCGATGAAGGCCCAGTGATGGTGGTGTACCCGGAAGGCGTTTGGTATACCTATGTGGATATATCAGACGTGGATGAAATTATTGACTCTCACCTGGTGGGCGGCGAAATTGTCGAACGCCTGCGGTTGCCATGAATCCAAAAACCCGACATGAGTTGTGGAACGGTCAGGCGGGCCCAATCGAGGTATCGATTGATGAACCTGCAACCCCATTACGAGGATTGGCCGTGATTGCGCACCCCCACCCCTTGTTCGGCGGCACCAAAGACAACAAAGTAGTACAAACACTGGCCCGTGCATTTCTTCAAATGGGCTATGTAACGCTTCGTTTTAATTTTCGAGGCGTAGGTCAAAGCGCGGGAGAGCACGACAACGGACAAGGCGAAACGGACGATCTGGTTCAGTTGACTGAATTGGCCCGCGCCACTCTGCTGCCTGCCGAGCTACAAAATGAGCCGATTGCAATGGCTGGCTTTTCGTTCGGCGCCTTTGTAACCAGCCATGGCGCGCAACGGTTGCGCGAGGCCGGAACGAATATTGGCAAACTGGTGCTGGTGGGCACTGCCACAAGCCGCTTTAAAGTAGCTGCGGTGCCAGACAATACACTGGTCATTCATGGTGAAGTCGATGACACAGTGCCGCTTACAGATGTTTTACGCTGGGCGGGTGAACAAAACCTGCCGGTGATGGTCATGCCAGGAGTGGAACATTTTTTTCACGGCAAACTGCCTCAACTCAAAGAGCTGGTTGTGCGTTATTACCCAAGCTGAACGCCAAGCCACTTTTCTTCCCCATTTCTAGTACAGGAGCTTTTTACTTGTTTAATTCAGGAATTTCCCGATTCAAACGCCATGTGGGTCAACTCTCGTTGGTTCTGGGGCTTGGTATCGGAGTTGCCACGCAAGCCGCGGCCCAATCCAGTGTGATGCCACCTCCACCCGAAATCGGTGCAAAAGGCTACATGCTGCTCGACTTGACCACCGGTCAAACCCTGGCGGAATTCAACAGCCGTGAACGCCTCGACCCCGCATCACTGACCAAACTGATGACAGCCTACATGGCCTTTGCTGCACTCGACAGCAAGCAAATTCGGATGGATCAGCAAGTACCCGTTTCGCCCTACGCCTGGAAAGCCGAAGGTTCGCGCATGTTTATCGAACCGAACAAGCCTGTGACTGTTGAAGAGCTGCTGTACGGTGTGATTGTGCAATCGGGCAATGATGCAAGCCGCGCAATCGCAGAACTGCTGGCTGGCGACGAAAACAACTTTGCAACGCTGATGAATCAGCAAGCCAAACGGCTGGGCCTGACGGACACGAACTTCAAGAACTCCACTGGCCTGCCCGACCCACAGCACTACACCACCGCCCGCGATTTGGGCATTTTGGCCAAACGCATCATCACCGACTTTCCGGAATACTACAAAAAAATGTATTCCACCAAGGAATACACCTACAACGGCATTCGCCAACCCAACCGCAACCGCCTGCTGTGGATTGACCCCTCCGTGGACGGCATGAAAACCGGGCACACCGAGTCGGCCGGTTATTGCCTGGTCAGTTCAGCCAATCGCACATTGCCCAACGGCGTTGATCGCCGCCTGCTTTCCGTGGTGCTGGGCACCACCTCCGACCAGGCCCGCACGCAGGAAAGCCTGAAGCTGATGAACTACGGTTATCAGATGTTTGAAACCGTGAAGCTGTACTCCGCCAAGCAAGCCATCAGCACCAGTGAAGTGTACAAAGGACAAGCCAAGGAAGTGAAACTTGGCGTGAACAAAGATTTGCTGATCAACGTGCCACGCGGCATGGCCAAACAACTGAAAGCCACAGTCGAGAAAAAAGGCACATTGATTGCTCCGATTCCGGCCGGAACCGAACTGGGTAAACTGAAACTAACACTGAACGGTGAAACCATCGGTACAGTGCCGCTGCTGGCCTTGTCTACGGTTGAAGAGGCTGGCCTGTTCGGCCGTATGGTGGACTCCGCCAAACTGTGGTTTGAAGAGTAAACAATGAACACACCAACACCCAGTGAAGGCAAAAAAAGCCTAATTGAGTTTCCGACACATTTTCCCATCAAAGTGATGGGAAAGAACGTGCCGGAGTTCTCTCAGGTCATTTGCGATTTATTGCTCAGCATGAGCCCTGGATTTGATGTAGCTGCCGTTGACATGCGGCCCAGCAGCAAGGGCAACTACTTGAGCCTAACCTGCACCGTGTATGTGAATAACCAGGACGAGCTGGACAACATTTACCGGGCCCTTTCAGGGCATGAATTGGTATCGGTTGTGTTGTAAACGGGTTTGTTTCATAAAAAAAGCCGCACCAGCTTTACGAAGTGGTGCGGCTTTTTTCTGGGTGACCTTACACGCCGTAACGGCTACGGTATTCCTTCACCTTCTCGTACCAGCCCGCAAGGCGAACATTGGCAGCTTGGCGGGTAAGCAGGTAACGCAACAAGTCTTGCAGGTTGGCAATGGCCAGAACCGGGATTCCGTACAACTGCTCTACTTCCTGAACGGCTGAATGCTGGGTGTCCTGCCCGTCTCGCATGCCTTTTTCCATGCGATCCAGTGCGATCAATACCGCAGCAGGTTCAGCCCCATTGGCGCGAATGATTTCAACAGATTCACGCACCGATGTTCCTGCTGAAATAACATCGTCAACAATCACAACCCGACCTTCCAGTGGCGCACCCACCAAAGAACCGCCCTCACCGTGATCTTTGGCTTCCTTACGGTTAAATGCGTAAGGTACATCACGCCCGCGGCGGGCCATTTCCATGGTGGCTCCGGCCACCAAAGGGATGCCTTTGTAAGCAGGGCCAAACAGCATGTCAAACTGAATTCCACGCTCTGCGGTTTGCTCAAGCAAGGTTTGTGCGTAAAATTCACTGAGCTTTTGCAACGACGAGCCTGTGTTGAACAGACCCGCATTGAAAAAATACGGCGACATTCTGCCCGCCTTGGTTTTGAATTCGCCAAAGCGCAACACTTGCTTTTCGACCGCAAACTGCAAAAACTGGTCGGAAAGAACCTGCAAATTTTGATTTGAATCGACCACGATCAATCCCTAAAAAACTGACTGCACACAATGACCCGCATTATCTCAGCAAATCTGAATGGAATTCGTTCTGCCCACACAAAAGGGTTTTTCGACTGGATGAACCAAAGCCAGGCCGATGTGGTGTGCGTGCAAGAGATCAAGGCCCACCTGGCGGACCTTGGCCCTGAGCACTTACAACCCGGCATGTACAAAGGCTACTTTCAGGCCGCAGAAAAAAAAGGCTACAGCGGTGTTGGCCTTTACTGCAAAGTAGAACCACTTAATGTAATTTACGGGCTGAATAATGCGGAATTCGACGCAGAAGGACGCATGGTGACGGCTGAATTCGAGAATATGATTGTGTCGTCGATCTACTTTCCATCCGGCAGCAGCTCCGAAGAACGACAAGAAGCAAAATTCCGGTTTTTAGATCATTTTGGGCAAATTTTTGATGATTTTGAAAGCAAAAAGAAGCCTGTTGTATTGTGCGGCGACTGGAACATCGCCCACAAAGAAATTGACCTGAAAAACTGGAAAGGCAATTTAAAGAACAGCGGCTTCACACCCGAGGAACGTGCCTGGATTGGCAATGTGATTGAACAACGTGGTTGGGTGGACGCCTACCGTGTGCTGTACCCGGAAGAAACGGACGGTTGCTACACCTGGTGGAGCAACCGCGGGCAGGCTTATGCCAAGAATGTGGGGTGGCGAATTGATTACCAAATGGTCAGCCCGGCATTGCGAGACAAAATTCAGGAGGTCAGTGTGTACAAGGGCCAGAAGTTTTCAGACCACGCGCCCTTGATTGCGGATTACGACTATCCGCTTTGAGGATGGCGCGCTGATCAGGCGGTTTTCAGTGCGAAATCGGGCAACCCCGTCGGGTTGGCGAAGGAATCACGCACTCAACTTGGCTTTCAAAATCTCATTCACCTGCGCCGGGTTGGCCTTTCCACGCGCTGCACGCATGATCTGCCCCACCAGAAAGTTAAATGACGCCTCTTTACCGGCTTTGTACTCGGCCACTGGCCCAGGGTGCGCTGCCAGTACGTCGTCGATCATTTTTTCAACAGCACCCGAGTCGGAGATTTGCTCCAAACCCTCGCCCTTGATACAAGCATCAACATCGCTGTACTTGCCGTCCCACAAAGCAGCGAACACCACTTTACCGGTTTTGTTGTTCAAAGTGCCATCTACCACACGTTTCACCAAAGCCGCCATCAGGGCGGGAGCAATTGGCGATTCCGCTGGGGTTTTGTCGTCACGATTAAGGCTTGCAGAGAACTCGCCCAACAACCAGTTGGCCAAAGGCTTGGCTTTGTCTGCGCCCGCCGCGGCCAGCGCCGCCTCGAAGTAATCGGTCATGGCGCGGCTGGCTGTGAGCGTCACCGCATCGTATTCACTCAAACCCAGCTCAGCGGTGTAACGCGCCTGCTTTTGACCAGGCAATTCGGGCATTTCGGCACGCACTTGCTCAACCCACTGCGCAGAAATCATCAGCGGTGGCAGGTCGGGATCGGGGAAGTAACGATAGTCTTCAGAATCTTCCTTGCTGCGCATGGAGCGGGTTTCGTTGCGATCGGGGTCGTAAAGTCGCGTTTCCTGTTTGATTGTGCCGCCATCTTCGATGATCTCGATTTGGCGCTGTGCTTCATAAAGAATGGCGGCTTGCAAAAACTTGAAGCTGTTCAGGTTTTTGATTTCGCAGCGTGTGCCCAGCTTGGTTTCGCCTTTGGGGCGAACCGATACGTTGGCGTCGCAGCGGAAACTGCCTTCCTGCATATTGCCATCGCAAATACCAAGCCACGTAACCAGTGTGTGCAGGGTTTTGGCATAGGCCACAGCCTCTTCGGCCGAACGCATGTCGGGTTCGGTCACAATTTCAAGCAAGGGCGTACCTGCACGGTTCAAGTCGATGCCCGACTGGCCTGCGAAGTCTTCATGCAGGCTTTTGCCCGCGTCTTCTTCCAGATGCGCGCGAACCAAGCGTACTGTTTTCATTTGATCGCCCAGCAAAAAGCTGACCGTACCGCCCTGCACCACCGGAATTTCAAACTGACTGATTTGATAACCCTTGGGCAGATCCGGGTAGAAATAGTTTTTGCGGGCGAACACCGACTGCTCGGCCACTTTGGCGCCCACTGCCAGGCCAAATTGAATGGCGCGTTGAACTGCCGCTTTGTTCATCACGGGCAGCACACCAGGCAGCGCCAAATCCACAGCACAGGCTTGCGCGTTGGGCTCAGCACCAAAAGCAGTGCTAGCACCGGAGAAAATTTTTGACTCGGTTGTTAACTGGGTGTGGGTTTCAAGACCCACCACAATTTCCCATTGCATGGTGCGATCCCTTTTTAAGACGGTGTACGAAGGTGCCAATCGGTGGCAGCTTGATAATGGTCAGCCAGCGCCAGCAATTCCCCTTCCTTGAAATAATTGCCAATCAATTGCATGCCGACAGGGCGATTTTTGTCGCCAAACCCCACGGGCACGCTCATGCCGGGCAAGCCAGCCAAACTTGTGCTGAGCGTGTAAATGTCGGCCAGGTACATTTGCACCGGGTCAGCCGACTTCTCTCCCAAATTCCATGCAACCGTGGGGCTAACCGGACCGGCAATGAAATCACACTGCTGGAAAGCAGCTTGAAAATCTTGCGCAATAAGGCGGCGAATTTTCTGGGCTTGCAGATAATACGCATCGTAATAACCATGCGACAACACATACGCACCCACCATAATTCGGCGCTGTACTTCAAGGCCGAAGCCCTCGCTGCGCGAATTCTCGTACATGGACTTCAAATCGCTGTACTCGGCTGCGCGGTGGCCGTAACGCACACCATCAAAACGCGACAGGTTAGAGCTGGCTTCAGCAGGCGCAATCACGTAATACGCGGGAATGGACAATTCCGTGCGCGGCAAGCTGATGTTCACCAGCGCGGCGCCCATTGCTTCCAGCTGTTTTAATGCAGCGTCGATCGGTGCACGCACATCGGCAGCCAAACCCTCACCAAAAAATTCGCAGGGCAAACCCACGCGCACACCAGCCAGTGGCTTTGCAGCATTACCAGTGCGAAGGGGCTTTCCAAAGCTGGCGGTGAAATCTTCATCCGGAGTGGGCCGTTGAACACTGGTGCTGTCTTTCGCATCAAAGCCCACCATGGTGTTGAGCACCAAAGCACAATCACGTGCGCTGTGTGCCATGGGACCAGCTTGATCCAGGCTGCTGGCGTAAGCGATCATGCCGTAGCGGCTGCAACTGCCGTAAGTGGGCTTGATACCGGTAATGCCACACAGTGAAGCGGGCTGGCGGATGGAACCACCTGTGTCGGTACCGGTTGAAAACGGCACTACACCCGCGGCCACTGCCACAGCTGAACCGCCAGACGAACCACCCGGCACGGCCAAGGTGTCCCAAGGGTTCAGGCAAGGGCCATAGGCACTTTTTTCATTCGATGAACCCATTGCAAATTCATCGCAATTCAATTTGCCAATGCTCACTGCGCCCGCAGCGTTCAAACGCGATACCACTTCGGCGTCAAAAGGGCTTTGGTAGCCAGCCAGCATTTTGGAGCCCGCTGTGCTGGTCCAGCCCTGGGTCACGAAAATATCTTTGTGTGCAGTGGGAATACCCAACAAGGCACCGGTTTCACCCGCGCCCATGCGTGCGTCAGCGGCCTTGGCTTGTTGCAGGGTGAGGTCATCGCGAATGTCCACGAATGCGTTCAACCTGGACTGCTCACCAGCTTGGCGCAAAGCATCTTGCGCCAACTCAACGGCACTGGTTTTTTTCTCGTCCAGCAAGGCGCGCAGCTGGGAAATACTTTGAATTCTGGATGACATGCTTAAAACCACATTCCAATATCGGATTTTCTTAAATTAGGAGGACTGAATTCTTGATAAACGATCATTCAATGACCTTGGGCACCAAAAACAGGCCTTTCTCGGCGGCCGGTGCGTTGGCCATATTGGCGGTGCGATTGTCGGCCTCAGTCACGGCGTCTTCGCGCAAGCGCAGCGCGATGGGTTGAATCAGCGACAGAGGATGCGCCAACGGCTCAACGCCTTCGGTGTTTTCACTGCTCAAGCGATCGGCCAGTTGCATGATGTTGTTCAATTGTTGCTCAAGGACCTGAGCCTGCTCGGGCGCCACTTTCAAGCGCGACAAGGCCGCAATTTTTGCAATTTGTCCGGAATCAAGGGACATAAATTTTCTCCGCCGACCAGCAGGCCTGAGCATCGCTTCTAAATGATGCAAAAGCCGCTTGGTGAAAGTCTGTGTTGATCAAAGTCTGCTTATTTTATAGGTTATCATCGGTAGTTATGCCACTTGACAAGTGAAGTCCCATAAATAGTGGCAAACCGGACAACTTCTAGACAACTTTGAGCTTCGCGGGCTTGGCAGCTCTCCAACTACACAACACAGGTTAGAACATCACCATGTTTGGGTTTCTACGCAGCTACTTATCAAACGACTTGGCCATTGATTTGGGCACGGCCAACACGCTAATTTACGCCCGCACCAAGGGCATCGTTCTCGACGAGCCTTCTGTGGTTGCCATCCGCCAGGAAGGTGGCCCGAATGGCAAAAAAACCATCACAGCGGTTGGCCTTGAAGCCAAGCAAATGTTGGGCAAGGTGCCTGGCAACATTGAGGCCATTCGCCCCATGAAAGACGGCGTAATTGCCGATTTCACCGTGACCGAGCAAATGCTCAAGCAATTCATCAAGATGGTTCACGAAAGCCGCCTGTTTTCACCGAGCCCCAGAATCATCATTTGCGTGCCCTGCGGGTCTACTCAGGTTGAACGCCGTGCCATTCGCGAAAGCGCGTTGGGCGCGGGTGCTTCTCAGGTTTACCTCATCGAAGAACCCATGGCTGCTGCAATCGGCGCTGGCCTGCCGGTGTCTGAGGCATCGGGCTCCATGGTCGTCGACATTGGTGGCGGCACCACTGAAGTGGGCATTATTTCCTTGGGCGGCATGGTGTACGCCGGCAGCGTGCGCGTGGGCGGCGACAAATTTGATGAAGCCATCATCAGCTACATTCGCCGCAATTACGGCATGATGATTGGTGAGCCCACGGCTGAAGCCATCAAGAAGCAGATCGGTTCAGCATTCCCCGGCTCAGAAGTGAAAGACATGGAAGTGACCGGCCGCAATTTGTCGGAAGGCATTCCACGCCGTTTCACGATTTCATCCAATGAAATTCTAGAAGCGTTGACCGAACCCTTGAACGCGATTGTTTCGGCAGTGAAGTCTGCGCTGGAACAAACCCCGCCTGAACTGGGTGCCGACATTGCCGAACGCGGCATGATGCTGACCGGCGGCGGCGCTTTGCTGCGCGACCTGGATCGGCTTCTGATGGAAGAAACCGGTTTGCCGGTGCATGTGGCCGAAGACCCGCTAACTTGCGTGGTTCGCGGCTGCGGTCTTGCGCTGGAACGCATGGACAAATTGGGCACCATTTTCACCAGTGAGTAAGTAACTTAAAACGGTTCGAACTCCGGCTTGTTACATAGCCAGCATTGAACCGGCTAAAAGCCTATGGAGTACACACCACCACCGTTGTTCAAACAAGGTCCATCCGCACGCGTGCGGCTGGCCTTTTTTGTCGCGCTTTCGGTGGGTTTGTTGTTTCTCGATTCACGCTTTGCCGCCATGGAAGTGGTGCGCAAAGCAGTGGGCACGGTGCTTTACCCCTTGCAAAAAATTGCCAGCCTGCCCATCGAATGGAGTCAGGCTGGTGTGGACTACGCCACATCGCTGGACACACTCCAATCCGAGAATAAAACCTTGATTCTCGAGCAACTTCAAGACAAACAACGCCTGCACGAACTTGAAACCCTGCGCCAGGAAAATGAAAAGCTGCGCAAATTGATGAACGTGGGCAACACACTGAAAGTAAAGCGCTCCATTCTCAGCGAAATTGTCAGCGATGCACGCGACCCGTTCTCGCGCAAAATAATCATCGGCAAGGGTTTGATTCAGGGTGTCAAAGAAGGCATGCCGGTGATCGACGAATTGGGCTTGCTGGGCCAGGTCACCCGCGCCTTCCCGAGTCGGGCCGAGGTTAGCCTGATCACCGACAAAGAACAGATTATTCCCGTTGAAAACCTGAGGAATGGCATTCGCAGCGTTGCCTATGGCGGGCTGGACGGCGGGCTGATTGAACTTCGCTTCATGGCGGCCAACGCTGACATTGAAAACAATGACCTGCTGGTGACATCGGGGCTTGACGGCGTATACCCCAGAGGAATTCCTGTGGCGAGAGTCATTCGGGTCGAACGAAATTCGCGCTATGCCTTTGCCAGTATTTTCTGTGAACCCATTGCTGGCGTAGAGCGACACCGGTTTGTGCTGGTGCTCGACACCTTCCGCGAAAAAATTGCAAACGATGCGCAGCCAGCCGCCAGTGCACCCATGCCGGGGAATAATGCACCGAACACAGAATCGGCCAGCCCGCCCACCAACAATCCAGTACCAGCCACCGCCCCCACCTCGACAAACACAACGGAGGCTGGCAATGGGAATTAATCCATTCGGCAACTCCGAAATTTTGCGCCCGGTAAACCCTTGGTTCATTGCATTTTCGTTGATGGCTGCCTTGCTGTTCAAATTCATTCCAGTCGACCGAAATTGGGTTACGCCCGATTTATTGGCTTTGGTATTGGTGTTCTGGAACATTCGGCAACCGCGACGAATCGGAATTGGCGTGGCCTGGTGCTTCGGCGCGGCAGTCGACGTACATTCGGCCAGCGTGTTCGGGGAACACGCACTGGCCTACACCCTGCTGTCTTACTTCGCGATCACCATTCACCGCAGGGTGATGTGGTTTTCCCCGATGATGCAAGCGGCCCACATTTTTCCCTTGCTGCTGGCGGCCCAAGCCATCACAGTCATTATTCGGGTGATGTTCGGCGGCACCTTCCCGGGCGCCTGGATATTCGCGGAGAGCGTACTGACAGCCGCCTTGTGGCCGCTGACACAGTTCTTGCTGCTGGCCCCACAAAAACTGCCAGAAAACCGTGACAACGACCGCCCGATATGACCGAGTTTAACCACCCAGAACAAGCCATCAAACAGTTCCGGTTTCGGTTGTTTCTGGCCGGGCTCTTTGTGGTGCTGTTGTTTCTGGTGTTGGTGGCACGCTTGCTGTGGTTGCAAGTGATCAGCTATGACAAGTACCAATCCAAAGCGGAAGACAACCGAATCACGATTGTGCCACTGGTACCGAACCGGGGTCTGATTCTGGACCGCAACGGGGTGGTACTGGCCAACAATTACTCGGCCTACACGCTGGAAATCACGCCTTCGAAAATCGACAATCTGAACGAGATGATCGACGAGCTGGGCAAGATTGTCGAAATTTCAGCTCTGGACCGCAGACGGTTCAAAAAACTGCGCGCTGAATCCAAACGGTTTGAGTCCATCCCGATTCGCACACGCCTCACCGATGAAGAAGTGGCCCGTTTTGCGGTACAAAGCTTCCGCTTTCCAGGCGTGGAAATTCGCGCTCGCCTTTTCCGTCAATACCCTTACGGTCCTCATGCCGCACATTTGCTGGGCTACATCGGTCGTATTTCTGCAAGGGATCAGGAACGGATCGAAGAACTGGACCAAACCAACAACTACCGGGGTACTGCCTACATTGGCAAAGACGGCCTTGAGAAGCGCTATGAAACCGAGCTGCATGGGCGAACGGGCTTTGAAGAGGTAGAAACCTCGGCGGGCGGGCGGGCCGTGCGCGTGCTGTCACGCTCACCTGCGGTGCCGGGTGAAAACCTGATGTTGTCCATCGATATTCGCCTGCAAGAAGCGGCCGAGAAAGCCCTGGAAGGCAAACGTGGCGCCCTGGTGGCAATTGACCCGCGCAACGGTGACATTCTCGCCATGGTGAGCGCACCCAGTTTTGACCCCAACCTGTTCGTGGAAGGCATTGATTCCGAAAACTGGAAATTGCTGAACGAAAGTATTGACCGGCCATTGCTGAACCGCCCTTTGGCGGGCACCTATCCGCCAGGCTCTACCTTCAAACCCTTTATGGCACTGGCCGCGCTGGAGCGAGGCTTTCGCACCGCATCGAGCACGCTGCGTGACCCTGGCTATTTTGATTTTGGTTCACGCCGGTTCATGGACGACAAAATTGGCGGACACGGCATGGTGGACATGTACAAGTCGATTGCCGAGTCGTGCAACACCTACTACTACATGCTAGGCAGCGAGATGGGCATCGACATTATTTCGGAGTTCATGGGCCGTTTTGGCTTTGGATCGCGCACAGGCATCGACCTGGACGGCGAACGCACGGGTGTGCTGCCCTCTCGGGAATGGAAAGCAGGCGCTTTCAAGAAGGCCGAAGCGCAGCGTTGGTATTCGGGCGAGACCATTTCAGTGGCGATTGGGCAAGGCTACAACAACTACACCCCGCTGCAATTGGCCCACGCCACAGCGGTGCTGGCCAGCGGCGGCATGAACGCAACACCCCGGCTGGTTCGGGCCTTCCAGAACCCGGTCAGCGGCCAGGTGACTGAAAAACCACTGGAAGCTTTTAAACAGCTAAACTTGCAACAACGGCATGTTGATTCAGTCAAACTGGGCATGCGAGGCGCGGTGCTTGAAGGCACGGCCCGCGGCGTTTTCAGGGACGTAAGCTATGAAGTGGCGGGTAAAACAGGAACTGCACAGGTGTTTGGACTAAAGCAGGGCGAAACCTACAAAGACCGTGCTGCCTCGGCCGAGCGCCTTCGAGACCACGGCTGGTTTATCGCGTTTTCACCCATGGAACAACCTCGAATTGCCTTGGCTGCAATTGTTGAGAACGGGGGGTTTGGCAGCCAGTCTGCCGCACCCGCCATTAAGAAAGTGCTCGACACTTACTGGCAAATTGAAGCGGAGAACGACCCCTCGATTGTATTGCCGCTACCTCAGGCTGCTGAACAGGCTGCCGATCGAACAATCAGCGGAGAGTCTCTGCCGTGAACCGAAACCGCGCCATTCAACGTGAACCCATTTGGCCGCGAATCAAGCCATTCCTGACCGTTTTTGACCCGGTACTCAGCACGATTTTGCTGTCATTGGTTGTGTTTGCCTTGATCACCCAGTACAGCGCAGCATTTGATTTCGAGGGGCGATTTATCGACCACTCACGCAACTTGCTGATTGCATTTTTGGTGATGTGGGTAACCGCCAACCTGAAACCCCAATTTTTGATGCGAATCGCAGTGCCGCTGTACGTGGTAGGCGTGGTTTTGCTGATTGCTGTTGAACTGTTTGGCGACATTTCAAAAGGTGCGCAACGTTGGCTTAACCTGGGTTTTATCCGGATTCAACCGTCGGAGATTATGAAAATTGCCATGCCTCTGATGTTGGCCTGGTTTTTCCAGCAACGGGAGAATGTGTCAGGCTGGCGTGAATTCGCGGTGGCTTCGGTTATCTTGGCCATTCCCGGTATTTTGATTCTGAAACAACCCGACCTGGGTACAGCACTGCTGGTATTGGGCTCGGGCTTCTTTGTGATTTTCTTTGCAGGTTTGTCGTGGAAAGTGATCGCTTGGCTCACTGGCTTGTTTTTGGCCAGCCTGCCCCTGTTCTGGACGCTGATGCACGATTACCAGCGCCAGCGAGTGCTCACATTGCTAGACCCCACGCAAGACCCGCTTGGCAAAGGTTTTCACATTATTCAATCGACAGTGGCCGTGGGCTCGGGCGGATTTACCGGCAAAGGGTTTTTACAGGGTACCCAAACCCACCTGGAATTTATTCCCGAACGCACCACCGACTTTATTTTTGCGGTGCTTGCAGAAGAATTCGGCCTGCTGGGTTGCCTGGTGCTATTGACGCTCTACACCTGTCTGATTGTGCGAGGCTTGGTGATTGCCGGCAACGCGCCCACCCTGTTTTCACGCCTGATGGCAGGTGCCATGGCCTTGATTTTTTTCACCTACGCCTTTGTCAACATTGGCATGGTCAGCGGCATTTTGCCTGTGGTGGGCGTGCCTCTGCCTTTGATGAGTTACGGTGGCACCGCCATGGTGACACTGGGTATGGGTGCCGGTATTTTGATGAGTATTCAAAACACCAAAAAACTGATTCAAACCTGAAGGCCTTGCCATGATTGACGCGAGCAAAGCCTGGTTGCAAAACACATTGCCAGTGCAGTTTCAACCCTTCGTCAGCCGCTGGCGCGACAACACCAGCGCGCTGGCCCGACAATTTATTCCATGGTTGCTCAATGGCGAGCACCTGGGCCATTGGGACACTCAACACCAGCAAACCTTTGAGAAAGTCTTCAATGCGGCGGGCCTGGTCTGCGTGAGCACTGGCCAAGGCATAGAGTGCAAACATACAGAAGGGCCACAAGCACTGAGCGCCAAACTGGCCACTGCTGGGAACATGCTGAAAGCCATGGGCCTGGTGCCGGGCTGGCGCAATGAAGAACAATTGTTGCTAACCAGGCAAGGACAGGTGTTGGCCACGGCCGAGCGGGCTTTGTTCAAAACGCTGGGATTTCGCAGCCGAGCAGTGCATGTGCATGTTGAGAACCACAAAGGGTGCGTGTGGACAGGTGTGCGCGCCGCGACCAAGCACGAAAACCCGGGCATGCTGGATAACCTGGCAGCAGGCGGTATTGCAAGCGCTGAGAGTATTGACAACACACTGTGGCGGGAACTGGAGGAGGAAGCCGGGCTGAATTCAGACGATTTTGCCTGGATTGAACCTTTAAACTGCCATGAACTGGTGTTAAGCCGCCCCTTGCTGTATGGTGGCTGGCATTACGAAACAGTCATTCTGTTTCATGGCCAGTTAAAGCCGGGGCGCCGCCCCAAAAACCGCGATGGCGAAGTGGGTGCATTTCAGTTAATGACACCCAATGCCTGCGTTGAAGTAATCAACGCCTGGCAGTTCACCCCCGATGCTGCCCTGTGCTGTGCATTGGCACTGGCCACCACCAGACAAATACGAAAGGAATAACCATGTTGTTGGGCTTAAAAGCCGCCACGTACCGGATAGGTACCACTGTGCTGCTGGATCAGGTTGATTTTTCAATTGAGGAGCGTGAGCGCGTGGCCTTGGTGGGCCGCAACGGCACGGGCAAAAGTACACTGTTTCGCATTCTGACGGGCGAAACCACGCCTGAAGATGGCCTGGTGATTAAACAGGACGGCCTGCGCATGACCTGCCTTGAACAAGCCGTGCCCCAGGAACACGACGACACCATTTTTGATGTTGTGGCACAAGGCTTCGGTACCTTGGGCAAACACATCAGCATCAGCCGCACACTGGGTCCGCTGGATCATGACTCTTTGACACCCGCTCAGGCCAAAGTGCTTGAAGAAGCACAACATGAGTTGGGCGAGCACCACGGCTGGCATCTGGAAAGCGAAGTGGATCAAATGCTTTCCCGCATGAAGTTGCCTGCGGACTTGCCCTTTGCCAAGTTGTCGGGCGGCATGAAGCGCAAGGTGATGCTGGCCAAAGCCATGGTGAGTAACCCCGACGTGCTGTTGCTGGATGAACCCACCAACCACCTGGACATTCCCAGCATTGAATTGCTGGAAGAGCAGATTCGCCAGTTCAAAGGTGCTGTGATTTTCGTGAGTCACGATCGTTCATTCATGCGAAAGCTGGCCACACGGGTGTGCGACCTTGATCGCGGCATGCTGAAAAGCTGGTCGGGCGGATATGAGGGATTTTTGAAAGGCAAGGCGGAATTTCTGCATGCCCAGGAAAAGGCCAACGCGCTGTTCGATAAAAAACTGGCTGAAGAGGAAGTGTGGATTCGCCGTGGCATTGAAGCGCGACGCACCCGCAACGAAGGCCGCGTGCGCGCATTGATGGAAATGCGCAAACAGTTTTCAGATCGACGCAATGTGGTGGGCAGTGCGAAAGTACAGGTGCAGGAGGCTGAACGCAGCGGCAAAGTAGTCGCTGAGATGACCGACATCAATAAGCAGTTGGGCGACTTGCCAATTTTGCGCAACTTCACCAACACCATTTTGCGCGGTGAAAAAATCGGCTTCCTCGGCCCCAACGGCATTGGCAAAACCACTGCACTGAAAGTGTTGCTGGGGCAGTTGCCACCCGATTCAGGCCACATCTAGTTGGGCACCAAACTGGAAATTGCCTACTTCGACCAGTTGCGCAGCCAGTTCAATGAAGAAGACACCGCAGTTGAAATTATTGGTGCAGGCAAGGAATTCATTACCATCGATGGGCAGGCCAAGCATGTGATCGGCTATTTGCAAGACTTTCTGTTCACACCCGACCGCGCCCGCCAACCCGTGCGCAGTTTGTCGGGTGGAGAACGCGCAAGGCTGATTCTGGCACAGCTGTTTTCAACACCCTCGAACGTGATGGTGCTGGACGAACCCACCAACGACCTGGACATTGAAACCCTGGAGTTGCTGGAAGAAAAACTGATGGCCTACCAGGGCACGCTGATTTTGGTGAGCCACGACCGGGAATTTTTGAACCAGATTGTGACCCGTTGCCTGGTTTTTGAAGGCGATGGTGTGGTGGGCGACTACGTGGGCGGTTATGACGACTGGTTGCGCCAACGCACCACCGACCCCTGGGCCAATGTGGGCAAGACCAACACGCCCAACGCTGCACCACCTGCCCCACCCGCCGTTGCACAACCGACAGTTGCAGCTACTGCACCAACACCTGTCAAGAAGACTAAAAAACTGGGTTACAAAGAGCAACGTGAACTCGAAATGCTGCCCGCGCTGATCGAGAAACTGGAAACAGAACAGGAAGCACTGGTGGCAAAAATTGGTGACCCTAATTTTTACCAGCAAGAAGCCAGCACAGTGACTGCCGCGCAAGCCCGCATGGTTGACCTGGAAAATGAACTGCTGAAAGCGTATGCCCGCTGGGAAGAACTGGACGGCTAGGGATTTACCCGGCAGCGACTAAGGACGAATTCGGCTGGGTTGCCCCTGCGCGGTCAATACCATGCCCAAAGACGCCCACACCTCATCGGCTTCCTTGTAGGCCTTGGCCAGTTGAAGGCGCATGCCATAAAACAGCTTTGCCTCGGGCAAAGTGCCTGCAGTGTCCGGCACCCGTGCCTCCAGCAAACTGCGCGCGGTTTCTTCACTGGCAATGTGAAAACTGCCACTGACCACGCGGCCACCGGTCAGGCGCCGTACTTCCCAGGTAAAACTTTGGCCCCACTCAAATTTTGCGGCAGGCGGCAAACTGACATACTCGCTCTCCAGGGGTTCAACCCAAAATCGCTTGCCTCTTGAATCAAACAACATCAAGTTGCCTTCTCTCGGCAAATCGCCCTGAAATATAAATTCCGGATTACGGGTCAACAGCAGCGATCCGTCGATGGGTTGCAAAACGCGAAGTGCGTCACTTTCGGCCGATTCGGTTTTATCAGCTTTGTCGCCTTTAACTGGCAACACACCGCGCGGGCGGGTATACAGATTAATCCATTGATCAACCAAATCCAGATGGGCTTGCTCCAGAGGAAAGACTTTCACAGCTGGCCCGCTCAACACGCGAACAGTGTCAGCAATTACCTTGAGCCGGGCGGGTCCGTTGTAGACCCTTCGATTGCCGGTGTTCAAGATCAACACAGAGAATCGCTGCCCTTTGGGCACTGCAATGGTATGACCATGCAACAGGCGTTGGGTGGGAAGGGCACTGTATTGTTGACCCTTCGGATTGGTGACCACCACCTTCTCAGTGGCGGCCAGGACAAAAACAACGGGCTCATTGGCCTGCGCCACCCCGGTGAACAAAAGGCAGGCGACAAAAGCACACTTCAACCACACGTTCAATACCACCCCACCAAAGACAAACCAATACCCAGATAATCGGATTTGTAATTGTAATCAATCAGGCTTTCGCCATAACCGGTGAAATATTGCAAATGACCACGCAAGTTGCTGGTGAGCGGGAATGCCCAGTCAAATTGAACAGCGCCCCGAGATTCATCGCCACCGCGAAAGTTATGGCGGGTCAGCAGGGAATATTCATGGCCATTGTGTTTGTGGACCAGCAACATGTCGCCACGGCCCATGAAATCGCTGATGTCGGGGTTGTCATCTTCGGCGGCATCTTCGGCAATGCGCAACCAGGGCCTGAATTGAACCATGGTGTTTTCACGCTCAAACCCGACCATGCCGATCAAGCGATTCCAGGATCTCGACAGTGGCAAGGCCCGCCCGTTGGACTGGTGATTCAGGCTCAAGCCCAGTAGGCGAGGTTCCCAACCAGTGGCCTCCCTGAACTCGCTCCAGCTGGAGCGCCAGGTGAAAATCAGCTCTGGTTCATAATTTGTTTCCCGAAAAGGGCGGGAAATGTCCTGGTTCATAACCTGCCAACGGCTGGACTGCGTGTAGCCAAACCACAAATCACCATTGTCACCAAACATGTTCTCCATCACCTTGGTTTTCAGGCTGAGCTGAAATTTCAATTCATTGCGATCGAGATTCTCGGGCGCATCACCCGGCTGCACTGTGTTGGCGGGGTTCGGGCTGGTGGGGCGAATGTTCGGTGATTTGTTGTGATACACCGGCAACAGGTAAACAGGCTGGTACGGGCGTATGGAAAAAGTGCCTCGTTTGGCTGAAGGGGCCAGCTCCCAGCGGCGATCCAGCCAGCTCAGGGTGGTGTCTTCGCTGCGTTTGTACAACAACAACCCCCCGTCAATGGCCGCGGCTGCTTCAGGAGCGGAACCATCTTTGACCACCAGGCTTCTGCCTGTGGCATCATCAAAGCAGCGCAGGCGAAGTTGGTCGTCTTCAAGAAACAGGCAGGCACGAAGTGCCTCTTCGTCCAAGGTTTTGTTTTGAATGTCTTGGGCGTTGGCCCAACTGCCCAAGCCGAAAAGGCCCAGCGCAACAAGTAGGGTTTTGTTCATAATCGCGTACTGCGTCAAGCTTGGTTGGCTAGATACTCTCACATTTGGTTACAATTCTTAAATGGTTTCATTCCGCTTCAAAAAATCGTCGGCAAACAAAGACACTTCCACCAGTGGGCAGGGTCGCGAGTTCACCATTGATGAACTTGCGCGCACCGCCAACACCACAGTGCGCAATGTACGTGCCTATCAAGACAGGGGCCTGTTGGCCCCGCCCGAAAAACGTGGGCGCGTGGGTTTTTACAGTGAAGACCATTTGTCGCGACTCAAACTGATTGGGCAAATGTTGGGGCGCGGTTACACCCTGAGCAATATTCAGGAAATGCTGGACGCCATTGACAAGGGTTACGACCTTCGCCAGCTGTTAGGTTTAACGCATGCAATTACCAGCCCGTGGACAGATGAAATACCGAAGAATTACAACCCGGTGCATTTGGCCACCCTGTTTGGCACCAGCTTAAGCCGTGGTGCCCTGGCCAAAACAATTGAGCTTGGCCTGCTGGAACCCGATGGTTTGCGTTACCGTGCACCCAGCCCGAAAATTTTGCATGCTGGTGCGGAAATGGCCAGTGCCGGTTTGCCTTTGCTCGACTTGCTGGATTTGATTGCGTCGCTGCGCGGTCATCTTGAAAGCTTTTGCGACCAAGCCGTTTCGCTGTTTGTGAAAGAACTGGACCAATACGGCGACAACCTGCCACCCAAGGAAGAATTGCCCAGGCTGGCGCAATTGATCTGGAAAATTCGCCCCTTGGCCATGACGGCGATTGAATCGGAAGTGTCACGGGCCCTGCAAAAATCGGCCAGCAAATTTGTGGATGAACGAATTGTGGGCTTGATCGACAAAATGGCAGAGGAAATGCCGAACAATCCTGCGTTTCAACCCACTGGCTGGGTACCACCAGAAGCACCGGCCACGGGCGACAACAAAAACTGAACCGGCGGGTTTACAGCAGCAACAACAAGCGATTGCCGCGCTGATTCTGCTTGGCCTGGTACACGAAACGCCGCGACACCATGCGCATGAATGCCAGACCCATGCCTCCTTCAGGCAAATCGCCCAAACTCAAATCGTCTTGAAAAGAGTGCTCATGGTGCATTTTGCTGAGCACATGGGCTGGAATACTGCTGCCCCAGTCTTCGATCAACACCCCAACTCCGTGCTGAAAGGCCAGCACAGTAAGCTGCGCTGGCTCGGGGCGTTTGTCTTTAAAGCCGTGCAACATGACGTTGGTCAATGCCTCAGACACCACGAGATCGGTGTTGTAACAAACCTCCTCGGTGTAAGCCAACTCTTCTACAAATGCCCGCACCGCACGGCTCAATACACCGATGTTCACGGTATCTGCAACAGCAGTGAATGCAGTGTAATTCAGGAACTCGCCCAATTTGAAGGCATGCTCGTGCGATGAAAACTCGTCTTGCAGGGTCAAGCCAGTTTGCACAAATTCATCGGCCAATTCAGATACCCGCGCAGAAGGCAAGGCAAGGCGCTGCACTTCAAAACTTTCACGCCACTGAATCCCAAGCAATGACAGGTCACCCACGATATCTACTTCATTGCGACCCGAATCCAGCAGGCGGGAAAACTCCCGGCTCAGCACATCCCCTTGTGTGTCGTCGAGCAACACGGACTGTTGCCAAACCTGGATATCGGGTACGCCCAAAGTGTTTGCGCATTCCCGCGGGTAAAAATAAAGTCGGCTGCCCGGGGCGATCACGCCTTGATAAATGACCTGCCCAACACCAAGGGCCTGCCCCGGCTCGCCGTGCGTGCCCAAAAATGCGGGTGCCAAGCCAGGTTGCGCCATGACCATGGCCCAATCGCCAATACCGGCGACCAACAGGGTACCTTGGTCAAGATTGATCAAGCCATAGAGCAAGTCAAATTGTGGAGGCTCGTCTTTCAGGGACGGCGAAATGCTTGAAAGTTGGGCCAGCACCTGCTCGGGGCTGGCCAGGTAACGCCGAATTTTTGAACTGGTTTCCTCCACGGGAAACAACACGCGCGTGGCACGGGCCATTGAAAACCACCTTGCCAACGCCATCGTTTGCAACGCTGTTGCCGTGTCCTGGCCAGCCATGTTCAGCATGAAAAAACCATGCTCATTGGCCTGGGTTTCAAGCAAACCCATTTGTTTGCCACACACATAACCCTGTGGCTGGTAAATGGTTTGAATTGCAAATGGCCAGGGGTACTGCTTGCTTTTGGGCAACAGGGCCCGTTGAATTCGTGACACTTCACGCATGTCACGTTGCAAGGCTTCATACAGCTGGCTAAGCTCAGTGTGTCTGCGCTCTAAGCCCGTGTGCAAATCTGCGATTCGCTCGGCGGTTTTCAGGCGTACTTTCAACTCACTGGGGTTGACCGGCTTGGTCATGAAGTCATCGGCCCCAACGCGCAAGCTGTTCAAAAGGTCATCCCGGCTTGCGTAACCTGTGATCATGATGATGTAAGTGTAGGCATTTTGTTTTTGCGCACGCACTTGCTCACACAACTCAATACCGCTCATGCCCGGCATGTCCCAATCGGTGAGCACAAAGTCGGGTTGATGTTTTTCAATCAGGGCCAGCGCTTCATGGCCATTCTTGGCGGAATGCACGGTGTAACCCCAACTGTGCAACATGGCCTCGAAAATTCTTAAAAAGCTGCGGGAATCATCAACAATAACAATCGATTTGCCCGCTTTCGCAGGCAAAGAGCTGGGTAGATTGGCCTGAATTTCCTGCAAGCGAAACACCAGTTCGGGCACCTGCCGGTCCGCATCCACCACATCACGCTGGTCCAATACACCTGGGCGCGGGGCAAGCATCAGAATAGACACGTCGTCCTCAAAACCCTTTTGCTCAATGACCGAGCCGCCCCAATGCTGAACCCGCATTTGAATGCGCTCGGGCAAATCAGACCAACGCCCCTGACTGCTTTGCTGATTGACAAAATCGAGCAGGCGTTTTTCTCCAAACGCTTCGGAGCTGGCCGACAAAACTTCAGTGACACCGTCGGAATACAAAATGAGGGCGTCTTCATTGCCCAGTGTCAGCTCAATGTCCTCAAAGTCATCGAAATCGAACAAACCCACTGGGTACCCACCGCTGCCCAGCACATTGGCTGGTTTTCCAGCCGACAACAACAAAGGCGAAGGGTGGCCAGCCTGGCACAGGGACACCTGTCGATTGGCAGTGTTGAACACGCCGTAAATCATGGTGAAATAAGAAAGGTCTGATTCAGTTTGCTGAAACAGCCGGTTCAGGCGCGCCACAACATCGCGAGGGCGCGAGACCAAACGCTGGCCGTCCGATCCCAAACGTCCTTCAAACACAATGCTGGTGGCAGAGCGGTCTGCGAACATTTGAACCAGCTGCATGGACTTGACGGCAGCAGGTATGCCATGACCGGACACATCAAGCAGGTAAAAACCATACACGTCGCGTTGCAGCTCGAACACCTGCAAATGATCACCGGACACATACTTGGAAGGCACCGACAACCACTGGTAGTTCAGGCCCTGAAACGGACTTTGCGCCTCGGGCAGAAAACTGCGCTGAAGGCCGGATACGGCACGGAGGTCATGCGCAATCACATCGTGGGCATGCGCGAGTTCATTGGTTTTTCGGGCCAGCCGGGCTTGAAGTTCAATACGGCGGACTGCCGACTGCAACCGCGCTTCCAGTTCATTGCCATCGACGGGTTTGGTGAGTACGTCGTCCGCGCCCGCATCCAGCGCCTTGATGAGAAACTCCTCATCATTTTGGGCTGACATCAAAATAATGTAGGTGTACTGCCCAAGGTCTAGCTGGCGCAAGGCAACGCAAAGCTCAGTGCCCTGCATGCCGGGCATTTGCCAATCGGCCAGCACCAACTGGAAGCGATGCCGCTCAACGAGTTCGATGGCTTCCTGGCCGCTGGCTGCAAACTCAACTGGATAACCCCACTTGGCCACCATGTGAACGAACAAGTTTCGCTCAACCACCGAATCATCGACAACCAGGATTCGGGGTAGCTGTTTGTTGGACTCGTGTTCCGTCACTGTGAATCAGGCCTGCTGTAGAAAGGCAACTGCCTTGGGCATGTCTTCCAGCAGGGAAAATTGTCGGTCCATGCGCGAAAGCTCAAACATCATTCGCACAGATTTGTTCATGCCCACCAAGGCCAGCTTGCCTTGATGATTGGTGATGTTTTTCAGCAGAGCAACCAGAGACCCCAAACCACCAGAGTCCACCAGCTTGACAGCCCCAATGTCCAAAGCGAATTTTTGTGTCAGGTCCAGTTTGGACACCACCGCATTTCGGATGATGGTTCCCACGGCACTGTCCAATCGAACCGCGTCTACGCGCAGTACGAAAATATCCCCCACCTCTTCTGTCGAAACCATGTTGTTCGCCCTAAACTGTTAATTCTCTTTTCTTAAAGTGTGCTCTTTTAGACACTTCGCGCAATAATTATATAAAACAAGCCCTAGAAATTGAGCATATACAAAAACAATAGGATAACGTGTCGAACTATGCTGCATACTTTTTAAAATATTGACAAATATTGATCAAATATTTTTGAATGCAGTGATTTAAGCAGGCATTTATTAAAAACCTGTTCTTATATTTCAGTCGACCAGCGAACCCACTTATGCGACACCTACTATTCTCAGCCTTTTTTCTATTTTGCCTGACAGGGTACTCACAAGAAAGAGGAGAACCAGCTGCGGTACCAACCGGCCAGGAAACTGCGCCTGCCGTTGAGCGAACCCGCACACTGACATTTGCCCAAATGGGACAGCCCAACGGGGTTCGGTTGAGTGGGATCAACCGCTTTGTGGACTTGAATTCAGGCATTCGCCTGGACGAATTGGTAACCCGCGCAAGCCTTAGCCTGAGGGTGCTTTACCCACAAGGTATGCGCCACGATCAATCCTTTGTGCGTGTGTATGTCAACAACCAGCTTTCAGGTTTGTCCCAGCTGAGTGTAGCGCGCGCCGGTGTACCGCACACTGTTGAAGTTGAATTGGACCCGTTGCTGTTTTCCGATTTTGCAACCATTCGCGTGGAATACGACGGCACCTACGACAGTGAGTGCGTGGACCCGGGCAACCCCACCCTGCGGTTTGACATTCGCCCGGAAAGCACATTGACCATTGGCTCAACACCGCTGAATCTGGTGAACGACCTGGCGCTGCTGCCAGCGCCTTTTTTCGATCCTCGAGACAACCGCAAGCTCCGGTTGCCTCTTGTGCTGCCCGTGGAACAAACCGAAGCCAGCATGAAAGCCGCGGGTATTTTGGCCTCCTGGATGGGTGCGCAAGCCTTTTACCGCCAGGCTGAGTTTGAATTGCTTGAAACTGCATCACCAACGCGCCACACCATTATTCTGACCAAAGGCAAAAAAATGCCTGAAGGCATGAGCGAGGCCGACATTGAAGGCCCCTCACTGATGATTGTGAGTGCCAAAGAAAACCCTTGGATAAAACACCTGTACGTGATGGGCCGCAGCGACGAGGAACTGCTGCAAGCCGTGTATGGCCTGGTGATTGAAGGCCAAGTGCTGAGCGGCCAGAAGGCCTTGGTGAAAAAAGTAGACCTGGGCGCCCCGCGCAAGCCTTACGACGCGCCGCGCTATGTGCCCACCAACCGGCCTGTGCGCTTTGCCGAGCTGATTGATTTTCCGGGACAACTGGAGGTCAGCTCTGACAAACCACGCGCCAGTGTCAATTTGCGCCTTCCACCCGATTTGTTCAGCTGGGCAGGTCGCAACATTCCGATGGATTTGAAGTACCGTTACACCGCACCCTCCCGTTGGAATGATTCGCTGCTGAATATTGAGATCAACAACTCGTTGATTCAATCCTTCCGTCTAGCACCACGCTCGGAACAGGTACAAAACAAAATCAACATTGACTTGTTGGGCCAGGCTGAACTGACCAGTGAAGAGGCGCTACAAATTCCAGCTTTCCGCGTGGGTGGCAACAACGAACTGGCCTTTGCATTTGGCTTTATGGCCGAAGGTGGTGGTTCTTGCACGCGGGTATCGCAAGTAGCCAGAGGATCCATCGATCCGGAATCAACCCTGGATTTCTCCAACCTGCCCCACTACACCCGCATGCCGAACTTGACCGCCTTTGCCAACGGTGGTTATCCCTTCAGCATCATGGCAGACCTTTCGGACACAGCGATTGTGCTGCCCGCCAATCCCACAGCGCTTGAAATTCGTTCCTACCTGAATGTGATGGGCCTATTTGGACAGTGGACAGGTCTGCCTGCCACTCGCACCACCCTGATTGTTTCTGACAAGCCCGAAGGCATTGGAACCAAGAACTGGTTGGCCATGGGCACCAGCGATCGCCTGGATTGGCTGAATACTGCCAACATGAATTTGCCCATGGTATTGAACGCCACCGAACGCAGCATGGGCCTGCCACCTGCCATTCAGTGGCTGAAGGGTTTGTGGCAAAGCGATACGGAATTACAACCCAGCGACAGCGCGCGTGCCTTAATTCAAACCGCAGGCTCGCTGGGTGCAATTGTGGGATTTGAGTCGCACCTTGCACCCAAAAAAGCCGGGCTGGTGGTAACTGGCACAGATCAAGACAGTTTTGAGCGCGCAGTGGCTGCCCTGTCGGATTATGGCGACGTTGCTAAAATCAAAGGCAGCGTGAGCCTGATTCGTGGCGATGACATTCAAAGCTACAGCCTGGGAGAAACATACATCAGCGGCGCTCTGCCTTGGTGGTTGCGTTTGCGTATTGCGTTTTCAGAATACCCCGCATTGATTGCGGTGGGTGGTGCCCTGGCTGGGGTGATCTTGGCGATTCTTGCATTTGGCTGGTTGTCTGGCCGGGCATCGCGCCGCACAAAAGGCAATTGACAATGGCCTTGTGGCGTAATTTGTTGCAACGCCTGGGGCAGGGCGCACTACTGCTTGCTGCCACCGCAGCATGCAGCGCCACGCCCGCGCAGGCCTGGCCTGCATGGGACGGTTTCAAAAGTGCGTTTGTGAGCGAGGACGGACGCGTGATTGACCGAAGTCAGGAAGACCTGCGCACCGTGTCAGAGGGGCAGTCCTACGCTCTGTTCTTTGCCTTGGTGGCACAAGACCAAAAGGCGTTTGACGCCATATTGAATTGGACTGAGAACAACCTGAGTGCCGGCGACATGGGCAAACAATTGCCCGCATGGATTTGGGGCAAGATAGGGGAAAGCTGGGGCGTGATTGATGCCAACAGTGCATCAGATGCCGACCTGTGGATTGCCTACGCCCTGCTTGAAGCCAGCCGCGTGTGGTGTAACCAAACCTACGCCGACAAAGCGCGCACATTGGGTGATTTGATTCTGAACAAAGAAAGTATGGAAGTCAGCGGCTTGGGCCTAAGCATATTGCCAGGCCACACCGGCTTTGTGCTGGACAATGGTGCGGTGAAACTTAACCCCAGCTATCTGCCGCCTTTCATGATGGCCCGCTTTGCCAATGCCTGGGCCGACGACTCGCGCTGGGCCCAAGTTTACCTGGCCAGCCAGAAACTGCTGCTGGACACCGGCCGCACAGGCCAGTATCCCGACTGGGTGCTGTACAACAATGGTGAAATGAGCTTGCCCGACGATGAGCAACGTGGCGATTATGACGCCATACGCACCTATCTGTGGATCGCCATGAGCAGCGAAAACGACCCCACCACAGCGCCCTTGCTGAAACAACTGTCGCCCTTGGCGGCCTTGTTATTGAAACGCCAGAACATGCCCGAGTGGTTTGAACCAATGACTGGAAAATTTTCCACAGAGCGTGGGCCTTCCGGTTTTCAAGCCAGCATGGCACCTTTTCTTCAAGCCATCGGCATGCCAGAGCTTGCGAAAAAATTTCACACCCAAAGCCTGAAAACTTCGAACAAGGAAGCGTGGCTGAAATACGGTTACTACAACGGCGCCTTGAGCCTGTTTGCTCAAGGGTACATGGACAAGTTTTATCGATTCAATTCCTTGGGCGAATTATTGCCCCGAGGCAAAGAGGTTAAAAGCTGTGGCTAAGTGCAAATCAACTTATGGCCTGCGGGCCCGCACGCTTGCATGGGCAATACAAGCCAGCTTTGTGGCAATGCCCATGATATTGCCAACGCCAGTGCATGCCAATGTGAATACGCAGCAAACCAATATTCGTGCGCTGAGTGAAAAAGGGGTGTACTGGTACGAACGTTTTCGCTTCGATTTGGCGGTGCAGTCTTTCAACAAAATATTGTTGATAGAACCCACCAACGCGTCGGCCTTGCGCTGGCAAGGCTTGATTGATCTTGCGCGTGGCGATGTGCAGGCAGCCAATGTGTGGCTGGGCAAACTGCAACTGGTACACGGAAACAATCCGTTTTCCATTGAGTTACAACAAGCCATTGCCTTGGCATCCGACAAGCGGCAGCAATTTGCAGAGTTGCGTTATATCGCAGACAGCGAACAAGTTCCTGCCAACCTGCCACAGCGTCTTCGGCAATTGCTTCCACAGCCACCCTTGGGTGAAGCTGCAGTACAAATATATCGCTTGATGAACCGCACCCCGGAAGGCCGCAGCTACGCCCGCGAGCAAGTGGCCGAGCTGGCCAGGCAATACCCGGACGACCGCCGTTACAGAACCCTGCTTGCTGAATTGGGCGGTGCTGGTGCCAGCACACTTGCACAAACGCCAACACCCAGTGCCGCGCAAACCACCCGCCGCCCAGCCAATACCAACCGTACAAAACCCGCACCGGCAGCTCTAGCCCAGCCAACAACACCCGAAGTTGCGCCCCCCCCGCCTGCAGAGCCTGAAGTACCCACAGCCCCGGTACTTTCTGACTTCGAACAGGGACAACAACTGGCTGACAATGCACAAAAGCAGATTGATCAGGGCAACAAAACTGAGGCAGCCCGGCTGCTACAAAACGCAGTAGACCTGAACCCGAGCTACCCCTGGTTTCGCTACGACCTGGCCACCCTTCTGGATGACCAAGGCGATGCAGGCAGCAAACAGGCTGCCCGGCGAGTCATGGATGAAGGCCTGGCGCAGGACAAAGGACAGGAAATGCGATTTGCAGCTGCGCTGCTGGCCGCTCGCCAGGACCGTGGCAATGACGCCATTGAATTAATTGATGCCGTACCCCGTGAAAACTGGACTGAGGGCATGACTGCACTGGCAAAGCGGGTGCAATACGGCCAGTACCTCGATGGCTTGCGTGCGCAAGAGAGGAATGGCGATTTCAATGCGCTGGCCAATTCAATTGGCACAACACCCAAGTGGCGAGCCGAACCGGAGGTGCAGGCACTGGAGCAAAACCTTCAGCGCAAGCGACAGGTGCGCTTGCGGATGTCGTATGAAAACGCAATTATTGACGGCGATGAAGGTGTGTCCCGCATCGACAGTGACGAAATCCCCTTGCAACTGGATTTGCCACTCGATTTTGAACGCACTCTGTTTTTGCGCGCAGACACACTGAATGCGAATTCGGGCCGCGTGAACCCCGCCACCGCCAGTAACTTTGCAAAGCTGGGCACCACACTGCCCACCGACCCAGCCATCGCCAGCGACCGACTGGATCAAAACTACAAAGGCCATGTGGTGGGTGTGGGTGTACAAACCGAACAATACCGGGTTGATTTGGGCACCACGGTGGGCGACTACCCGGTCAATGACTGGGTGGGTGGTGTGCAATGGCGCACTAGCCTGGGTGAAGGTTCATTGCGGCTTGAAGTGGCGCGGCGCATGGTCAACGGCAGCGTGCTGTCGACCACGGGGGCCATCGATCCCTTAACTGGTGAGCGCTGGGGGGGCGCACGGCGCAACGGTGTCAGCGCGGTGTATTACCAGGCATTCAACCCCACTCTTGACTTTGTTGGCATTGCTCGGGCCAACCTGATTACCGGCAAAAACATACCCGACAACACCGAGTACAACCTGCAAGGCATTGTGGGTAAAACCGTGTTTCAGCGCCCGGGGCATGAGGTAGAAATTGGTGCGTCGTTATTTTTGTGGTCGTTCGAAAAGAACCTGCGCTTTTACACGTTTGGACAAGGCGGTTACTACAGCCCCCAGGCATTTGGTTCGCTCACATTTCCCATTACCTGGACTGGCAATGTGAATGGCTGGTCCTGGCAGGCCCAGGCCCGCGTGGGTGCCAGTGAATCACGAGAAGACGACACTGCGCTTTATCCGCTGAACCCGGAACTTGCCGCTGCCGCTGCAGCACAAGGCAACCCTACCTTGCAAATTGGTGGCCCGGGTGGCGGCACCAGCACAGGTTTGCGCCTTGCACTTGAACGCCAGGTGTTAAAAAACTTTGTGGTGGGCGGTTATTTTGAGATCGACCGATCTGAAGGTTACAACCCTGACCGATTGCAACTTTATTTGAAATATTCGTTTGGTGATTTTTTCGAATTAAGCGTGCCACCAGAAGGTGTTGCACCTTACTCGAGGTTTTGAATGATTGACTTGCCCAAGCCCGGAGCCTACGTTGTACGCGCGCCCCATGCGAATCATTTTTCGCAGGGCCTGGTGCAACACTGGCTGGACTCGCAAGAAGAAACACCATTCAAGTCGTGCCTGTGGCTCACAGCAAGCCCTAAAAACGAGGTGCGCAACCTGCTTGAACCTTATTTGCTCAAACGCGCTGGCGCCCCAAAAGGTCTGGATGTGGTCTCAGTTCGAAACTTGTGGGCCAAAGGGCATGCCAAAAACGGCATTCGCCAACTTTGCCGTTCCCTGAACACACTGTGTGTACTCAAGCCGGCCTTGGTCGTGATTGAACATGCAGAACTTTGGTTTGACGACAGCGACGAACCCTTGAACCGGCAAAACCCGCTGGCGCAAATGCGCCTGCTGCACCAATGGGCTCACCATGCACAGGCCCATGTAGTCACCACGGTGCAAGGTGACCTGCCCGAATGGAGCACATTTGCCGACGGACTGGCCGATGTCAGCGATCTTGGCGAATTCGAGTTTCGCCCTTGGTGGCCAAGCCAGTGGGGCTTGCAAACCAACTTGTGGAACGACACAACGGCGCTGTCAAAACTGCCCATGCACCATGTGCTGGACAGTGGGGTATTGGGTAGCCTGAAACAACTGGCGCAAACCTGCCACAACCTTCGTTTTGGCACGGACCAACAACACGGAATTCACATACAGGCACACGGCGAAATGACAGCACAAGATGCGTCAGTGCTGCTGCGTATGGGTGCGGACACTGTGTGGCTACAAGACGAAAGCATTGAAACCTGGCTAGGCCTGAGCACCGGGCAGGTGAACAAACCAGAAATGAACCTGACCGCCACGGACAATCACCAGAACACGTTTGCCCGAGACTTGCACGAAGTGTTCATGCCTGGCCTGTTGACTGTAGTGGCCAACCCCACATTCGCAGCGCAGGGTTTGATGATGATGCAACTGGCCAAACGATGGTCAATGCACTGCACGCTGACACGCCTTTCCCTGATGCGTCACATGACCGCACAAACCGCATTGCGCCTGGCCAATTGGTCGCAGGCCACCTGTGTGTTCACGGCCACCAGGGAAGCAATTTACCTGCTGAAAGTTTGGACCAGTGAGCCCGATGAGGCCAGCTACCGCGGCTGGCTTGAATCGTGTTTCCGGGAAAACCTGCCCGTGCTGTTCAGTGGCGATATTCAGTTTTTGGGTGAAGAAACCCAAAGTGAGTTGCTTGCCGATTTGCACGAAGAACTGGAACCTTTGTCGGTACAAGACCTGATGGGCGTCGACGAAAACAAGCCAGTGAAATTGGCGGAGCTGTGGGATGAAGCCCCGGAAGCCCTGAACCAGAATCGCCCATGGACACAACGCCTGAATGCACTGCTGAGCGAGGATGCAAAATGATAGTGTTTGCGCTGATCGTGAGTGGTTTGTTGCTGGGTGTCTTGCTCACCATTTTGTTGGTGGGAAAAATGATGAAAAACCCGACAACCCGAATCTGGCTAAGTGACTGGGCAAACTGGAGCAACAACCAGCTGCCCGACGACTGTGATCAGTTGGTGCGGCATGGCAAGTGGATTGCCAGCCCCGATGACAAAGAGGACGCATGATCATTATTGCTTTGGTGTCTCCCACTGGGGGGGCAGGACGAACCAGCCTTGCAATTGCCGCAGCCACCCAGCTCAACATGTTGGGCCGCAATGTCACGCTGGTGCAGGCTGACCCGGCCAACAACATTGAATTTCAATTGGGCTACTCCAGTCGCAGCGCTCGCGGCCTTGCGCATGTCATCTTGCAGGGCGAACCGATTAGGCAGGCGTTAAACACCACCAATGCCAGTTTCAAGTTGTTGCCTTTCGGTGAAGTGTCCGTGGCACAGCAATTGGCTATAGACCGCGTGTTGATGGAGCAGCCCCAACGCCTGACAGATCTGTTTCAACAAGACGAATTTGCTGACGATGCTGTGGTGATCATCGACTTGCCGCGCTGGCCCGCCCCTTGGTGCCAGAAAGTGATGGCCCTGTCTGATCTTAACCTGATTACCCTGATTCCAGACTCTGCCTCCGTATTGGGCATCGATACACTGTTGCCACATTTGCTGGAAAGCCGGGGCGCATCGTACTTCCTCATGAATCGCTTCGACTCGGCCAAAGTACTGCACCTGGATTTGTGGACCTTGTGCAAGATGAAACTAAGCCACCGCCTGTTGCCATTTTATTTGCATGAAGACCAGGCCTTGGCAGAAAGCCTGGCCGCCGGCCTGGCGCTGGCCGACTACGCGCCACACTCACAGCTGGTGGAAGACCAGCAAAAGCTGTGCAACTGGATCGACGCGGAGATCGGATGAGTACCTCATCAAGCTGGATCAACCGACTAGAGCGCCTGCTGGACCTGCGCGAATTTCCGAACCTGAAAACCCGGGTTCGTTTGTTGCGCCTTTTTCAGGCACTTTGGTTACGTCCCAACAGTTTGAACAGTGCGCTTGAAGCATCGAACGGCCGACAAGGCCGAAGTCTGCCAGGCTTCGTGTTTCAAATTGTTGTCGTGGCTTTGCACGACTTGCTAAGCCCCGTAGCGTATCTGTTCAAACTAATGATTCAACGCCCCTATCGGGCAGTGCGTGCCCTGTTTAGCAGGTTCACCGACTATGCCGTGCGCGCCGCCCGGCTTGAACAGCGTATTGAAAACGCCAGCCACTTTGTGGTGCGCTTCAAATGGTTACGCTGGGCGTTGGGCCTTTCTGCCCTGACCTTGTTTCTGTTCACTGCGCAAGCCTCCCTGCCATTGGCAGGGCAGTGGGTTTTCATTGTGGTGTGTTATCTGTTTGCCATGTTGTTCAAGCGCTTGCCTGAACGTTTTGCCAACTTGTGCCTGATGGCACTGACCATGTTGCTACTGGCACGTTATGTGTTTTGGCGCTTCACCAGTTCGCTTGATCTTGAAACTGGCACTGAAATTTTTTTGGGTTATACCCTGGTTGCAGCCGAGGCCTACACCTGGATTATTCTGATTTTCGGTTTTATCCAGACTGCATGGCCTTTGAAACGCAAACCCATGCCGCTGGAGTTGAACCTGAATGATTGGCCCACCGTGGACGTGTTCATTCCCAGTTACAACGAACCTTTGTCGGTAGTTCGCCCCACGGTTTATGCCGCCAAGGGCTTGGACTGGCCACTTGAAAAGATCACGGTTTACATTCTGGACGATGGGCACCGCCCCGCCTTTGAAGAATTTGCAAAACAAGCTGGTGTTGAATACATTTCACGCCCGGACAACTCCCATGCCAAAGCGGGCAACATCAACTATGCCTTGAAACACACGCATGGCCAGTACATCGCCATTTTTGATTGCGACCACATACCCACACGCTCGTTTTTACAAACCAGCATGGGTTGGTTCAGCCGCGACCCCAAATGCGTGTTGGTGCAAACACCCCACCACTTTTTCTCGGCTGACCCGTTCGAACGCAACTTCAACTCATTTCGGCAAATGCCCAACGAGGGCTCTTTGTTCTACGGCCTGATTCAGGATGGCAATGACTACTGGAACGCCTCATTTTTCTGCGGCAGCTGCGCGGTGATTGAACGCAAAGCATTGCTGGAAGTGGGTGGCATTGCGGTAGAAACCGTGACTGAAGACGCGCACACCGCCCTTAAACTGCACAGCCTGGGCTACAACAGTGTGTACTTGAACAATATTCAGGCAGCGGGCCTGGCCACTGAAACCCTGGCGGGCCACATTGGTCAGCGCATTCGCTGGGCACGCGGCATGGCGCAAATTTTCCGCACTGACAACCCGATGTTTAAAAAGGGGTTAAACCTTTTTCAGCGCGTTTGTTATTCCAACGCCATGCTGCATTTTTTCTATGGCATCCCCCGCATGATCTTCCTGGTCATGCCCATGGCATACCTGTTTTTTGAACAACACCTGATCAATGCTGCGGCAGTAACCATTCTCAGTTATGCCTTGCCACAGTTGATGATTTCCAGCTACACCAACTCGGTGATTCAGGGCAAATACCGTCGATCGTTCTGGTCTGAAGTGTATGAAACCGTGTTGTCCTGGTACATCATTCTGCCGACTACGCTGGCCTTTATTAATCCGAAACTGGGCAAGTTCAACGTCACCTCGAAAGGCGGCTTGATCGAGAAAAGCTATTTCGATGCCAACATTGCGAAGCCCTACCTGATCTTGCTCTTGATCAATGTGCTTGGCTTCTCCGTGGGCTTGCTTCGACTGTTTGTGTTCAATACCCATGAAACAGGCACCGTGTTGATGAACTTGTTGTGGTGCGGTTTCAACCTGGCCATCCTGGGTGCGGCCGTGGGTGTTGCAACCGAGTCGGTTCAAAAACATGTGCACCACCGTGTGCGCATGGTAATGCCTGCCTTTTTGAAACTGCCCGGCGGCTACACAGTCAGTTGCTACACCGAAGAATATTCAGCAGCGGGGCTGACATTGGCTGTGGCCGATACCACTGGCATCAGCGAATTCAGCCAGGTGCAGGTTGGCTTGCACCGGGGCGACCGAGAATTTCTGTTCCCAGCGAAAATTCACTTCACCGAAACCGGACAGGTTGAAGCCCTGTTCACCAACCTAACCCCAGAACAAGAGACACAATTGATTCAGTGTACCTTTGGCCGCGCCGACGCTTGGCTGAACTGGCAAGAAGACCAAACCCGTGACCGCGCACTGGGTGGCCTGAAAGACGTGTTTGCAAAAGGCATGATCGGCTATGTACGCCTGTTTGCCTGGTTAAAAGACGGTGCTGTTGATTTGGGCAATCGCCTGATGGGCAACAAAAACCAAACCGAGAAGTGGGAGAACTAGGGCCATGCTGTTGTGGAACCTTTATTTTCTCATCAAGTTCGGCCTGCACTTTGCGGGGCAACTGACACTCAGCCCCCTTTGGAATTTGGGCCTGTTTGCCTTGCTGATTGCCACCAACCCCGCAGCCTATCAAAACAAACAGCTGATGAAGGTGCTGCGCTACCTGGTGTTTACTGGCCCAGCCATTGCCTTGCTGCTGCACGAACTGGGTTTGGTGGTGTCCTTGGCGCTGGTTGATCAAATCAAGGCGTTGTTCGGCTTCTCGCTCGACTATTTGTGGGAACTGCTCAAACGCACCATTCAACCCTGGATGCTGTGGAGCGCGCTACTTGGTTTCATGGTGGTTCGGGTGCTCGACCGGTACATACGCATTAGCAGTTGGGTTGGGTTTGGGCTTGTGTGCATCCTCGGGATTCAAACGCTGCCTTTTATTCAACAACAAACTCAAGCAAGTAAAACCGCGGCTGTGCTTGAACCTCAAGCTCAAACCCGTGAAAATTTGTCACCTGCCGAACTGCTGGCTCTGGGTCAGCTGGATTTTCAGAAACTGCGAGTAGCCCGTGACCAGGAAAGTCAAACCAAACTTCGGGACAATGCCTATGAGGGTGCTGGCCCGGGTGCAGTACTCGCTGGTTTTTTTGACCGGCAACGCACTATTGCATTGGCACCCTTTTCACCGGTGGCAAGTCCCGATTTCGATGTAATTGTGCTGCAAATCTGTTCACTGTCCTGGGCCGACCTGCAGTATGCAAAACAGAGCCAACACCCTGCCATTCGGCAAGCCGATTTTGTGTTCGAGAACTTCAACTCGGCAACCAGTTACTCGGGGCCAGCAGCCATTCGCCTGTTGCGCGGAAAATGTGGGCAAACACCGCACGATGCACTTTACAGCACACCCAACAACAGTTGCATGTTGTTTGAGCAGCTTCGAAATGTAGGCTTTGAAGTGGAGATGGGGCTGAATCACGATGGTCGCTTTCAAGACTTTTCGAAACTTGTTAAAACAAACCTGGGCGGCAAAGCCACTGAACTGGTGGCCCATGACGAAGTGCCTGCGGGGGTACAAGCCTTTGATGGCTCACGCGTGGGTCGCGATGGTGATTACCTGCGTGCATGGTGGAACAAACGCGTTCAGCAAAGCGGGCCCGCAGTGGCTTATTACTACAACAGCATTACTTTGCACGACGGCAACCGTTTGCCCAACAGCAACCTGAACAGCCTGAACAGTTACCCCTTGCGCCTGGAGCGGATGTTGAATGACATTCAATCCGTACTTGGGGAAATTCGACGCAGCGAACGCAAGGCGTTGGTGGTGGTGGTACCCGAACACGGCGCTGGATTGACGGGTGAATTTGGACAACTGGTGGGCTTGCGTGAATTGCCGACACCCGCCATTACCAAAGTGCCTGTATTTGGCTACTGGATTGCGCCCGGGTACACGCCAACAAGCACCGGGCCTGTAACGGTGAAGCAGTCGGTCAGTTACACAGCACTCAGTGAATTGTTGGCACGTTGGCTGGCACAACCAGCCGAGCAACAGCAAAAGCCAACCTGGCCGGTGCTGCTCAGCGACCTGCCCGACACCCGGTTTGTATCCCAACAAGGCAACATCACTGTGATGGAAAGTCAGGGGTCGTATTGGATCAAGGCCCCGGGAGCCGCATGGAAAATGCTGGGCCCGGTTCAAAACATTGCGGCATCCAGCCAAGGGGGATAATAAAGCCATGGCACAGTTTGACCCCAACACACCACCAGCCCTGTTCATGCCACCGGCCGACATGGCACATGACATTTATGCACTCAGCGCACAGCTGGAGGGCTTTGATCACAACATGTATCAAGACATTCAACAGGACCAGGCTATGTACGACTCATTCCAGCGCTGGCCCTTCCTGTTTGGTATTGCCATGGCCTCGCGTTACAGCGAGGACTGAACTTCAAGCCGCGTTGCGCTTTTTCAGATTGGCTTTGGCTTCCTTGGCCGCCGCCTCCTCCAGCTCGACCAGACCGTCTTCGAGAAACTGCAACAGCCGCTGCATGGAAGGCATGGTTCTGCGACACGCCACCAAACCGAATTCAAGCTTGCCCGCATAGCTGTTCAAGGTGATGTTCAAAGCCTGGCCATCGAGCAACAGCGAGACCGGGTACACGCCATCCACCTCGGCACCATTGAAATAAAGCGTGTGCTTGGGGCCCGGTACATTCGAAATCACAATGTTGAAAGCCTGCAGTTTGGGTGCCAAACCGGTCAGCATGTTGAACCCGCTAATGCCCATCATGGTGGCCACGTAGTTCATGATTTCAGTTTGATTCATGCTGGCAAACCGTTCTTTGGAATGGTTCACTGAACGCGCAATCGTCTCAATCCGTTCCACGGGGTCTTCGGTGTCGGTGGCAAGGTTGGCCAGCAACAAGGCCACATGGTTGCCAGTCGCTGTGTCGTCTTTTCGAAGCGACACAGGCACCATCGCCACCAGCGGGCGGGCAGGCAATGCATTCAATTCGCTCAAATAAGAACGCAAGGCCGAGCCACACATGGCCAGTACCACATCGTTCAAAGTCATGTTCAGGCCGGTTGCGCAAGCCTTGATCCGCTCCATGGACCACGACTGGGCGGCTACCCTGCGTGAGGCCGTGATACGCCGGTTCAACACACTGCGTGGCGCTTGAATGACCGACACGAAGTCAGGATCAGCCACACTGGTTTGCCACAAGGATCGCCCCACTTCTTTCACCACCTTGGGCAGACTGAACAGTTGGGTTTTGGCGGTATCCAGCACTTGGCCCAGCATGGTCACCAAACCTTCCGAGGCTTCAGAACGTTGAACCGACCCACGCAAATTCGGGTTGGCCCACAGGGGCGGAATGTCCATGATCTCCGGGCTGTCGGCCATGGAACGCTGCAACATTTTCATGCAGGCCACACCATCCACCAGCGCATGGTGCACCTTGGTGTACAAAGCCACGCGACCGTCTTCCAGACCATCGATGACATAGGCTTCCCACAGGGGCTTTGCGCGGTCCAGCGGCGAGGCATGCAGCTTGGAAGTCAGTTCCAGCAATTCGCGAATGCGGCCTGGCTTTGGCAGCGACAAATGAATGAAGTGTGCCTCCAGGTCAAACTCATCGTCCTCCACCCAAAACCACATACCCAATCGCGACTTCAAACGCAAACTGAACGGTGCCACCGGCTGGGTGTAGGTGCGCATGTCGGCCACCACCTTGTGCACGTAATCGATTGTGCTTTGGCCCTTGGGTGGTTTCAGCAACACCAGCCCGCCCACATGCATAGGCTGATTGCGGCGCTCCAGCCACAAGAACAATTGGTCGTTGGGGGTCAGGGCCTTCATGGGCATGTCTCCGTGTTGTGTTTTTTATTCCCGAATCTGTTGTTACTGCATGAAGTGCGCCGCTGGATGCGGCACGCCCCGAGATTTCAACGAATTTGTCGTTTGGCAAACGGCATGGTGGGCTGTTTGCTGTTTTTCACAACCGAAATACGCTGGTTTTTAAAACCAAGCACGCGGCGCTGCCAGCGTCGTTCCTGGGTCAAATGCGCCGCTTCGTCAATACCAAAAATCCGTTGCAACATGAACTTGCTTGCCGCCACAGAATCGGGGGAGCGGGTCAACATTTCCTGCACCAGGGCTTGCACTTTTTCTTCCGGATTCTCTACCACATGGGTCACCAAGCCCAGTTCCTTGGCTTGCAGGCCACTAAGCACGCGGCCTGTCATGGTCAACTCCTTGGCCACATCAACCGGCAACAATTCACGTACTAGCGCAGCACCGCCCATGTCGGGCACCAAGCCCCATTTGGCCTCCAGAATGGACAATTGCGAATCGGGTGTGCACACGCGAATGTCTGCGCCCATCGCGAATTGAATGCCTGCCCCAAAACAGTTGCCGTGAATTTGCGCAATCACCGGCACGCCCAGATCGCGCCAGCCCATGCTCCACGTCTGGAAAATATTGCGCATGGGCAACCACAGGTTGGCGTACATCACCACAGCAGTTTTCGGGTTGCTCATCACCGACTTCACATCCAGCCCTGCACAAAAAGACGGGCCCTCGCCTTTCAAAACCACCGCACGCAGGGTTTTGTGCCTGGCCAGTTGTTGCTGCACCTTGCGCACTTCCTTCAGCATGGGCCAGTCCACGCCATTGTGTTTTTCCGGGCGGTTTAAAGCCACGGTGGCTACGGTGTTGTCGCTGTTGAACTGCAGGTTGACTCTGTCCATGGTACTCTCGGCTGTTTTTTAAAATCGTGGTTTGGCTCGCTAGCCATCTTAACCTTGAACATTCTTAAACCCAATATGATCTTTAAAGTGTTGGCTCTGGTTTTGGCCCTGCTGGGTTATTACGTCAGCCCCTACGGCCCAAACATTGGCATTGGTGGCCCCGTTGCCTCAGAAAGTCAAAACCAGCCCGGCTCGGCCACCTCGGGCAGTTTTTACCTGGCCACGGTGACCCGTGTTGCTGACGGTGACACCATTACGGTGCGCAACCTTGACGGTGCCACCCACAAAATTCGCATGCATGCAGTGGACGCACCTGAATTAAACCAGGCAGGTGGTGAGCAATCTAGGCGCTGGCTCACCGAGCAGGTGTTGAATAAAAACGTGAAGATCGTGGTGAACAACACGGACCGCTACAAACGGCAAGTGGCCAAAGTGGTGTTGCCCGTAGAAGGTTGCCAGCAGCGCTTGTGTGATGGCGAAACCGACATCAACCTGAAAGCCATTGAAGCCGGGCAAGCCTGGTGGTACCGGGAATTTGCGCGCAGCCAAAGCAGTGAAGACCGTGTGATGTATGAAGCTGCGGAGGACCAGGCCCGCAATGCACGCAAAGGCCTGTGGCAACAAACCGCACCGCTTGCCCCATGGCAGTGGCGCACCGAACAACGCAACCAGCGATAAAACATGAAAGAAATTTACTCCACCACCGTGGCACTGCGCTGGGGCGACATGGACCAGATTGGCCATGTGAACAACACTGTGTACTTCCGTTGTTTTGAGCAAGCCCGCGTGGAATGGATAGCACTGTTTCCGGAAAGCGCAGACAACAACCCCGCGTATGTCGTGATCGTTCACACCGAATGCAGCTTTCTGAAAGAACTGAAAGCACCCGGCGTGGTGGAGATCAAGGTGTTTGCGGGCGAGGTGGGCCGCAGCAGTCTGGTGCAAAAATACGAGATGCGCCGCACCGATGCGCCCGAAGTTCTGGTGGCAACCGGCAGCGCAAAAATGGTGTGGGTCAGCCCGGAAACAGGTCGCTCTACGCCTATTCCAGACCGCTTCAAAGGCACACTTGGCACGCAGGAATAACACAGCAGGTTCAGGGTAAACCCGCGGTGTTTTCTAGAATGGGTACTCAGGTTTTGCTATTGTGGACATGAAATTTTATTGTTACATTGCGCAATGTCACGGTTAAACGTGGCAACAACAATAAAACAAGTGTAGGAGTCAAACCATGAAGAACATCATGCCCGTACGCCGCGATGTCAAATTGAATTTGCCTGAAGAAAAGGTATCCAATTGGCATGAGCAAGGTCCCCACGTGACCCATTTCATGAATGCCCTCTCGCTGTTCTTCCCAGCTGGCGAGCGCATGTTCATGGATGCTGTGCGTAACTACCGCGACGACATCACCGACCCCGAATTGAAAAAAGCAGTGGTGGCCTTTATCGGGCAGGAAGCCATGCACAGCCGCGAGCACGTTGAATACAACGAGATGCTGGATCGCGCTGGCCTGCCTGCATCCCAGCTGGACAACTTCCTGTGGGGCTTTCTGGCCTTCATCAAGAAAACACTGGGCAAACGCCTTACCCTGGCTGGCACGATTGCGCTGGAACATTACACCGCGCTGATGGCCGACCAACTGCTGCGCAACCCCGATGTACTGGGCGAGAAATCAGAACCCGCCTACAAGCAAATGTGGATGTGGCACGCCTATGAGGAAACCGAGCACAAGGCTGTAGCCTACGACGTGTGGAACCATGTGTTGCCCGACAACATGCACAACCGTTTCAGCCGCCGCCTGGCAATGGTGTTGGCCACTGCCATATTCTGGCCACTGGTGGCTTACTTCCACATGCGCTTGGTGTTTGCCGACAAAACAATCCAGGGTGGCCATTTGAAAGGCTTCTGGACCGTGACCAAAATGTTGTGGGGCAAAAAGGTGGGCGTATTGCGCAACCCGGTGGCCAATGGCGAGTTCATGGACTACTTCAAAGCCGACTTCCACCCCTGGATGCACGACAACAGCCGCTTCCTGACTGAGATCGACAATTTTGTGGCGTCTGTTGAGGGCTCCGGCCGCAAGCCCAACACAGAGATTGCAAACGCCATTCGTGCCCGCATGAACAGCCAGTTGAAAGCAAACGCAGCTTAATCAATTTCGTGACAGAAACTTTGGGCTGAACAGCCGGTGGGAGAAGTGAGCAGCCCACCGGTTTTTTTTCGTCTGCATTACCGGGCCTGCCGGTAGTAATCGCTTTGCGCGTAGTGCGAAAAAGCGTGCAGGTAAGCCACTTTGAAAATTGCAGCCAGCGGCAGCGCAAGGAAAACACCCACCAAACCAAAAATTGCACCAAAAAATGCCAAGGCAAAAATAACCGCCAGTGCAGACAAACCAATTTTGTCGCCCACCACCAAGGGGGTCAGCACAAAACCTTCCAGAAACTGCCCCACCACAAAAACAAGCAGCACCAGAAAAATCGGCAAGAAACCCTGTAATTCAAGCGCAGCTGTCAACAAGCCCACCAGCAAAGCTACAGCAAAACCAAGGTAAGGCACCACACACAACACGCCAGCCAACATGCCCAAGGCCCAGCCACTTTGAAGCCCCACCACACTCAAACCGATTGAATAGAATGTACTGAGAAACAACATGACGATCATCATGCCCTTGATGTATTCGGTCATGACGGAGTCAATTTCGCTGAACAAAGGTTTTGCACGCTTCCACAAATGCGGCGGAAACACCTGCTGAAACTGCTTGGTAATTTGAGTCCAGCCGGGAAGAATAAACAGCGTAGCAATCACGGTCAGCGACACAAAACCGGTAATGCCCAAAACCGACTGCGAACCTGAGCGCAAAATTTTTGTACTGATCTCGGCCAACGTGCCACGGTTCTCGCTAATGTAAGCCGCAATTCGGTCTTTCATCTCCGTGCTGTCCACAGAAATGGTTAAACCAAACACCTCGTTGAGCCAAGGCAGCACCGTGCGCTTCACGTTCACAATCAGCTGCGGCAAATTGTTCTGAATCAGTTCAAGCTGGGTCAGCACCACCGGAATAAACAACAAGCCCACACTGGAGAAAATCAGCAACAGCGCAAAAAAGGTGAGCACGGCACACACCGGCAAGGGAATACGCCCGCGCAACTTGCCATGCACCCAACGGCTGGGGGCAGCCAACAAATAAGCCAAAACAAATGCGGCTACGAAAGGCGCCAACACGGGCCACAAATTGATGACCACCGCCAACACCAAGGCAGCACTGAGCAGCAAGCCCCAGTGTTGCAGGTAAAACTGCTTGGCCAGAGTAGAAAGGCTTGAAGGCGTTTGCACCGCTTGCCCTGCAGGCTTGGTGTTCTCATCTTTGGGTTTCGAAACTTCATTCATCGATTCAATGTCCAGCCAATTTGAATTTAGAAGACTTTAACGCTTGGCGCGCAAAACCAGATACACGCCGCCCAGCGTCATGACCATGGCCACCAGCAAAGTGGCGGTAACAGCCTCGTTCAGGAAAACAACGCCCGCCAGCGCCGCAATCACCGGCACGCTCAGCTGCACACTGGCTGCCGAGGTGGTGGGCAAAGCGGGAAGTACCTTGTACCACACTGCATAACCAATGCCACTGGCCAGGCAGCCCGAGGCCAAGGCGAACAACACACCTGCCACGGTGGGCGTTGGCAAATACACGGTGTAAAGGGCCAAGCCGCGCTCCACGGTAACCCCGGGAATGTGCATGCCCGCCTTGGCTGAGAAGTACACGGCCATCCACACCAACACCATCAGGAATGCGGCCCTGGAAAAATTACCCGCGGTGTCGGCCAAAGGGGATTGGGAGCCCTTGCCCACCACCGAATACACACCCCAACAGGCGCCTGCCAAAGCCATACTTGCAGCAGCCAGCACCGAGGCCGGCGTTTGCAGGTGTGGCCACAACAACAACACCAAACCCGCTGCCGCTACCACCGCACCCAAAGCACGCAAGCCTTTCAACCGATCACCCTGTGTGGCGGCGTAGGCAATCATGCTGAGTTGTACACTGGCAAACAAAATCAGCGCACCCGTGCCTGTGCTCATGTACAGGTAAGCCATGGAGAACAGCACGGCATAACCAAACAATGCCCAGGCACCCACCCAACTGCCTTGCTGTCCGCCCTTGTTTTGAATGCGCAAACACAGCCACAAGGTGATGGCACCGCTGATCAGGCGAATGGCGGTGAAGCTGGCAGGGTCTATTTGCCCGGCGCCCAAGGCCGCACGGCAAAAAAAGGAATTGGCCGCAAACGCACACATGGCGAAAGCCGTAAAAATTAGTGTGTTGACTTCAATTTTTTTCATGCACCCAAGCTACCATGTGACAATAATAATTTTCAATTTAGAACCACCGGAGACCCCCCTCGATGCGCATTGAACTTCGCGACCCACTGACACTGCCTTGCGGCGCCACTGTTCCCAACCGCTTGGTGAAAGCCGCCATGAGCGAAGCCTTGGGCACGCGCGACAACCGGGTTACACCACAAATTGTGCGGGTCTACCAGCGCTGGACAGCCGGTGGCATCGGTTTGAATATAACCGGGAATGTGATGATTGACCGCCGGGCACGTGCAGAGCCGGGCAACGTCGTGATTGAAGACGACCGCGACATGCCCTTGTTGCAGAAGTGGGCCAAAGCCGGTCAGGCCAATGGCAGCAAAATCTGGGTGCAAATCAACCACCCCGGCAAACAGTGCCCCAAAGGCATGAACAAGGAAACCGTGTCGCCTTCCGCAGTGTCTTTCCACAAAAGCCTGCAAATGATGTTTGCCACGCCGCGCGAGCTCACCGAGACTGAAATCCTTGATTTGATTGCCCGCTGGGGCCGCACCGCGAAAGTGTGCAAAGACGCTGGCTTTGACGGCGTGCAAATTCATGGTGCCCATGGCTACTTGATCAGCCAGTTTTTAAGCCCGCTAAGCAACCAGCGCACCGATCAATGGGGCGGAAACGCTGAAAACCGCCGTCGCTTTGTACTGGCCATTTACGACGAAGTGCGCAAACAAGTGGGCCCTCACTTCCCGGTGGGTATCAAGCTGAATTCAGCCGACTTCCAAAAGGGTGGCTTTTCAGAGGAAGAATCACTGGCGGTGATCCAGGAATTGACTGCGCGCGGGATCGACATGATTGAAGTGTCGGGCGGCACCTACGAAGCCCCCGCCATGACGGGTGCAAGTGCAAAACCCAAGAAGGAAAGCACCGTGAAGCGCGAGGCCTACTTCATCGACTTCACGGAGAAAGTACGTGCCGTGTGCAAAGTGCCACTGATGCTGACTGGGGGTTTTCGCACCGTGGGCGGCATGAAAGAAGCGCTGAACAGCGGTGCTGTGGATTTGATTGGCCTTGCTCGCTCGATTGCCATTGAACCCGATTTGCCCAAGCGCCTGTTGGACAACAAAGAAGCCTTGCACCCTGTGAAGCCTTTGATTACCGGTGTCAAAGCCGTGGACCGCACTGGCTTGCTGGAAATTCAGTGGTACACCCGCCAAATTCACCGCATGGGCAAAGGCAAAAACCCTGTCCCAAACGAGAGCGCCCTGAAAGCCCTGTTTTTCTATATTCTGGATAGCAGTTGGGGCTTGTTCAAAGCCCGCAAATTACGGGCGTGATCAAACACAGGGAGTTCAGCCATGGTGAAATTCAGCTGCATGTTGGTGTTAAGCCTGAGCACATTCAATGCTTTCGCCATGGACGACGCCGCCATTCTTGAACAGGGTCGCAAACTGTTTCAAACCGATGCCGACCCGGCCTGCGCCATTTGCCACACCCTGGCCGATGCGGGCACCAAGGGCAAAATTGGCCCAGTGCTCGATGTGCTCAAACCCAGCGAAGAACGCGTGCTGAATGCGCTGAAAAACGGCAAAGGGGGCATGCCCCCTTTTGTTGATCATTTGACCGTGGATCAAATGAAAATTCTGGCGAAGTATGTTTCCACCGTGACTGGTGGAAACAAGCAATAAAGCCTGCCAATCAGTTTTTGTAATCCGGCTGCTCGCGATCCAGTTTGCGCAATAGCGCAGGCCAGGCAATATTGCCACCCAAACCGCGGGTTACCTGTGCAGCCGCTGCTTTGATACCGTCCACAATCGGCTGGGCAATCGGAATCAATTGCGCGCCACCCGATTGCGCCGCAATTTGAACCTCACAGGCGCGCTGCAAAATGAACATGTTCAAAAATGCATCTGCCACCGTGGCACCACAGGTCAACAAACCATGGTTGCGCAAAATCAGGTTGTTGGCCTCGCCCAGGTCGGCTTGCAAGCGGGCCTTCTCATCTTCGCGCAAGGCCAAACCTTCATAGTCGTGATACGCCAGACCCGCCAACGGAAACAGGGATTGCTGTGAAATCGGCAACAGACCTTGTTCCTGAATAGACACCGCAACGCCGGCCACGGTGTGGGTGTGCATCACGCAATGGGCATCATGCCGAATGGCATGCACTGCACTGTGAATGGTGAAACCAGCCGGGTTTACATCGTAAGGGCTGTTGTCCACTTTCTCGCAGTTCATGTTCACCTTCACCAGGCTGCTGGCGGTGATTTCTTCGAACATGAAACCATAGGGGTTGATCAAGAAATGGCCTTCTTCACCGGGCACCCGCGCCGAAATATGCGTGAACACCAAATCGTCCCATTTGTGCATGGCCACCAAACGGTAAGCTGCGGCCAAATCAACGCGGGCTTGCCATTCCTGCTGGCCAATGTGGGCGGGTGGGGTACTTGAAAGCGGTGCGTTCATGGTGGGTCTCCTTGGCTGCTTTTGGAATAGTGTTTTTTATAAAGTGTACCAGCGCGCAGCCAAGTGCTAACAAAAGCACTTGAAATTGAAGGCAATCGGGGGCAATCTGACATTACAAAATAAAATTCATAATGTGGGAGACAGTAATACCATGCATGCCAAAGTCAAACAGCTTGTGCCCAAAGAATCTCAAGACGAAGCAGTCCGCTCGGTTCGGGCCAACTACCGGGCTGAATTCATTTCAGCGGGTTACCAAGGCTACCTGCATTTGGCCATGACAATGACCTTGGGATTGGGCGTGATCGCGCTATGTATTTACTGGCTTGATTCCCCCAGCGCACTGGAATGGTTAACCATACCCGCCACCTTTTTGTATGCCAATTTTGCGGAATGGGCAGGCCACAAATATGCCATGCACCGCCCAGTAAAGGGTTTGGGCTTTGTGTACAAAAGGCACTCACTGCAACACCACAAGTTTTTCACCGACACCCACATGGAAATTGACAGCCACCAGGACTTCAAAGCCGTGCTGTTTCCAATCGCCATTGTGGGCTTTTTCGTGGTGGCGTTTTTCGTGCCCATGGGCTTTTTGCTGGCCTGGCTGTTCAGCCCCAATGTGGCCCTGTTGCTGGTGGCCACCGGCATGGCCTATTACCTGAACTATGAGTTGCTGCACCTTTCCTACCACCTGAAAGAAGATCACTGGGTGCATCGCATTCCCGGATTCACACGCTTTGCGCGCCTGCACACCACGCACCACGACCAGCGGATCATGGCGCACAAGAATTTCAACATCACCTACCCCATCATGGACTGGTTAATGGGGACTTGGGACAGACGATAATTTGTGACGCTTGCATGACCAGTCACGCTGACATGTTCTTCCAAAACCAAACCGACCACACCAGCAGTATCAAGAAGAACCAACGCTTTTTCTGGATGCAGCATGGATCGTCGCCATTTTCTTCGCACCGGCCTCGCCGGCTTGTCCCTGCCCGCTTTGGTAGCCTGCGGCTCTGACGGGTCAAACACCGGCAACACGGCGAATCCCGGTAACCCTGGTAACCCGGTTACACCCAGCGAAACAGTCGATCAAATGTTGAACCCGGCTGGCGCTTTTCCCTGGGGTGTCAGCAGCGGTGACCCCACCGCCGAAGCTGTTATTTTGTGGACTGCCCTCTCCCCGCGCAACACCAACATCGATCAAATCCCGGTGATGCTGGAATACGTGCTGTTGGAGGAACCCCTGGCCGATATGACCGAATGGAATTCAAAATTCCAAGAAGGTCCAATCAATCGCCTGGGTGAATTCACCGCATTTCGCGACCGCGACTACACGGTGAAAGTGGACTTGGGTAACCAAGTCCTGTACAGCAACTCGCGTTTCATGCAGGGTCAGATACCCGAGCTTACCGGCAATCAGGCCTTGCTGTACCGTTTTGTGGCGGGCAGTCAAAAATCCCGCATTGGGCATGCCAAAACACTGCCCAGTGGGGAAGTGGAATCTGTGAAGTTTGCAACACTGAGCTGCTCCAACTACCCGGCAGGTTTGTTTTCTGTGTACGAGATGGTGCGCCGTGAGCCTCTGGATTTCGTGGTGCATTTGGGCGACTACCTGTACGAAGGCGGCGGCGGTGGTACCGAGCTCAGCCGCAACGGTGTTGCCCGAACGCCGAACCCACAAAAGGAAATGGTCACCCGCGAAGACTACGTGCTGCGCCACCAACAATACAAAGCCGACCCCGAACTACAGGCCTTGCATGCCACACACCCCATGATCGCGGTGTGGGACGACCATGAAATTACCAATGATGCTTACAAGGACGGGGCCGAGAACCACCAGCCTGAAGAGGGCGATTACCAGGAGCGCAAAGCCACAGCCATTCGCACCTACTACAACTGGATGCCGCTGCGCGAGCGCTTCCCGCGCGATGAAAACACATTGGCACCTGATCCGCGTGAAGTGATTTACCGCGACTTTCAAGTGGGCGATTTGTGCAGCCTGATTATGCTGGACACCCGCATTGTGGGTCGCGACAAACAGGCTGAAATCATGGCGGTAGACCCTGACCGATTCAATCCGGATCGACAACTGCTTGGGTTCGAACAACGCCGCTGGCTTAGCGATCGCATGTTTGAAGCCAAGCAGAGAAACAGCATTTGGACTGTGCTGGGACAGCAAGTGATGTTTGGTCAACTGAACATTCTGGAAGCGCCACAAGTGGAATTGCTGGATCAAAAACTGCTGGGCAACCTGGTCAGCATCAACATGGACCAGTGGGACGGCTACGTGGCCGAACGCAATCGCGTGTTCAACCTGATCAAAGACATCGGCATTGAAAACCTGGTGGTGTTGACTGGCGACATTCACACCAGTTGGGCCATTGAGCTTTACGAAAACCCGATTGCCCTGATTGGCGGCAATCAATTGCAGCGAAGCTTGGGCGTGGAAATTGTGACCCCATCCGTCACTTCCTCTGGCTTTCCAGATGAAGTGGCTGATCTGGTGTCCACGCTGTTGCCTTTGCTCAACCCGCACATCAAATACAGCGAACTGAAAACCAAAGGTTTCGCACTCATCGAGATGCAACGCGAACAAATGAATGTGACGTGGAAATACGCGCAAAGCATCACCGACGAGTCACTGATTGGCGTTGAAAACGAGGCCATGCGCAAGTCGTTCACCGTGCAGCGTGGCAGCAACCGTTTTGACGGCGCATTGCCGATCAATATACCTATTCCCTCGTCCCCATTCTAGGCTCGATGAATCAATAGACCTCGGGCACGTACATCCACTCAGGCACGGGTTGCCTGTAATAGTCCGGGTTTCTAACCCGGGCTGGCAGCTCCACGCCAGCTTGGGCCACTTCCTCAAAAGGCACTGCGCCAAGCAAATGGGAAATACAGTTTAGTCTGGCCCGTTTTTTGTCATTGGCCCGTATCACCCACCAGGGCGCATAGTCGGTGTGTGTACGCTCCAACACCTCCTCTTTGGCCTTGGTATAGGCTTCCCAACGTTTCCGGCTTTCCAGATCCATTGGACTCAGTTTCCATTGTTTCATCGGATCCTGGATGCGAGCCTGAAAGCGCAAATGCTGCTCCTCATCGGTAATCGAAAACCAGTATTTGATAATTTGAATCCCCGAACCCACCAACATTTTTTCAAACTCGGGCACCGTCTTGAAAAATTCCTGAACTTCGGCCTCGGAGCAAAAACCCATTACCTTCTCAACACCACCCCGGTTGTACCAACTGCGATCGAACAGCACAATTTCTCCGGCGGCTGGCAAATGTTGCACGTACCGTTGAAAGTACCATTGTGTTTTTTCACGGCTGTTGGGTGCGGGAAGCGCAGCGACGCGGCAAACCCGCGGATTCAGGCGTTGGGTAATCCGTTTGATCGCGCCGCCCTTTCCAGCTGCATCGCGCCCTTCAAAAATCACTACAAGTTTGTGACCAGTCGCCACAACCCATTCTTGCAGCTTGACCAACTCGCGCTGCAGGGCAAACAAGTGAGTGAAATAATTTCTTCTCGCTTGATGTTGCTCTGGCGACAAATCGATCGCCAAGTCGAACGACAAATCTTCAAGCGACAGCTCCAACTCTTCATCAAGACTATCTAGAAATTCTTCAGCCAGCTTCGAAGATTCATTCATTTTTGGACCCGGCAAGTAGTTGAAATTGGCATATCAAGGCCGGATGTTAGCACCTCTCAAAACCAAAAAAGCAATTCGTACTCATGACATTTTTCTGACTAGTATTGCTGAATCATCCCTCGAACCTGTGACGCCCACTCACGAGTAACAGTGCAACAGGGGAGCGCACATGAATTCGAAGACATCAACAAAACGACGACACTTTCTCAAGCTGGGTGCCAGCGTTCCGGTATTGGGCTTGATGGGTGCCTGTGGTTCAGACAACACAACGCCACCGGCGATCGCTGGTACACCCAGCCCCACGAACCCGACGGAATCACCCGGCAACCCTGTTGCCCCAAATCCGGTCGAACCACCAGTTGTGATCCCTGCCAGTCACCCACCGCGCGGTGTTCATGCCTCATTGTTCAGCGACGCCTCCACCTCGCGCGGTTTATGCTGGTTCACAGACGGGCTTGACAGTCCGGCCGCTGAGATTCAATGGGGACCGGTGCCCGTAGGAATGTCTATGGAGGCCGCGAGGAATGCCGTGCAGAATCCTCTGCCCAATGTGACCACTGCCTCCACAAGCCAAACGACCGGGTTGGACAATCAAACTCACAAAGTGGTGGTGAACGGCATAGACCCCGATCAGCCCTTTCGGTACAGGGTCGGCTCTGAAATGGGCGGCTGGTCCGATGTATTCATCATTGCACCAACCCCGAAAGCCAACGAAGCCTGGACCATGGTTCACTTTGGCGACCATGGCATTGGTGAACTGCCGCAGCGCCTGACGGCGGAATTAATGAAACCTCGACACAAACACGATCTGTTGCTGTTGGCCGGCGATTTGAGCTATGCCAATGGCGAACAGCCGATTTGGGATGTGTGGTTTGATCAAAATCAGGCCTTGCTTGCCACTACAACCACCATGGCCGTACCTGGAAACCATGAGAACAAAGACAGTGTGGCAGCCAACGTCCCCCTGCTTCCTTTCAAAGACTACGCGTTCAACAACCGATTCAACCAGCCAGGCGATGTTTCGTTTTTCTCCTTCGATTACAACCGCGTTCATTTTTTTGGATTTACCGCAGGCGCTTTTCTGGAAGACGGAAAAATTCTGAAAGAAATGGCCGCACTCGAGGCAGACCTGGCCATGGCAGCACTGAGACGTGCGCTAGGTCAAATTGATTTTATTGTCATCTTCCAGCACTACACCATTTGGACCGACCAAGAGGGCCGCGCCCCGGGCAACCCAACGCTGATCGCAGTGGAGGATCAAATCCTGCTGCGCTATGGTGTGGACATGGTGCTGTGCGGCCACGACCATGTCTACCAGCGCTCCAAACCCATGATGCTAGGATTGGCCAATCCATTGGGCTACGTGCAGGTCATGACAGGTACTGGCGGCCAGTCCATTCGCGAATTTGAACCCGAGATATCCGCCTGGTCGGAAAAACATTTCGTGGGTTTGGGTTTCAGCAAATACACCATCAGTCCAGGGAAAATTGTCAGCCAGTACTTTGGTACGCCACCAATGAGCAGCGATGATCGCTCGCGTGTTCAACATGAAAATATCGAATCGGACTTTGAATTGGTCGATGAGTTCGAGATTCGCCCCAGGCCGCTCCGAATTGCCAAGTCGTTCGTGAAACCTCCACGTACTGAACAAGAACTGGCGAAAGCCCACGACTGGCAGCGAATATATGCCCACACGCTGGCGCGTAACTGCGCACACGAACAAACCATGCCCAAGTCGACCCTTCATGAATACCAAAGGATCTATCCAAACTTGCTAGGCTAATATTCATCGAACTGCAACCTGGACTGCCTAAACTGAGGCTACTGACTTTCTCCCAGTTGGGTTAACTCACCAAGCCCGTCTTTTCAGCAGCATCCAGGAAGCAAATCATGTACGAATCACACAAAAAAATATTGGCGGGCGGGGTTCTATCTCTGCTGGCCTTGATGACAGCATGCTCGTCAGACAACGACACCCCTCCTCCCGCACCCGCACCTGAAGCCGCGTTCACCCTTCAGATGCTGCATTTCGCTGATGCGGACGGAGATGACAATGTGGCCTTGAACAGCATCGCCAACCTGTCGGGTTTGCTTGACAGCTTCCGCTCGGCAATGCCCAACAACACCTTGGTGCTCAGCTCGGGCGACAATTTGATTCCTGGTCCTCGCCTTTCTGCTTCCGAGGACTCATCACTGCAAAACGTGTTTCGTACACAGCGTGGCATCAGTACGCTGCGTGCCTCGATTGGCCGGGCTGACATTGCCTTTCTCGACGCCATGGGTGTTCAGGCCTCTGCGCTGGGCAACCATGATTTGGACCTGGGCACCTCCGAGTTCCGGACCATTTTTGGTGCAGACATCCGCAACGTCACGGGCGGCACTGAAACTCGCTGGGACGGTGGCCGATTCCCTTACCTGTCCTTCAATGCCAACTTTGCAAACGACCCCAACTTCACCGCCACACTGAATGCATCACCCACATTCATCGTTCCAAATGGCCAAACAGCCACTGCCGCGGCCGGGCGTGTCACTGGGTGGGTTAGCACCACGGTAAATGGAGAAACCATTGGATTGATTGGTGCCAGTTCACCCACCTTTCCGCAAATTACGTCAACTGGCGGCATCACATTTGCCGGCGGCGACAGCAGCAACAACGTGGTGATCAACAACCTGATCTCCTCGATTCAAACCGGTGTGGATGAAATGACCGCCGCCGGGATCAACAAAATCATCCTGCTGGCCCACATGCAACAAATCAGCGTGGAAGAGCAACTGGCCGCGGGTCTGCGTGATGTAGACATCATTGTGGCAGGTGGCTCCAACACTCGCCTTGGCAACAGCCGTCTTCGCCCTGGAGAGGCCTCGCAAGGCGAATACCCACGCATCATTCAATCCCCAACCAACCCGGTGGCACTGGTGAACGTGGATGGCGACTACAAGTATTTGGGTCGTTTGGTGGCACCTTTTGACGCGCAAGGCCGCATCATTCCGCAACGCATCGACCGGACAGTGTCTGATGCTTACGCCACCAGCGAAACCGATGACAACGCAGGTGGGGTAACACCAATCCCGGCGGTTGTGGCCATTCGTGATGCACTCCAGTCCGTGATCGTTGCCAAAGACGGCAATGTATTCGGCGAGTCCGCTGTTTACCTCGAAGGACGCCGCACAGCAGTGCGTTCAGAAGAGACCAATCTGGGTAATTTGTCCTCGGACGCCAATCTGAACTACGCAAGACTGTTTGATACCACCACCGCCATTTCCCTGAAAAACGGTGGCGGTATTCGCTCCGACATCGGTTTTATTGAAACCCTGCCTGGTTCCACCACAACAACATTCAAGCCGATTGCAGCCAACCCCGGCATTCGGGAAGAAGGCGAAGTTTCCCAACTGGCCATTGAGAACTCTTTGCGCTTTAACAATGGGCTGGTGGTTATCGACGTTTCAGCGACACGTTTGAAAGAACTGCTGGAGCATGGTGTTTCCGGTGTCGCTCCGGGCGCCACGCCAGGGGCATTCCCACAGGTTGGAGGTGTCTCATTCAGTTTTGATGCGACCCGAACCGCACGCACAGTCGGTGCAGCGGGCACAGCCGCAGATGGAACGGGCAGCCGGATTCGCACAGTGAAAGTCGGCAATGACATCGTGGTCCAAAATGGCGCAATTCAAGGTGACCCCAATCGCATTTTCAGGCTGGTGACCTTGAATTTCCTGGCCAACATCAGCGGCACCACCAATCTGGGCGGCGACAGCTACCCGTTCCCGCTGTTGCTCAACCAGAACCGGCTCAGCCTGGACACCGCCAACCCAATCGACCCCACAACATTCACGGCGGGCAATACCTTTGCAGCGAAGGGCTCAGAGCAAGATGCATTTGCACGTTTCTTGCGCCAGTTCACCAATGCCAGTCCTTTCAACACTGCGGAAACACCTGCGGCCAATGACTTGAGAATTCAGAACCTGGCCGTTCGCACAGACACCGTTTCTGCGCAGTAAGCCCCAGCCCGTTCGCACCAAGCGGTGCGAACGGGACATTCTTTCAAAACAGGGTATAAGCACCTGTTTTCCCTCGCTTTTCCGAAGCTACTGCTGTCAACGTTGTCTTTAGACTGGTTTCATCGCCACCTTTTACGTGCCTCGCCATGAAACAACTCAGTCAAAAAGCCCACGCCGCCGCCTTTCATGCGGAATTTTTTGGCAACACCACCCAGAAACGTTATGTACTGGGCATTAACGAGTTTGCTGATTCAGTGGCTAGCCGTGCAAACCTCGATGGCTTTATCGACGAATACACCACCGCCACCGAATACCTCGGCAAACCTGTCTTGAAGTTGAGCCAGGTGCCTGCTGGCAGCATGGTGATTTCAACCGTGACACAGGCGCGCCCCAAAACAGCCATGAACAAACTGCTGCGCCTCAATGGTGTGGTGTCGATGGATTACTTCGCAGTGGCCGACGCCAGTCATTTTCAGCTGCCGCAAGTACAAGCCTTGGCAGACACCCAAAAAGAATATGCAGCCCACCCCGAGAAATTTGAATGGGTGCGCGACTTGTTCGCTGATCAGGAATCGCGGGAAGTCTTTAACCGCATCATGGAATTTCGCTTGAACGCCAACCTGCGTGCCATGCGGTTTTTCGACTACACAGCCGACCAGCAATATTTCGAGCCCTTTGTAAAATTTTCACCCGGCGAGGTTTTTGTGGATGGTGGCGGCTTTGACGGCTATACCACCGAAGAATTCATCAAGCGATGCCCGCAGTATGGTGGTGTGCACTTTTTTGAACCCACCGAAACGACACTAGACAATGCCAAGGCCAAGCTGTCTGAACACAGGGACATACACCTCCACCCCGTGGGTTTGTTTGATTCAAAGCAAACCTTGTCATTTGACGCAGGTGCCGGTTCGGCCTGCAAAATTTCGGAAACAGGCAGTGTAAAAATTGAGGTGGACGCTCTGGACAATCAGGTCACAGAATCTGTGAGCTTCATCAAACTTGACCTGGAAGGCGCAGAACCCAAAGCGCTTGACGGCATGAAATGGCACATTCAGGAAGACCACCCCAAGCTGGCCGTGGCGGTGTACCACGACCCCGCCCATTTCTGGCAAGTGCCTGAAATCATTCTCGGTGTACGCAACGACTACAACGTGTATTTGCGCCACTACACCGAGGGCTGGACTGAGACCGTGATGTTCTTCATCCCGAAATAAGCCTCACCCGCCATAGGTTTCCAGCAGGTACTCCACAATCGCTTTGGATTCGAACATGGCTTTGCCCGTGTTCGGGTCTTCCAGATACGGCACCATCATCTTGTTGGTTTTGGCCATGAACTGCTCGCGTTTACCACCCTTCACCGGGTTGTATTCGCCAACGGCAGCATGCACGCCATTCACGCCCATGTCCGCAAACTGCTCCTTGCCCAAATTCACCAAGTGGTAAGGAATCTCCAGCTCGCACAACACTTCGCGCACTGGCCTGCAAAATGGCGATGCTTCAAAACTGTACAACGTCAACATATGCTCAGGCTTTTTCGATGCACGAACCTTGGTGCCAGCACCCAGGCCCAAAGCCGAATTGGCCAGGCTGGACACCGCCTGCGGCAACGCAGCCTTCACACGCAACGGCACAGCCCGCTTGGCATAGGTGGTGTACAGGTATTCGATAATATCGGCTGACTCATACAACTTCACGCCAGTGTTGTCATCCACCAAAAATGGAAACTGGGCCTTGCCACCCAACTCCAGCACATCCGCACGAAACCGTGTTCCACCCTTGGGGCAGGGGTAAATATCAGCGTCCAGCGCCAACTCGGTCAGCGTTTCACGCACCAAGCGGCAGTAGGGGCAGCTTTCGAACTCGTACAGTTTCAAAGGTTTTTCAGGCTGAAGGGCTGCAGGTTCTGTCACTACCATGCCTTGCCAGCCACGCAATGTAGACGCCGCCGTGGCCATGGCCACCTTGAATAAATGATTCATGTTTTTCCTCCCGATCAATGCGCGTCCTTGTTTTCAAGCGCGCTTAAAGCAGCCGCCAGCACAATCATGGCACCACCAATTCCCACTTGCAGTGTCAATACTTCTTGGGTCAGCACAATGGCTGACAAAGTTGCAAACACCACTTCTGACAACATCACCACCGAGGTTACATTGGCCGGCAAACGCGATGCCCCGTACTGCAATCCGTAGTTGGCCACCAGCAAGGTAACCGCAAAAGCCAACAGCACCAAACCACCGTAAAACCCAGGCAACACGGGCCACTGCACAAAGGCATTGCCCTCGCCCAACAACAGGGCCAATAAAGCAGCCACCGCGCTTGGCGCAACAATGCCGCCCACGAACATGGCGAACAAACGCGCCTGCGCGGTGCGTTCGGCTTGATGCCGCAACATGATGTTGTTCAGCGCAAACGCCGCGCCGCCCATCAAGCCCAGCCATTCCGCCAAGTTTGAAGGCAGCGGAAAACCCAGGCTACCATTGGGACTTAACACCAGCACCGCACCGGCGAATGCCAAACCCACACGCAGCAAGGCCTTCAAGGTAATTCGTTCATTCAGGGCAACACGTGCAATCAATACTGCCCAAATTGGCATCAGGTAGAACAACAGCACCACGCGAATCACTTCGCCAATGGACACCCCCCAATTAAAGCCCACCATGGTGGTTCCAGCCGCCAAGGCCAGCAGCCACAACGCTTTGTGACGAACAAACTCGCCCCACACCTTGGGCATGAAGCACAACATGGCCAATGCACCCAGCAAGTAAGTGAATGCAGAGGACCACAGCGGGTGCAAACCCTCACCCTGCAGTTCGCGCAGCGGCCACCACGACACACCCCACACCAATGCATTCAACACCAGGGCCAGGTAAGGCAAAGCCCGGTTTTCAGGCACAGTTCACCACCACACGCCCCTGCAATTGATTGGCCAACACCAGGCGCGCACTTTCCAAAGCCTGTGCAAGGCGTACTTCCTTGATCATGAAATCCAGATCATATTCATTCAAGGCTTGGGCCAACATGCCCCAGGCGCGGTCCCGCTCAGCATGCGTACGGTACACACAGTTAATGCCGCGCAAGGTAATACCCCTCAAAATGAAAGGTGCCACGCTGCCCTGAAAATCCATGCCCTGCGCCAGGCCACACGCTGCAACCACACCACCGTACTTTGTTTGAGCGCACGCATTCACCAAGGTGTGGCTGCCCACACTGTCTACGACCGCCGCGAATTGTTCTTTTTGCAAAGGTTTGCCCGGGCGCGACATCGACTCACGGTGAATCAGGTGGGTGGACCCCAACTGCAATCGCTCAAAGTGTTTGGCTGCAGACTCAGACACAGGCTCACCCATGGCATCGATTGAACCTGTCAAACCCACCACCTCATAGCCCAAATGCTGCAACAGCAAACACGCCACAGTACCCACGCCGCCGCTTACCCCGGTCACCAGCACGGGGCCGTCTTCCGGTTTCACAGGGTGGTCTTGCAAGGCCATCACACAAAGTGCGGCAGTGTAGCCTGCTGTACCCAATGCAGCCGCCCACCTGGCGCTTCGGCCTTCCGGAATCGGTGAGATCCACTGTGCCGGCACACTGGCACGCTCGGCCAGCCCGCCCCAATGCGTTTCTCCCAAGCCCCAATCGTTCACCTGGCACACTGCGCCCACCGGCCATTGGTCTGAATTCGATTCGATCACCTCGCCCACCGCATCAATGCCATGCACCATGGGGTACTTGCGCGCAATCGGCGCGGTGTGGGTAAGCGCCAACGCATCTTTGTAGTTCAGGCAACTGTAATGCAGCTTCAGCACCACATCCTGCCCGGCAAACTCAGACTCATCGAGAGTTTCCAGCTCGGCCTGCGCTTGCTCAGCCGTCCGGGAAATCCATGCCCTGATCATTTCGTCTCCTTATTCTGGGTGAGGCAATGATCGCACAAACAGGCCACCAAATTTGCGTGTCGGGCCTGCCTTGCATACACTTCAGGTTTGCCTTAAAAGAACAACCACGCCGTGCGCAAACCCACCGCCAAAAGCCTCATTCTCGACCTGTTGCTCGCATCCAAAGGTCGCCCCCTTTCAGCCAAACAGGCCATTGCTGCCTGCGGTATTTTCGACATCAGTGTGAACAACACCCGCGTAGCCCTGGTGCGGCTTTCTGCCGAAGGCCTGATTGAATCGGCGGGCCGCGCCCTTTACCAGCTCACAGACGATGCGCACACCCTGGCCGACGATGTGGCTGCCTGGCGCACCCGCAGTACCCGGGTTCGCCCCTGGGATGGCAGCTACATTGTGGTGCAAGCCGAAAAACTGTCGCGCAGCGAGGCCAAACAACAACGCGCGCGTGCACGTGCCTTGCTGATGCTGGGTTTTCAACCGTTGAACGAACACCTGTTCATACGCCCCAACAACATTGAAGACACATTGCAAAGCGTGCGCGATCGCCTGTACAAACTGGGCCTGGAGAAAGACGCGCCGGTGTTTGAAGCCCGTGATTTCGACACCGACCTTCAGCGTCGAATTACCACCCTGTGGAACCCACGCGAACTGGAGGGCAACTACGCGCAGCTGGAAAAGAAAATGCGGACCTGGCTCGAACGCTCGGGTAGCCTTGAGCCAGAAGTGGCCGCCCGTGAATCATTTTTGCTGGGCGGCACCGCAATCAAGCACGTGGTGTACGACCCGTTTTTACCCGCAGAATGGGTCAATGTTCAGGCCCGTGAGCGTTTTTTAAGTGCAGTGGATGAAGTGGACCAGGCTGGCATGCGGATCTGGAGCGGGCTTTGGGCGAGCATGGAAGGCTGATTGCTCTCTTGCTGGTTTGCTTGGCCCAATCGGCTTGGGTTCCGATCTCTCGTTGCGTGCTAATCGCCCACTCGACTTGGGTTCCGCTCTCTCGCCAGAAAACCTGTATTTCCCTTTTTGATATTCACCCTGACTCACCTCGCTCGGCAAAAGGGCGGGCCGAGTCTCGGCGCCGGCCCATGGCCGACCGTGGCGGGTGAATTCAAACGGGCAGGTTTTCTTGAAGGCGAGGCGATCGAAACACCGCCGCCGAATGGGCGTTGCGCTAGCGGTGACTCGGAGCTGAACTTGCAATGGGTCGCACGATGACCAGTCAGAAAACTTGCCGGCTTGGCGCGCAGAGACTAACGATCGCGCCATGGCGCGAAAGCCAAGACCCGACCGTTACTTTTGGAGGGCTTGGCTTAGTGCAGGCTCAAGCCAACAAGCCGAAATGCCAAGTTTTCGGGCAGCGGTGACCATTCAAGTTCAGTTCCCAATAAACCTGTACTGTGAGACACAAGCAACCCATGCCGAGTAGGCTACAAACAGCAGCGGCATACCTTCAAGTTGGGATCAGAAATCTGTATTTAGAGTAAACCCTCATCCGAAACGCCCCACTGTGCGTATAAACTTCGACCATCCCAACCTTGCACCGCAGCAACCGTGAAAAAACTATTCAAAACCGCCCTGAAAATCAACGAGTTGGCCGTCAACACCGCGACCAATGCGGCGGACTGGTTTTTTCGCAAGGAGATCCTGATCCAGTCAGGAAAAACTGAATATGAAGTGATTGCCGAACACTTGCCCATGCGCGTACGCTACTACGCCCCCACAGCAAGTACCCCCTCAGCCAGCCTTGCCGAAGGCGAAATCGAGGCACCTACGAATCGCCAGCACGCGGTGCCATTGGTCTTGGTACCCCCGCTGGGCGTAACCACGGAAACATTCGACCTGATGCCCGACCGCAGCCTGGTGAAAGCCATGGTAGAGGCGGGGTTTCGCGTGTACCTGGTCGATTGGGGCAAACCGGAACGCAAAGACGGCCACCTGGGCCTGTTCGACTACAGCAACATCATGATGGGTCAGGCTTTGCAAGCAGTGCGCGAGCACAGTGGCTCCAAAGAACTGTCCATGTTCGGCTGGTGCATGGGCGGTTTGCTGTGCCTGCTGTACGCCGGCTACGGGCACGACAAGCACATTCGCAACCTGGTCACGGTGGCCAGCCCGATCGATCTGCGCGACGGCAAAAACATCATGGCCTTTGCATCCAACACACTGAACGTCACAGCACGTTTCATTCGCAAGTACAGCGAATTCAGACTGGACCGAATCAACCCAACCCTGTTCAGCCCGCCCGGCTGGATGGTCAGCCTTGGTTTCAAACTCACAGCCCCGGTGGCCAGCATCACCACCTACTGGGACCTGCTGACCCGCCTGAATGACCGTGATTTCGTAGAGCAGCACACCACCACGGCCGATTACCTGAACAACATGATGCTGTATCCCGGCGGTGTGGTGCGCGACTTCATGATTCGTTTTGCGGTGGACAACAAACTGGCGCATGGCAAAGTAAAAATTGGGGATCAAATTTCCGATCTGGGGAACATCACCGCCAACATGCTCGTGTTTGCAGGTGAAACCGATCACCTGGTGCCTGCCAGCATGGCCAAGAAAAGCCTGAAAATGGTGGCCTCGAAAGACAAGTCCTTTTTGCTCGCCCCCGGCGGGCACATGGGGGTTATTCTGGGTAGCCAGGCTCGGGAACATGTTTGGAAACAGGCGGCCGACTGGCTACGCGGCCACTCACAAGTAGAAGCGCCAGCACCCAAAACCCGCAGGCCCCGGAACACCTCGGCAAAAAGCACAGCAGTCAAAAAGGCCGCCTGAGCCAAGCAAGCCCGCTTGGGTCGGGCGCTTTAAAGCAGCCTCTTTTTTACATTTGTCACAAAACCTTCACACAATAATTCGATATTTCCATTATTATCGAATTATGGAAGAAAATGACATCATCAAAGCACTGGCGGCACTCTCACACACCTCGCGTTTGCGCGTGTTTCGAGCCCTGGTTGTTACTGGCCCCACAGGCCTTACACCCGGGCAACTCTGCGAGCGCCTGGACATTCCTGCAGCCACCATGTCTTTCCATTTGAAAGAACTCAGCAACGCCGGTTTGGTTCAACCCATTCGCGACGGGCGCAACCTGATTTACAGCGCGCAGTTTGCCCACATGAATGGCGTAATTTCCTACCTCACCGAGAACTGCTGCGAAGGCCAAAATTGCACACCTGTTACTGCACCACACCACAACGAGGCTCACCATGAGTGATAAAAAATTCAATGTGCTGTTTATTTGTACCGGCAACTCCGCCCGCTCCATTCTGGCCGAGGCCATCCTGAATCAACTGGGCCATGGGCAGTTCAAAGCCTATTCGGCAGGCAGTTTTCCGGCAGGCCGTGTAAACCCATACACCATTGAGCTTTTGCAGCGATGGGAAATGGACACCAGCAATTTGCGCAGCAAAAGCTGGGATGAATTTGCCGCACCTGGCGCACCACAAATGGATTTCGTATTCACCGTGTGCGATCAGGCCGCTGGCGAAGTATGCCCTGTGTGGCCAGGCCAACCCATTGTGGCCCACTGGGGTGCCCCCGACCCTGCCAAAGCCGAAGGCAACCATGAACACATCTTGCAAGAATTCCGCAATGTGGGCCTGCTGCTGCGCAAGCGCATTGAATTGATGCTGGCATTGCCGATTGCAAAACTTGAAAAACTGGCCATCCAACACGAAGTCGAACACATAGGAAAAGTAACTTCATGAGCACCAACGTACTCATTCTTTGCACCCACAATTCTGCGCGCAGTGTGCTGTCTGAAGGCATGCTCAACCACCTTGCCCAGCAGTACGGCAAAAACATCAAAGCCTTCAGCGCAGGCAGCGCACCAAGCGGCCGCGTGAACCCTTACGCCTTGCAGGCTTTGGCCAATGTGGGCATTGACACCAGCCAATACACCAGCAAAAGCTGGGATGTGTTCACCGAACCCGGCGCACCGAAAATCGATATTGTGATTACCGTGTGTGACAGCGCAGCTTCTGAGCAATGCCCTTATTGGCCCGGTAGCCCGGTGAAAACACACTGGGGCTACCCCGACCCATCCAATGAGCTTGAGGAAAACAAGCCTCGCGCATTCGAGCTCACACGCCAAGCCATTGCCTTCAAGATGATGCAACTGATTCAGTTGCCTCTTGACCGCATGAACACGGCCGAATTGAATGCAGCACTTGCAGCGATTGCACGGAGCTAAATCAATATGTACTCCTTATCCAAACGCTTGGGTGCCGAATTCTTGGGTACCCTACTGCTGCTGGCCATCGTCATTGGCTCGGGCGTCATGGCCGAAAACCTGTCCGAGGGCAACAACGGCGTGGCATTGATCGCCAACACATTGGCCACCGTGTTCGGCCTTTACATTTTGATCGAAATCTTTGGCCCCATCAGTGGTGCGCACTTCAACCCCGTCGTCACACTCACCATGGTTTTACTGAAACGCCAACCGGGTTCTGAACTGTTGCCCTACATTGTCGTGCAACTGGCTGGCGCCTTTTTCGGTGCCATTCTGGTTCACCAAATGTTCGATATGCAGCTCCTTCAGTTCTCTGAAAAGGCCCGCACAGGTTGGGGAATCTGGACTGGTGAAATTGTAGCCACCGCAGGGCTGTTGCTGGTCATTCTGATGGCCAAGGCAGAACGGGTTTCTGGCATGGTGGCCTGTTACATCGGCGCGGCTTACTGGTTCACCTCCAGTACCTCTTTTGCCAACCCCGCCGCCGCTTTTGGCCGTCAGTTTTCCAACAGCTTTGCCGGTATTGCACCGGGTGATGTGCCCGCTTACGTAGTGTTCGAGGTAGTCGGCGGCCTGCTGGCCCTGGTTCTGTACAAGGCCTTCGGCTCAAACAATTCGACTGTTACTTCTCAGGCACCCAACCCGGCGGCTTGATCAAGCAAAGCACCCGGTTCTTGAAATCGGGTGCTGCCTTCATTTTCCCAATCAAATGCCCCCAACCGGCCACCGCCTGCTTCAGCGGGTTGGTGGTTAACACCGGGGTCAGTGTGCCGTAAACTGGCTTCACGCCCGGCACGAATTCACGGTAAGTACCAAACCAGCGATCCCACACAATCAAAATTCCGCCGTAATTGCAGTCGTGGTACTCCTCATTCTTGGCATGGTGCAAGCGATGGTGCTGCGGGCAGTTGAACACTTTTTCAAACCAGCCATGCACCTCGAAGGTTTCAGTGTGTATCCAGTATTGGTAGAGCAAATTTACCGTGTGTGCAAAAGTCACCACCAAAGGGTCCATGCCCAGCAGGGGCAAAGGCAACCAGAATACAAAGGTATAAAAGGGGCCCAACACAGACTGGCGTAATGCGGTACTCAGGTTGTAGCGCTCGCTGGTGTGGTGGTTGGAATGCTCTGCCCAAAATGCTGCGCAACGGTGGGCCACGCGGTGGTACCAGTAATAACAAAAGTCATCAGCCAGCAACAACACGGGGATGAACCACCAGGTGGATATGTTCCAATCCATCACCCGGTATTCAAACAGCCAAAGCATGATGGGGTAGGCCCAAAACACACTCAGCCCCATGGTTACCAGCTTCAAGGCGCCCATGGCAATCGAACACAAGGAGTCTTTCAGTTCATAGCCAGCATAAAAGCCCTGAGGCTTTTTGCGCATGGCCCAGCCTTCAATGGCCATGGCTGCAAAAAAGTAAGGAATGGCGACCAAGTAAAGTAACAGGGTCCATTGTTCATAATCGGGCAAAGTCATTGGCGCACTCACAAAACCGCACATTACAACAAATGCATTTATTGCAACGTATCGTAACCTTGCATCCGTGAGCGCTCAATACCAACTTTGCCGATATCTCCAAAAGAAAAAGGCCCCGGTTTGTTTAAACCGGGGCCTTTCCCAAATCAACCGAAGTTGAAATTTACTTCATTACGATTGTCTTGCCGTCAGTTGCTTTTACAGTCTTCCAGGCAGCTTCAATCTTCTTCACTGTTTCGTCTGGCAGTGGAACGTAGTCCAGGTCAGAGCTCAACTTGTCACCCTTTGCGTAGGCCCAGTTGAAGAACTTCAGTACTTCAGAAGCCTTGGCCGCATCTGCTTGCTCAGTGTGGAACAAGATGAAAGTAGCACCGGTGATGGGCCATGCGGCTTTGCCAGGCTGCTGAGTCAAGATTTCATAGAAGCTGTTGGACCAATCGGCACCAGCAGCAGCTGCCTTGAATGACTCTTCAGAAGGTTGTACGTACACGCCATCAGCGTTGTTCAACTGTGTGTGTGTCAGCTTGTTTTGCTTTGCGTAGGCATACTCAACATAGCCGATTGAACCGGGTACACGCTGCACGAAAGCTGATACACCTTCGTTGCCCTTGCCACCCAAACCTACTGGCCACTTCACTGCTGTACCTTCGCCAACGGTGCTCTTCCAGTCAGCACTTACTTTGCTCAGGTAGTTTGTGAAGATGAAAGTTGTACCTGAACCATCAGCACGACGAATCACGCTGATATCCATATCAGGCAAGTTCACACCAGGGTTCAAAGCAGCAATTGCCTTGTCGTTCCACTTGGTAATCTTGTTCAAGTAAATGTTAGCCAACACTTCAGCAGACAATTTCATCTGGCCGGGAGCAACACCTTGCAGGTTAACCACAGGCACAACACCACCGATCACGGTTGGGAACTGCATCAAACCCTTGGCCTTCAGGTCTTCAGGTACCAAAGGCATGTCGGAAGCACCGAAATCTACGGTTTTCGCAGTAATTTGCTTGATACCACCACCGGAACCGATGGACTGGTAGTTCACCTTGTTGCCAGTTTCTTTGTTGTAAGCGTCAGCCCACTTTGAATACACAGGGGCTGGGAAAGAAGCGCCAGCGCCAGTAATCTCAGCGGCGTTCACAGAAGTCATGCTCAGGGCCAAGGCACCTGCGGAAATCACCGAAGCGATCGTTTTAATATTGAACATTTTTCACCTCACTTATTAAAGTAAAGCTATAGTGCCTAACAAATATTTCAGAATCATGACAGAAATAAGGCAATCACATAAATGCCAAAAAACCACATTTGACATGCCAAATGTGGTTTTCTTGTAAACAATTCAAATACTTGGCAACTAGCCGGTCCGCAAGTTACTTAGCCAAATCGGCCTGTAATGTAGTTCTCTGTTTCCTGCTTTTTGGGTTTCAAGAAAATTTGATCAGTCACGCCAAACTCAATCAGTTCACCAAGATACATATAGGCCGTGTAATCAGAAACCCGTGCCGCCTGCTGCATATTGTGGGTCACGATCACCACGGTATAGTCTTCTTTCAGCTCGGTAATCAACTCTTCAATACTGGCCGTAGAAATCGGGTCCAGGGCTGAGCAGGGCTCATCCAGCAACAAAATTTCAGGCTTGATCGCGATACCACGGGCTATGCACAAACGCTGCTGCTGACCGCCTGACAAACCATTGCCGCTTTGATGCAATTTGTCTTTCACTTCTTTCCACAAAGCAGCTTTGGTCAACGCCCACTCCACGCGCTCTTCCATTTCGCCTTTGGACAATTTCTCAAACAGGCGAACACCGAAAGCAATGTTTTCATAAATCGACATTGGGAACGGGGTGGGTTTTTGGAACACCATGCCAATCTTGGAGCGAATCAAGGCGATGTCCTTCTTGCTGGTCAGCAGGTTTTCACCATCCATCAAGATTTCACCTTCAGCACGCTGTTCCGGGTACAAAGCGAACATCTTGTTGAACACGCGAAGCAAAGTAGACTTGCCGCATCCAGAAGGGCCGATGAAAGCGGTCACCTTCTTTTCAGGGATGCTCAAATTGACCGATTTCAATGCATGAAATGCGCCGTAATAGAAATTCAGGTTTTTTACTTCAAGTTTGATCTTTTCTTCAACGTCAATCGTAGACATGGTCTGGGCCTTCAAAGGTCAGTTATTTCGAGTTCTTCAGCAGCGAACGCGCGATAATGTTCAACACCAGCACACCTGCGGTGATCAGGAACACGCCCGCCCACGCAAGCTCTTGCCAGTTTGTAAACGGGCTAAGTGCAAAGTTGAAAATAATCACAGGCAGGTTCGCCATAGGCTTCATCATGTCGCTGTTCCAGAACTGGTTCGACAGTGCTGTAAACAACAACGGTGCAGTTTCACCGGCAATACGCGCAACACCCAACAAAATGCCCGTCAAGATACCCGCATAGCTTGCCTTCACAGTAATAGCCATCACCATTTTCCACTTGGGCGTACCCAAGGCGAAAGCCGCTTCGCGCAAAGCATCAGGCACCAGGCGCAACATGTTCTCGGTGGTGCGAATCACGATTGGAATCTGAATTAAGCCCAGTGCAACTACACCCGCCCAAGCTGAAAAATGCCCCATGGGTCGAACCATCACGGCGTAAACAAACAGACCAATCACGATTGAAGGCGCCGACAACAAAATGTCGTTGAAGAAGCGCACCGATATTGCCAGTTTGTTGTCTTTCCTGGATTCCGCCAGATGAACACCCGCCAGAATACCCAAGGGTGTAGCAAACAATGTGGCAAAACCCACCATCAGCAAGGTGCCCATAATGGCATTGGCCAAACCACCACCCTCCGCATTGGGCGGTGGCGTCATCTCGGTAAACAACTGTGCAGACAAGCCACTAATACCCAATGTTACAGTGGTGTACAGAATCCAGATCAACCAGAACAATCCAAAAGCCATTGCCGCCAAAGACAAGGTCAATGCCACGGTGTTCAGCAGCTTTCGCTTGGACTGCATTTTGATGCGCATTTTCTCATCGGTGGCCACTGTGGTGACTGCGTTTTCTTTTGGCATGGAGGTCGGGTCGGTGTAAATGCTACTCATGGTTTATCTCCCGTTGCTCGACAGTCTGGCCAGCAACAACTTCGATGCCACCAACACAAAGAACGTGATCACAAACAACACCAGGCCCAATTCCATCAAGGCGGAAGTGTGCAAGCCTGCATCTGCTTCAGCGAACTCGTTGGCCAAGGCGGAGGTAATGCTGTTGCCGGGAGAGAACAGGGAAATGTCATTCAAATAGTTGGTGTTACCAATCACGAAAGTCACAGCCATGGTTTCACCCAGCGCACGACCCAAGCCCAACATGATGCCGCCAATCACACCCACTTTGGTGTGGGGAAGCACAATTTTCCAGACCACTTCCCAGGTAGTGCAGCCCATGCCATAACCGGCTTCCTTCAACATCACCGGGGTCACCTCAAACACATCCCGCATCACAGCGGCAATGTAGGGGATGATCATGATCGCAAGAACAACGCCAGCAGTGAGCAAACCAATACCGATTGGCGGGCCTGAGAACAGTGCGCCGATCACAGGGATCTCGCCCACGGTTGCATTCAAGGGCGCCTGAACGTATTTCGCAAAAATAGGCGCAAAAACCAATAAGCCCCACATGCCGTAAACGATCGAAGGCACCGCAGCCAGCAACTCAATCGCTGTTCCCAGTGGGCGACGTAACCAAGGCGGGGACAGTTCGGTGAGGAACAAGGCAATACCAAAACTGATGGGCACAGCGATGATCAATGCGATAAACGAAGTAACCAAAGTACCGTAAATGGGAACCAGGGCACCGTACTCGTCGATGGGGGGGTCCCAGTTGGCGGTGAACAGGAAGTCAAAACCAAACGCGGTGATGGTGGGCCATGAAGCGACCACCAAAGAGGCAATGATTCCACCCAGCATCAACAATGTGAAAACAGATGCACCGCTGGTTAACACGCCGAAGATGGCGTCGCCCCGTTTGGCCGGGGCCTTGATCGTCGAAGTATCGGACATATTAATAAGTAATTAATCCAGCAGAAAGTTTCACGCAGAATTACAAGGTTATCCAAGAATTATGACAAATAAATGACAAAAATTTGACGTACCCGTGAAATCGAATATCACGGCACGGAAACGTGGTTAAACGCTCACGCTGGCTTGCGCTTCATGAAAGTGATCGGCACCACCGAGGGGGGCGGGCTGTTGAAAATGTCTTTGCGCATTTTACCCATGATGTGCATTTCACAGGGTTTACAATCGAATTTCAGGGTGTACTTTTGATCACCATTGACCAGCACCATGGGCTCGGCCTTCACCTGGCCCTGAACACCTTTTACGCCTTTGGCTTGTTTTGGGCACAAATTAAACGAAAATCGCAGACAATGCTTGGTGATCATGACAGGAACCTCACCAGCTTCCTCATGCGCCTCATAAGCAGCAGCAATCATCTGCACACCATGTTTTTTGTAAAATTCGCGCGCTTTGTCGTTGTAAACATTGGCCAGGAAGCTTAACGACTTTTCCGGGTATTCCACATAAGGCTGCACAGGATCCTTGCGCAGCGGGCGTTGCCAGGCAGCAATTCGCGCGGCATTCAAGGCTTCAATCGCCTCACGGCGCATGCCATTCAAGGTACTGGCGGGCACAAACCAGGGCTGGCTTAAATGCACATTCAAACCCAAAGCCGAATAATCGGTGCCGCCCAACTTGCCCAAGTGGGTTTTAATGCTGTCCACGGCAGTGTCGGGCTGCTTGGCCTGTTCCAGCTTCATGTCAACTTGCGCGGTGGTGGCAATCCCATCTTCGTCGGTCAAGCTCAATTGCAAGCCCTTCAGTACATCGCCCTCCATCCACTCGGTCAAGGTTAGCCACACACCAATGCGGCGTTCGGCACTTTCCTTGGTCAACGCCATGTCCCAGGCATGGTCGCGGTTGCGGTGCATGGGCAAACCTGCTTTCAGGCCACCATAACTGCTGATCGGGTCTTTCGGGAAAACGCGGTAAACGGCCTGTCCGTCGCCTTTGCTGTGCACGCCCTTGCTAAACACCTTCTCGGCGCGGTTCACATGCAAGCCCACCACTTCCCGTTTGCGCATGAAATTCAGGCCATCGCCGTTGTTCAGTTCGTCGCTGGTTTGTATATCAATACTTTTGTCGTTCACGGCCACCACATGGCCAATCGGCTGGCCAATGAACTTGGGTGAATCGAACGCACCAATGTCAATTTTCCGGCCGCTAGCAAAGTAATCGGTTGAGCCACGGTGAAAGTTGCGGTCGGGGTCGGGCCTGAAATAGTGGCGGGTGGTGCCACTGGACGCGCGGGTAAACTCGCCGCGCTGCTCCATGATTTCATCCAGCAAAATTCGGTAGTGGGCCGTGATGTTTTTCACATAGGCCATGTCTTTGTAACGGCCTTCAATTTTGAAAGAACGCACACCCGCATCAATCAAATGCTCCAGGTTGCCACTTTGGTTGTTGTCTTTCATCGACAACAAATGTTTGTCAAAGGCCACCACCGCACCGCTTTGATCGGTCAGCGTGTAGGGCAGGCGGCAGGCCTGCGAACAATCCCCACGGTTGGCACTGCGGCCAGTTTCAGCATGGCTAATGTAACATTGCCCCGAAAAAGCCACGCACAAGGCGCCGTGAATGAAATACTCGATGGTGGCGGAATTGCCCACCGCCGCATGCACGGCGGTAATTTCTTCAACGGTCAACTCGCGCGCCAATACCAATTGCGAAAATCCGCTGTCAGCCAAAAACTTTGCTTTTTCCACCGTGCGAATGTCGCACTGCGTGCTGGCATGCAGTTGAATGGGGGGCAAATCCATCTCGAGCAAACCCATGTCCTGAATAATCAGCGCATCCACACCTGCGTCGTACAACTGCCACACCAGTTTGCGGGCTTCTTCAAGCTCTGCATCGTGAAGAATGGTGTTGATGGTGGTGAAAATACGTGCGTGGTAGCGGTGGGCAAACTCCACCAGCTTTGCAATATCAGCCACCGAGTTGGCCGCATTGGCCCGCGCGCCGAACACTGGCCCACCCAGGTAAACCGCGTCTGCGCCGTGCAGAATAGCCTGGCGACCAATTTCAACGTCGCGTGCGGGGGCTAGCAATTCCAACTCGTGTGGCAACAAACTCATGATTTCACTGATATTTCTGGCAAGGGGTGAACATTATTTCAAAAAGCGGGTCTGATTGAAAGCAAAACCGTGGTTGGCATCACAATCAGTTTGAATGTTGCACAAGGAGTACTTGCATGGCTTGGGTGGTTTGGTCGCGTAACACTGCAACTTTGTTGTTGGGGCTTTCAGGCTTTTTGCCCCTGGCGCACGCCAAGCAACTTGAACAGGCCATATTCGCAGGCGGCTGCTTTTGGTGCATGGAGGAAGCATTTGAAAAAATCAGGGGCGTGAAATCGGTTGATTCCGGTTATACCGGCGGGCGCACTGCCTCCCCCACCTACGAGCAGGTGAGCCAAGGCAACACCGGCCATGTTGAAGTGGTGCGGGTGCAATACGACCCCCGGCAAATCAGCTACAGCACCCTGTTGAAAGCCTTTTGGACCAATATTGACCCCACTGTTGAAAACCGGCAATTCTGCGATGTGGGCGAACAATACCGATCGGCTATTTTTTACCTGAACGAACAACAGCACCGCGAGGCCAAACAAAGCAAGGAACAATTGCTGGGTACCGGCAAATTCAAAACCATTTACACCACGGTTGAAGCCGCCCAAACCTTTTATGTGGCCGAGGAATATCACCAAGACTTTTATCGCAAAAACCCCTTGCGCTATCAGTATTACAAAACCACCTGTGGCCGCGAAAACCGCTTGAACGAGGTTTGGGGCTACAAACCCAAATAACAACACCTAGAACTACAATTCCAGTAAAAACAGCCACATCCGGCTACACTCCACCCCAAATTCACTCTAACCGACCGTGATGAAGCGTCAAGCACGCCTGTTGGCGACCCTCGCATTTGCTGCATTCACCCTGTACAAGGCCCCCAATGCGTGGGCCGACACACTGGAAAAAGTTCAGGACTGGCGCATTTCGCTTCCAAACACCTGGCAGCCCAGCGAACAGGCCTTGGTACAGGTGCGCAACAGCCGGCTGGCCTTGGCCAACAACATTCGATTCGATATTCAAAGCTTGCACGGCACGCTTGCCGCCGCACAGCCCAACACCCCTGTTTCGCTCGAAAACCTGGCGGCCTATGAAGTGAACGTGGACCATGCGCACCTTCGAATTGCCGACAGCGTGTTGCAGGCACTTGTGCAGGCAGAACTGCAAGCCAGCGAGGCGCCCTTGCGAATCAAGCAGGTGACCACGCAAACTGACGGCATGCTGATTACCGGCGATATTAAAAGGCTGGGTTTTTGGATTCCATTCACCATGGAAGGCACACCCGCCGTGGCCAACGCGCGAGAAATTACCTTAACTCCACGCACCTTAAAGGTAGCAGGCGTACCCCTGTACAAAGCCTTGCTGGCCACCAATATTCAGTTGCAATCGCTGATCGACATGAAATCAAAGGCCGTGGCTTTGCAAGGTCAGGCCATGGTGCTTCGGCTTGATCAAGTGCTACCCGCCCCCAAACTTTCTTTCGAACTGAATGCCGTGCAATTGGGGCAAGGGGAAGTCACCGTGTTGTTGGGCCAGGCCAACCCGGCACCCCCCTTTTATTGCAAAGCCGATTGTCCCGCCAATTTTGTGTACACCCACGGTGGCGAATTACGTGCCGCAGGCATGGTGCTGGCGGGCCAGCCCACCTTGGTCACAGGCATCAGCAATGGCAGCTTGCCCATTGCACTGCACGATTTGAACAGTTTAATCAGCACCAGCACCGTGCAGCTTCGCACCGACGGTGCCCTGTGGATCAGCGCCCAGGAAGGGCTGCTCAACCCCGCTGAAACGGCCTTGCTCAACACTGGAGAGGCTGCTATTGCCCAACTTGAAGGTTTGAATTCCGGGCAAGAGGCTGTGACCCTGGCAGTGCACCATGCCACGCTGCTGTCCCGCGAGGGGATTGAACTGCGTGTTGAAAAACTGTTGGCCAGCACTCAATCCACCGACCTTGGCCAACTGCCGACCGCCAAACAAACCGTGCATGTGGGCGAGATTTCGCTGAGCGAAGCCGCCATGAATACCCTGATGAACAAAGCATTGTTCAACTTCGAGGGCAGCCCAATTCGACAAGTCAACACCACCATTGGCGAGCCTCACTTGCAGCTTTCGCTGCAAGTGAAACCTGAAATTTTTGGCATTCCACTGTTCTGGTTGCCTGCCAAACTCAGCGGCCCGTTGCTTATTTCAAGCGACAAACAGCACCTGGAATTCACACCCTCCGAAGTGCGCCTGTTTGGCCTGTCCATGCTGCCGCTGATTGATTACGCCGGGTTAAAACTCAGCAGCTTTATCAAAATTGACGAGACCGCAGTCAAGCTGCAAGACAACACCATTCGCATTGCCTTGGGCAGCGCACTGCCCCCACTGCAATTAAGCACCGAACTGCGAGCCATTAAAACCGTACTGCGTTCGCCGCTGGGGCCTTACCTGCAAGTGCATGTGGGCACATTGCCAGCTGAAAAAATTGGCGAAATTTACAACACCATGGAATTGTTGCCACTGGGCCTGTGGATGAAAACACCCGAGTTCACCGCCTTGGGCATGCGCACCGGGCCCACGCTGGGCCATGTTTATAATGATCCCCGCAAGGAAAGGCTGGTCATTGACCTGGCCCAATACCCGGATCTGCTGGCCAATGCCACCTTGCGCCTGCCGAGAAGTGAACGGGTTTGGGTGACCATGCCCAGCCCGGGCAATGGTTCACAGTACCCAATACAGGGCCATCGGCACGAAGATGAGGCTCATCAGGTTCCCCATCATCACCAGTGAGGCCACACGCTGGGGTTGAAGGCCATATTTCTCGGCAAACACAAAACTGAGCACTGCTGGTGGCAAGGCACCGAAAACAATCAACATGGCGGTGTGCTCGGGGCTTAAAGGCAGCAACCACACACACAGGGCCGCGAAAATCAGCCCGGTGAGTGGGCACAGTACGCCTCCAATTACGCCCAGCTTCACATCGGAAAAATCGGCTTGCGTTAGGCGAACCCCCAATGAAAACAGCAGCAGTGGAATGGACACATCGCCCACCATGTCGATTGCAAAATACAGGGGCGCCCACACTTCAATTTTCAGCACACTGACCAGCAAACCTGCAATGGACGCGGCAATCACGGGCTCTTTCCACAACATCAAAATGCGCGCATTGGAGCTCATCATCCAGGTGCCCAACGAGTAATGCAGCGTATTGCCCACCAAAAACAGCATCACCGCAGCGGGCAAGGCCTCCTCACCAAATGCCAGAATGGCCAGTGGCAAGCCCATGTTGCCGGAGTTGTTGAACATCATGGGAGGCACAAAAATTCGGCTATCAATTCCCAACAAACGGCCCACAGGCCATGCCAACAAACCTGAACCCAACACCACAATGGCACCACCCACAGCCAGCAACCAATACGATTCAATTTCAAACGACTTGCTGGCCAAGGCCGAGAACACCAGCGCCGGCACAAAAATTTCCATGTTCAGCTGGTTGGCAAATTTCATGTCGGGTTTTTTCACCCGCCCATACCAATACCCAAGGGCCACCACCGCAAACACCGGAAAAATAACCGCAACAATGCGCAAAAACATAGAAGGCCGCCGTACAGGAAAATAACTGGGAAGTGACAGGGAAGGTCGCAGTGTACTGCAAGCGTTTAATCGGAGCGATTCGGGTTTGTATTGGGGTTGACGTTAAATAGCAGCTTCAAGGCAGGGTGGTTCAAGTTGCGTGGGTGGGTGAATGCAAAAAAATCTTCAACCACACCCTGTGCATCGCCCATGTGCACCACGGTGTGGTCGCGCACCACGTCTTCAATCAGCATGGCGGGTACGGCAAATAATCCCAAGCCAGCCCGGCCAAACGTTTCCAGCAAGGCGAGGTCGTCGAACTCCCCTACCACCGTCACCTCCACGCCCACACTTTCCAGCCAGTGCTCCAGCTTCAGCCGCAACACGTTGTTGCGCGATGGCATCAGGAAAGGCGCGTGTTGCAAGCTTTGTGGAAAGTTCGCCTCGTACTTCTGTTTCAAGTCCGGGCTTGCAAAAATTCGCACCGGGTAAGTCAGCAACTTGGCCACCTGCAAGTGTGCAGTGCCCTGCCCGCCTGGGCGCTCAGCCAACACCACATCTACGCTGTGTTGCACAAGCTCCGAACACAGGGCCTCGAACCGACCTTCGTGGCACACCAGCCGCACAGGGCGCTGCATGCCCAGAATGGGCTCAATCATGTGAAACGACACTGTTTTGGGCAAGGCATCGGCAATGCCCACCGACAAACGCAAGGTGTAATCCAGTTGCTCGTCGCCCAGGCTTTCGGCCATTTGCTCGCCCAGCTGAAAAATTTGATCGGCATAGCGCAAAGCAATTCGCCCCGCCTCGGTCAGCCCCAAACCCCGCCCCACTGGCTGAAACAAAGCCCGCCCCAAAGTTTGCTCCAACTGGGTAATTTGGCTTGAAAGCGTTTGTGCGCGCAGCCCAAGCCGTTCGGCCGCCGCTGTCAGGCTTCCGGTGTTGGCCACCATCCAGAAATAGCGCAAGTGGTGGAAGTTCAGGTCGGTAAGTTTCATTAACCCTTCGATTTATTCGAATATTTACTAAGCAATTGTTCCATTTATTCTTACATTGAACCAGCGTACACTTCAACTGTCTATTTCCCCGAAAGGAGGACGCAACCATGAAAACTGAAATTGTGGCTCGGCATCCCGAGATCGATGAAACCCTGCGCAGGTACGTACTACGCCGTGTGCGCTCGGCCATCAATCGACTTTCGACCCAGATTAAAAACATCACCGTGAAACTGGACAGGCACTCCGCAAAACAGGCCGACCAGCGCAACTGTGTGATTGAAATTCGAATCGACGGGCAAGCGCCCTTGATCGTAGACAGCGCCGGGCCGCATTGGCTCAGCGCAATTGACCAGGCGGTTGAATCAGCAGCACGTGCTGTTCGCCGCCAACTGAAACACACCCTTCACCAGGTGACCCCCTTGCAATTGTTGAAAGGACAACACGCATCATGAAACGCATTGTTTTATTTTTAGCCACCAACGTCGCCATTATGGTGGTACTGGGCATTACCGTGCATGTGCTGGGCTTGAACCAGTTCATGGCCGGGGGTCAGCTTAACCTGACCATGCTGCTGGCATTCAGTGCTGTATTGGGCTTTGGTGGTTCATTCATCAGCCTGTTGATCAGCAAAAAAGTAGCCAAGTGGAGCACCGGCGCGCAGGTCATTGAAACACCACGCAACGCCACCGAGCAATGGCTGGTCAGCACGGTTCAACGCTTTGCAGACAAAGCCGGCATTCCCATGCCGGAAGTGGCCATTTACGAAGGCGCACCCAACGCATTTGCCACCGGCCCCAGCAAAAGCAATTCACTGGTCGCGGTTAGCACGGGTTTGCTGCAAAGCATGAGCCGCGAAGAGGCCGAAGCCGTGTTGGCGCACGAAGTGGCCCACATTGCCAACGGCGACATGGTTACACTCACGCTGATTCAAGGCGTGGTGAACACCTTTGTGTTTTTCCTGGCCCGCGTGGTGGGCTTTCTGGTGGATCAGTTTTTGCGCAAAGACGATTCCGAATCCAGTGGTCAAGGCATGGGTTACTTCATCACCGTGATCGTGATGGAAATTACGCTGGGTATCTTGGCCTCCATCATCGTGATGTACTTCTCGCGTCAGCGTGAATTCCGTGCCGACTCGGGCGCAGCCTGGTTAATGGGCAACAAGCAGCCCATGATCTCTGCCCTGAAGCGTTTGGGCGGCATGCAGGCCGGTGAACTGCCCTCGAACATGGCTGCATCCGGTATTTCAGGCAAAGGTGGTGTAATGGCCTTGTTCAGCAGCCACCCACCCATTGAGCAGCGCATTGAAGCACTGGCCCAGCAGCGATAAACCCGCTGTGCGTTGATAAAAAAACCCGCCGAAGTTTGGCGGGTTTTTTGTTGGCAGGTGTTTCACATCACCCTGCGTACCTTCCAGAATGTTTTACGCCAATACAAATCATCAAGCCGGCTGATGGTGACACCCACCTTGGTAGAGGCGTGCAAAAATTTTCCATCGCCCAAGTAAAAGCCCACGTGCTTGGTGGTGTACCCTGTTCGGAAAAATACAAGGTCGCCTACCTGCATGGCATCGCGGCCTACATCTACACCCATATTGACTTGTTGGGTGGTGCTGCGCGGCGCTGTAATGTTGAAATGGGTATTCAAAGTTTGTTGCACAAAGGCCGAACAATCAATGCCCGCTTTTGAATTGCCGCCCAATTTGTAAGGTGTGCCGCGCCACTCGCGAAACTGGGCCAGCAACGCTTTTTGAACCTCAGGTTTTTCGGTTTCGAAGCCGGTAAATACGGTGCCATCTTCAAGTACCAAGGCGTCCGAACCACCTTCTTGCAAACCTGCACAGGCCTGCAACAACAGCAGCAGGCACACGCCAGCAAACCGGCCAAACACAGCAACAGCTTGATTAAACAACCGCCTTCCTTTCACTAAACCGGAGCAAACCCTTCACGAAGCGGTAAAGCAACCACAAACTTAAAATGCCGTAAACAATAAAGCCCACGCCAAACACCATGGTGATCATGGCCACCACAAACCAGAACATGCCAATCCAGAAGGTTGAAATAAGCCAGTCGTAATGACTGTAATAAATAGTGCCCGCTGATTCGCCACGCTTCACATAACAAATAATGAGAGCAATCAGGATTGGAATAAACGCCGTGAATATACCCACAGCACCCAACACATAGGCCACCAAAACGATGGTGCGGTTGGACTCTTCCTGATTGGGAACCGGATTAGGTTGATAGCTCATAGCGCTCCAGTGTCGGTAAGTACCTGCCCATTTTAGACGAGCGCACCGGCATAAAAAAACCCCGAGGCCAATGCCCGGGGTTTTGTGTACTGCAGGAATGGCAACTATTACAGCTTCAGTGCTGCAATACCGGCACGCGCCACTTGGGCGTCTTGATCCGATTTCACGCCAGAAACACCCACAGCGCCCACCACCTGGCCATCGACCACAATGGTTACGCCGCCTTCCAGCAAGCCGTCTACGTAAGGGGCGGTTACAAAAGCAGTGCGGCCGTTGTTGATCACGTCTTCCAGAATTTTGGTGTCTTTGCGGGCCATGGCAGCAGACTTGGCCTTGGAAGGGCCAATGTGTGCGCTCATGGGGGGTGCGCCATCCAAACGCAGCATGCCCAACAAATGACCACCATCGTCGGCCACAGCAATGGTTACACCCCAGTTGTTGGCTTCGGCTTCCGCACGGGCGGCAGTCAAAATGGCTTGTACGTCATCTACAGACAAGACGGCTTTGGTTTTCATGAACTTACTCCGGTTTTGAATTAAAAATGTCAAAGCGAAGTATGCGGCAGACTCCCTGTGGTGACTACACAGGAAGTCCCTAATGCAAAATTATCAGGGTGCGCAGCTTAGGCCTGAGTCTTCTGCATCACAAGTGGCTGGCTTTGTTGCACCACCCTCGCCCTCGGTTGCAGGCCTGCCCGGGCCCACTTCCGCCACCACACCATTGATAATTTTGCCAGCCACGTTTTCAGTGCGAACCACGGAACGGGTTTGCTCCTGGCGAGCCAATACCACAGCGCCTTGGGCAGTCGTCAAGGCGGCAGCTTCTTGTGGTGACAACAGCAAGGTGCCGTTGTAAACCACGGGAATGCGATCAAGACTGCGTGCCCCATCGTAGAAAAACGCTTGAGTGCCCTTGCGCTCCGGGCCCGCCAGGTAAACCACCTGCCCAGGCAACAGATTACTTCCCTCAAAGGGTAGTACTGTGAGGAAACCACCCAAGCCCGGACGATTGATGTCACCAACTTCAACCCGGATGGCACCGGCACCTGCCGACTGACCTGAACCAGACGATTCGCCAAATGTGGCCAAACCACCCGGTTGCCCATTCACTCCCCCCAAGGGTATCGAAAGTGTCAGGCCTGCGTAAGAGCGCGCTGTACCCACAGCAAGGTCGTTGTAAGGCATCCGAGCACGGATCACCGCATCACTGCCCTGTGTGGCCAGGCCACGCGCTCGAACAGCAATCAAGTCTGCCTCGGCACCCTGCCCTCCAATATTCAACCGCACGTCGTTGTTAACTGCAAACAGACTCGCGCCACGATCTGCCACATAAGAGAAAGATTGATTGTGGCTTCGCCCGGCCAGTACGCCGACCTGACCATTGATCTGGTTATTCTGCGTCAGGACAATTGAACCGTTTTCAGGTGAATTGAACTGGGTTGTGGCACCAGCAGTGGTGAGCAATTGCCCTGAACGTTGATGAATCATCGGGCTGGCCACAGTAATGCGACCGAGTCCTGTGAATGGATTCACCGCTTCTTTGCTGGAGAATACATCCAGCGAAGGTGGCAAGACCAGAGCAATGTCGGCAGAAGACAATGGTCGCGACACGCCTTTCGCAGTGAAGGTCAAAGCACCACCCGTTTGCTCAATTGTGCCCAGCAGAAGCATGCGGCCATCGGCGGTCAACTGCCCGCCCCGACTGTTCAGGTTCAACAACTGCATGTCGCCCAAGGTCGACAAACGAGTTTGCTCCGCACTGGCACTGACCGTGCCCCGAAAGCGGTTGTCTGCATGCTGCAAATCAATTTCGCCACCGATTGATTCAAGCCTGGCATCGCCCCCAACCTGCAACCGCCCCACTTGGGAAATTTGATTGGCAGAAACTGCCAGTTCACCATCGAATTGCGAATCCGCGAACTGCACCTGCATGCCGCTGACTTCCGCATTACCCCCTACATTCAGGGCCAAAGTACCAGTCGATGAGGTGGTATTGACATTCAAGTTGCCGCTGGTTCCCAGTGCAACCGAACCACCTGACTGTACTTGCGTGTTGCCATTGAACCGGTTGCCGGAATTGGTCAAACTGATTTGGGCTGCTGTCAAGCTTGCATCATTCAACATGACCGACCTGCTTTGGGTTAATGCACCAGTCAATTCGATCTGGCTTGCACCATCCACTTGCGTGCTACCAAGCTCCACATTGTTGGCTTGTAATTCAAAGTTGCCTAACACGCGTGCGGCCAGGGCGAGGTTTTCACCCTGCATGGACAAATCATTTTTGTCTGTAATCGACACGCTTGCGTTGGCGGAATCCGGATTTTGAACCGTAATTTTCCCGATAAAATCGTTCTCTGAATTGTTCAGATCTACCCGGTCACTGCGCAGGTTTGTATCACCCTTCACATTCAAAGCTGCTGTTTGGCGAACTTCAGCAGCCGCTATATCCAGCTGCTGCAACTCACCAAGCTCACCCAAACTGACCTCTTGTGCTTGCAGATTCAAAGTACCCAAATTTGCACCTTTTACCCGCAAGGTACCGGCACTGCTCAAAGTTGCCTGGCTTGCATCTTCCACACGAAGCAGACTGTTGAAGCTGTTGCCCTGGTTACCCAGATCAACATGATTGGCTTGCAGCAAGACACTGGAATTGGCGGTCAGGGTACCGTCTTGTTCAATCGACAGGGCACGCAACTCCGCTGCGCCATTCAATTGACCCGACACATTCAGCACATTCGCATCAGCAACAACTGTTGTGCCCGAAACATTCAATGCCACATTGCCTTGGAAGTCATTGGCTTGATGATTCAAATCAACTGCGGCTGCTTCAATGGTCGCATTGTCTCGAACAGTCAGTGAACCGGCCTGTGCCAGCTGTGAAGCCCTCACATTCAAGGTACCCACATCACCCTGCAAAACCAGATTATTGACATCGCGCAATTGTGCCGTGTCGCTGACCTGCAAATCTACAACACCCCCGAAGTTGTTGGCGGCATTTTGAAGATCAATATTTGCTGCACGCAAGTCAGCCCTGCCCTGAACATTCAAGGCACCTGGCTGGCTTTGCTGCTGCGTGATTCGCTGGGCGTTGACAATCAATGCATTCACACGTCCACTCAAGGCGAGATCATTGGTGTCGCTGATGGTTGCAGTGCCAACATTTTGCAGAATAATTTGACCACTAAAGTCGTTACCAGCCTGGGCAAGATCAACCTCGTTTGCGCGAAGTGTCAAGCTTCCTCCAGTTTGGCTGGCCTGCGTTTGGGTAACCTTGCCAGCTTGCAGTTCTGCACTGTTCGCAACTTCAAGTTGGTTCACATT
>Ga0172372_10000162_pt1 | contig 102373 bp, 79 predicted proteins | sample LakKiv5m_2_FD_114544 | JGI IMG/M metagenome (GOLD analysis project Ga0172372, IMG submission 114544) | Freshwater microbial communities from Kabuno Bay, South-Kivu, Congo - kab_092012_9.5m | ecosystem: Environmental > Aquatic > Freshwater > Lake | place: Democratic Republic of the Congo... | reverse complement strand
TTGGAAGCGAGAAGGTCATTATTGAGTAGTTATTTCAGATTTCTGATTTGAATCCCCGCGAGCGCATTCCCCGCTTGCGAGGTTCTTCAAATTGCAATGATCTTTTTTCTTGTACTTTTCTTTGCCATGTTTGACTTTAATGATCAACTCTGAGTAAAGGCAGGAGCATTTATTGGCAAGTGAGATGACAGATATCACTACTGTCATCACGGACCTTGGTCAGATACTTCATTGCCTGTGCGTATTTTTTTTTGAGATCGCTCAGATCCGGTATGAGCAAGGTATCATCTGTAATGAGGTAAGATGTATGACGGGCAATTTGGTCATGAGGATTCTGCTGGATTTGTGGTTTAACCAATTGCCGACATAACCGTTCTTCGATTTTAATTAAAGATACATGGCTATTCAGACTTCGCCCCAACTCCGTAAGCAGAACCAATTCCTGAGATAATATCCCATAGATGAATTCCCGAACGAACCTTCTGCTGGTTTTATCAAGATTCTTTGAAAGTTCCCCCGAAAATCGACTAATTTTATCACGCAGTTTGGTGGCTATCAAACTGTAATTCATAGCGCCCTACTTTTGTTTATTACTCAATTCAAAGGTCGGGCGCTTTTTTTTGATCCTGCAAAAAGTTACCCCGTTTTTTTGAAAATTTCGATGATTTCACTTGTGAAATGGCCTATCCTTACATACTTTAAGGCTTAGCGAAGAAACATATTAAATTATTGCGGTAGGTTCTGATGATTCAACGATATCTATAGAAAAAAATATATATATATCGATAGTTTAGATTCAAAAATGAATATTTGGTACTTTTATAACCGATTTTAATTTAAATTTGGTTAAAAGTAATGGTTATTAAGTACATTTATCATCAAATTACCAATTGATACCCTATGTTTATAATGAACCTTCCACACAAAACGGTTGAGCGGTTAAGCCAATACCGCCGTACGTTGTTGCTTATCCTTTCGAAGGATAAGACGCATGTATTTTCGCATGAAATTGCTCAGATGTTACATATTACACCGGTTCAGGTGCGTCGTGATCTGATGCTGATCGGTTATTCTGGAAATCTCAGAAAAGGGTATGATATCAAAGAACTAATTGAACTTATAGGAAGAATTATTGATTCTGAAAAAGGACAGCGCGTTGCTGTAATCGGGCTTGGTAACCTTGGTAAGGCATTTATCAGTTATTTTAAAGGTAAAAGGTCCAAACTGGCCATCATCGCCGCTTTTGACGTCAACCCTGAGAAGATCAGCCGGGTTTATGATGGGGTTCCATGTTACCACATTAACCAGATACCTGAAATCATCAAGCAAAACAATATCTCCATCGGAATCATTACGGTACCTTCGGAGCATGCACCGGAAATAGCCGAAGCATTGGTTTTTGCCGGAATAAAAGGCATATTAAACTATACCCCGAAACCCTTAAATGTCCCACCCTATGTTTATCTCGAGGAATATGATATGATCACTTCCCTCGAAAAGGTTGCATTCTTCGCTAAGAAAAACGACGAAAGGTTTAAATAGAAGAAATTACAAGTGAGAATAATTCATGGTTTTGAGGAGATCGGTGAGATCCGGAATGCGGTTGTCACCACGGGTTCCTTTGACGGTGTTCACATCGGACATAAAGTTATACTTCAACGGCTTAAAAAGCTTGCTTTTGAAACAGGCGGGGAGACCGTCGTTATTACCTTTCATCCGCATCCCCGGAAAGTCCTATATCCCGAAAGTGGCGGGAAAGATCTTTTCCTGATTAATTCACAACGTGAAAAGATTGCCTTGCTTGAGAAAGCAGGTCTCGATAATTTGATTGTCGTCGAATTTACCGTGGCCTTTTCAAAAATCACCTCTGTCGACTTTGTAAAGAATATTCTGCTGAACAAACTGCATGCCCGGAAGATTGTCATAGGATTTAACCACCATTTCGGACATAACCGGGAAGGGGATTATGAAATCCTTCGAAAGCTGGGAGTTGATTGGGGGTTTGATGTTGAAGAAATTCCGGAGCAGGATTTGCAGAATGAATCGGTCAGTTCCGCCAAGATCAGGAAAGCATTGCAGGAAGGGAATATACAAAAGGCCAATGCCTATCTCGACCATCAATATATTATCATGGGGCCAGCTCAAAAAAGCAATCCTGTTCTGGAGGAGATTGGTTTTCCGTGTTTTACCATTAAAATTGAAGAAGATTGTAAGCTGGTTCCACCCAATGGAGTATATGCGGTCACTGTGATAGGGAAAGACAGTTTTTCACGCGCCATGTGCTTCATCCGTCAAAATATACGAAAACCACTCGATACTTTAGTGGAAGTACATTTATTTGAAAATTACGGTAATATTGAAGGTGATATTGTTACTCTTCTTTTTCATAAAAGGATGCGGGAAGAAAAAATTATCCGAAACACAGAGGATCTTAGAAAGCAGCTTACAATCGATAAAAACGAGATCGATGAACTCATTTTTTGATGCATAAACAAGAAAATGACCGGATAAAAATTACTTTCCTTGGTACAGGTACTTCCATTGGTGTGCCCGTGATAACGTGTGATTGCCCTGTCTGTCTATCTCCTGATCCACATGACAAGCGTTTACGGACTTCCATCATGATCGAGGCCGACGGCTATATCTTTGTCATCGACTGCGGACCGGATTTCAGGATTCAGATGCTCCGTGAAAATGTGATGAACCTGGATGCTATCCTTTTGACGCATGAACACCGGGATCATATCGCCGGTCTCGATGATGTTCGTGCCTTTAACTACGTATTAAATAAAAAGGTAGATATTTATGGAACGAAGCGGGTAATGGATTCGGTTCAATCCGACTTTTCTTATGTTTTTTCGGAAGGGAGATATTTTGGAGCTCCGCAGTTAAACATTCATTGCATAGGTGAAGAACCATTTTTAATAAACGGAGTAGAATTCATCCCCATACAGGTCTTGCATGAAAAGATCCCTGTAACAGGGTTCAGGATCGGAGACTTCACCTATATAACGGATGCCAGCTTTATTCCTGAGAGAGAACTCAATAAAGTAAGAGGAAGCCAGGTTATTGTATTGAATGCATTGCGGAATTCAAAGCATGTTTCCCACTTTTCAGTCGGCGATGCGGTTGCAATACTCGAGGATCTAAGTCCGGAAGCTGCATACCTGACCCATTTAAGTCATTTTGTAGGATTACATGAAGAGGTGAACCGGAAGTTGCCGGATTTTATTCAGCTTGCTTACGACGGGCTCGTAGTAACGATCTAAGTTATGTATATCGATATTCTGACGTTGTTCCCGGATGTTTTTGAAGGTCCTTTTCAATTTTCCATTTTGAAAAGAGCCCGTGACAAAGGTTTGGTAACCATTGTACTTCATGATATCCGTGATTGGACTTCCGACAAACACCGGACCGTGGATGATTATCCTTATGGAGGCGGGGCCGGTATGGTCATGATGGTTGAGCCGATTGTCAAATGTATTGAGGAACTTCAATCCAAGCGGGAATATGACGAAATCATCTATCTTAGTCCTGACGGTGATTTGCTGGATCAGCCAATGGCCAACCATTTTTCATTAAAGAAAAATCTTCTATTATTATGCGGTCATTATAAAGGAATTGACGAGCGTATACGTCAGCATTTCATAACCCGGGAGATCTCAATCGGTGATTATGTGATCTCGGGTGGGGAGATGGCGGCAATTGTGCTGACCGATGCCATAGTTCGCCTGATCCCTGGAGTTTTAAACGATGAGACATCAGCCCTGACCGATTCTTATCAGGATCATCTTTTATCCCCACCGGTATATACCCGGCCGGCTGAGTTCCGTGGATTTAAAGTGCCGGACATATTACTCTCCGGTAATGATAAAGAGATTGCAAAATGGCGTTTCGATCAATCACTGGAAAGAACAAAAAAACGCAGACCAGGGCTTCTGGAGTAAGCGCTGAAAGCCAACTCTGATAAAAATTTCCCGAAAGACCTTATTTGTTTCAGATAATTTGATATATTTGCAAACTTTTATTACTAACCTGTTAATAAGCGATTTTCATGAATAAAGGTGATATTATGAACTTTGTTGAGGGTCATATGATCCAGAAGAAAGAATTTCCTCAGTTCAAAGCCGGAGATACCGTTACCATACATTATAAAATCAAGGAAGGAAACAAGGAACGAATCCAGATATACCAGGGTGTGGTTTTACAGAGGGCCGGTAAAGGTCTTAACGAAACATTTACCGTACGTAAGATCTCCGGGAATATAGGCGTTGAAAGAATTTTCCCCTTAACATCTCCTTTCATTGAAAAAATTGAAGTAAATAAGCGAGGAGTCGTAAGAAGGGCAAGAATTTTTTATTTACGTGGATTGCAGGGGAAGAAGGCCCGAATCAAAGAGGAACGCATATAATAAAAAAACCCGCATTACGGCGGGTTTTTTTATTAGTTCATCACCAGGTTTATGATACCGGTTTCCGGAGTGCTGAATACGGATAATGCTTTTGAGTAATTCAGTATATTCCTGATCACCGATTCACTGGGACTCATTTCATGTCTTTTCCTCCTTTTGTCGGAAGAGTTTACATTTCCCTTTGATGTTAAATAATACATCGTAGCGGTTCGCTTCATAGGCATATTTTTGGTTAATCAATAGATGCATACCTATGAAACGTTATCGGGGAAAGGTTATTTTACAGAAAGAAAAAAAAAGTTATGAACTATGCAGAAAGAATAACTTCTTTCTCTTTTACCAATTTTCGCAGGTTAATCAAGGCATAACGCATTCTGCCGAGAGCCGTGTTAATACTGACATTGGTGACTTCAGCAATATCTTTAAAACTCATATCCCCATAATGGCGCATCACAAGAACTTCTTTTTGTTCTTTTGGGAGATATTCAATCAGTTTTTTGACATCCCTGTGAATTTGTTCCGTTATCAGAAGCTCTTCGATCGATTCAACCGGTATCCTAACTTTATCGAAGATATCGTATTCATCGTTGTTTTCAATGATGGGAATGCGTTTTGCTTTACGGAAATAGTCAATAATAAGGTTGTGCGCAATACGCATAACCCATTGAATAAATTTTCCTTCTTCCTTGTATAGGCCAGAACGGATTGTGTTTATGACTTTTATAAAGGTATCCTGGAACAGATCTTCTGCTAAATCCTTATCCTTAACGATCATAAGAATATAAGCAAATATTCTGTTCTTATGTCTATGGATAAGTGTTTCGAGGGCGGACTGATGACCGGCTAAATATCTGCCAATCAGCTCCTGGTCATTGATGACGTGGGCTTTCATTGGGTCTCCTTTTTAGTTAAAAAAGAGTAGATATTTAACCGATAGAATCCCTCCTATACTTTAAGCGCAAGGGAAAAAGTGCGCAGGTTAATAATTATAAGTACGTATTTCCGCTACTTTGGTTGCACAAAAGTAAATAAAAAAAATAAAAAAGCAAGTTTTCTTTATAATTTTGTCATCTTTCCTGGCAGCAGCGATTGAAATGACTAATATAGATACTTTAGATCCGCGGAACTATATCATTATCAAGGGAGCCCGGGTCAATAATCTGAAAAACATAAACCTTGCCATTCCCCGGGATCACCTTGTGGTATTTACCGGTCTATCGGGGTCAGGAAAATCATCCCTGGCTTTCGACACGTTGTATGCTGATGGCCAGCGAAGATATGTAGAAAGTTTAAGTGCCTATGCCCGACAGTTCCTGGGGAGGATGCGTAAACCTGAAGTTGATTCCATCAAAGGGATTGCACCCGCCATTGCTATTGAACAACGCGTAAATACCCTGAATCCACGGTCGACGGTAGGTACTTCTACTGAAATTTACGAGTATATAAAATTACTATATGCGCGGATCGGAAAGACTTACTCGCCAGTTTCAGGAAACATTGTCCGCCGCGACACCGTATCGGATGTCGTAGATTATATCTTTTCACTGGGGGAAGAACTCAAGATCAGCATTTTTGCTCCACTTTCGGTATCGATAACCAATGGTGATCTTCAAAAAAAATGTCAAGTCCTTATGCAACAAGGTTTCACCCGCATTATGCTTGATGAAGAGCTCATAAGGCTGGAGGAGATCGGGCAAATTAGTGATAAATCCTTCCGGGATCTATACTTACTCATCGACCGTTTCTCCGTTAACACTCATGATCCGGATCTATCGAACAGAATTGCCGACTCGGTCCAGACCGCCTATTTCGAAAGTCACGGTTATTGCATGATCGAGATCGCATCCGGAACTAAAACGAGGAGGACATTTTCAAATAAGTTTGAATTGGATGGAATGATCTTTGAAGAACCTTCTGAAAACCTGTTCAGTTTCAATAATCCATATGGCGCCTGTAAAAGCTGTGAGGGATTTGGCAGTGTGATCGGAATTGATGAAGAACTGGTAGTGCCGAACAAAAATCTTTCCATATATAATGATGCCATCGCTTGCTGGAAAGGGGAAAAGATGGGAGAATGGAAGAACGAGCTGGTCCTTAATGCTTATCGTTTTGACTTTCCCATTCACAAACCTTACTTTGAATTATCCGCCCAACAGAAAGAGTTATTATGGACAGGAAATTCGCATTTTCAGGGACTGGATGAATTCTTCAAGTACGTTGAAAGCCAGAATTACAAGATACAATACCGGGTGATGATGTCGCGGTACAGAGGAAAGACCGTGTGCCAGGAATGTAAGGGAACCCGTTTAAGGAAAGATGCTTCCTATGTGAAGATCGACGGTAAATCGATCAGTGACCTGGTGCTGATGCCAATAAGCGATCTATCGGTTTTTTTTAAAAGCCTGCATTTTTCCGAATATGAAAAAACACTTTCAAACCGTCTTCTTGTTGAGATCAACAACCGTCTTGAAGTCTTAAATGACGTAGGTTTAGGTTATCTGACCCTGAATCGGTTATCTTCTACCCTTTCCGGTGGAGAATCGCAGCGTATAAACTTATCGACTGCTCTTGGAAGCAGCCTCGTGGGATCGATGTATATTCTCGATGAACCAAGTATAGGGCTTCATCCAAGGGACACGCAACGCCTGATCAAAGTTTTACAGACATTACGCGAGATCGGGAACACAGTTATTGTTGTCGAACATGATGAGGAGATCATACGGGCAGCCGATCGCATTATCGATATTGGTCCACTGGCCGGGAATCAGGGTGGTGAAATAGTTTTTGAAGGAAACTTCGAAGAATTGGTAAAAGACAGGAAGAGTCTTACCGGCCGGTATCTCGGAAAAAGTCTTTCGATCGAAATGCCCAAGACAAGGCGTAACTGGAAGGAATATATCCTGATCGAGGGAGCCAGGGAGAACAACCTGAAGAATATCAGCGTTAAAATCCCGTTACATATTTTTACAGTCATAACCGGTGTCAGTGGATCCGGCAAGACCTCTCTGGTCAAACGAATTTTGTTTCCTGCATTAAAAAAAATCTATGGCGGTTATGGTGAAAAGAGCGGGAAATTCGACCGGTTAGCAGGTGATATTAACCGGATCGGATCGGTTGAACTCGTTGATCAGAACCCTATCGGCAGGTCCTCCAGGTCGAACCCGGCAACTTACATCAAAGCCTTTGACGAGATCCGGAATCTCTTCTCCGACCAGCAATTATCTAAACTCCGTGGGTACAAACCCGGCTATTTTTCATTCAATATAGAAGGAGGCAGGTGTGAAGAGTGCGAGGGCGAGGGTGTCGTAAAGATTGAGATGCAGTTTATGGCCGATCTTTACCTTACCTGTGATAACTGTAAAGGAAAGCGTTTCAAAGAGGAGGTCCTGGATATCAAATATAACGATAAAACCATTGTAGATATCCTGGATATGACCATCGATCAGGCTATGGATTTTTTCCACCATGACGGGAAATCCACGTCGCATGAAAAAAAGATCCTGGCGCGTTTGAAGCCATTGCAGGATGTCGGGCTTGGATATCTCCGCATGGGACAATCCTCCTCCACACTTTCGGGCGGTGAGGCACAACGCATCAAACTCGCTTTTTTCCTTGCAAAAGGCAGGAGTGATAACCCGACATTGTTTATTTTTGATGAACCCACGACCGGACTTCATTTCCACGACATTCATAAGCTGCTTGTGGCTTTTGAGTCCCTTATCGGGAACGGCCATTCGATCCTTGTTGTTGAACACAACCAGGAGGTGATCAAATGTGCCGACTGGATCATCGATCTCGGAAAAGAGGGTGGTGAGGAGGGCGGACATCTGGTCTTTGAAGGCAGGCCGGAGGAGATAGTTCAGGTTGAGGGTTCATATACTGGGGAGTATCTAAGAAAGAAGTTTTGAGTGAGGTGTTTGGAGTGAGGAATTGATAAAAGGTGACAAGGTAACAAAGTAACAAAGTAACAGAGTTAAGATGAAGAGTATTAATCCTGCAACAAATGTCCTTATCAGGGATTATAAGGAACATACCTCTGAAGAGGTGTCCCGGATTATTTCCGGGGTTCATAAGGAATGGAAGAATTGGAAGGAAACCCCGTTTGAACACAAGGCCGTTCTGTTCCGAAATGCTGCAAATATCCTGAGAACGAATAAGGAATCCTATGCACGTCTCATGACGGAGGAGATGGGAAAGATCATCCGGGAATCGATGGCAGAGATCGAGAAGTGTGCGGCGGCTTGTGACTATTTCGCCGATCAGTCAGCCAATTTATTGAAGGACCAGGAAATTGCATCGGATGCCAGCAGGAGCATTGTTGTCTTCCAGCCCCTGGGTGTAATTCTGGCTGTCATGCCCTGGAACTTCCCGTTCTGGCAGCTTTTCCGTTTTGCCGCGCCCTCGCTGATGGCCGGAAATGCTGCAGTTATGAAACATGCTTCCAATGTCCCCGGATGTGCATTGACCATTGAGGAAGTTTTCCGGTTGGCAGGTTTCCCCGAAAATATTTTCCGTGCCCTGATGATCCCATCTTCCATGGTGGAGCCGGTTATTTCCAATCCATCGATCGCCGCCGTCACCCTGACCGGCAGTGAATATGCCGGTGCGCAGGTTGCCTCAACGGCAGCAAAGCATATAAAGAAAAGTGTTCTTGAACTAGGCGGATCGGATGTGTTTGTCGTTCTGGATGATGCTGAAATGGAAAGCACGATAAAAACAGCCATTACCGCGAGGATGATCAACCAGGGTCAAAGTTGTATTGCGGCCAAGCGATTTATCGTGATGGATAAGATCGGGAAAGAATTTACGGACCTGCTTAAACAGGAAGTTGAGAAACTGAAAATCGGAGATCCTAAGGAAATGGATACTCAGATAGGGCCGTTAGCCCGTACAGACCTTGTTGATGAACTAGTAAGACAAGTTGAACAGTCAGTTAAATCGGGAGCAACTTTAGTTACAGGAGGCCGGCGCCCGGAGCTAAAAGGCTGTTATTACTTGCCGACGATTCTGACCGGAGTCAAAAAAGGAATGCCGGTATATCACGAAGAGACATTTGGACCGGTGTTCAGCATCATATCAGTTAAATCGGAAGAAGAGGCCATTGTCATTGCAAATGATTCGGAATTCGGTCTTGGCGGGAGTGTCTGGACCAAAGATTTGAAACGTGGAGAAGCATTCGCAAGGAAAGTGGAGACCGGCGCTATGTTCGTGAACGGGTTGACTAAATCGGATCCCAGGCTTCCGTTCGGAGGTATTAAAAAATCGGGTTATGGTCGGGAATTAGCCGAATACGGGATCAAGGAATTTGTGAATATCAAGACGATCTGGATCAAATAGTCATTGGAGATTGGACATTTGTAATTGGACATTGGACATTGGTCATGCACAATTGGGTCAATAGGTCATTGAAAATTCGTTACGCGTGATGCGTTTCGTTAATTATAAAAAAGTTCTTTCACCTTTTTGAGCATTTGATACCCATAGGCAAGGTGATAAAAATGGCCCTGACCTTCGATGGAGTTAAGCCGGACATCTTTCGCGTTATTTGCCAAATATTCGCTGAATTTAAGCGGAATGAAAAGGTCGGCTGTTCCCTGGAAAATTTCAATATGTTTCTCTATGTTCGAAAGGTTGAATCCCCAATCTTTGTAAACTGTCTGTGCGTCATAGGCCGGCCCCCTGGCACCCTGCCGGAATAGTTCCTGGAAATCGCGCATGAAAAGGTATTGAAAATCGGGTTGTTTAAAAAGTTCTTTGTCAGCGGGACACAAGCTGGAATCAAACATTTTGGCGAATGACTTCGGATTTCTCATTACCTTTTGCATAAATCCGAGCAAAGAAAAAGGTATCTTAAATAGACCAAGAGGTAATCGGGTACCAAGTTTGGCATAGAGACGATCCATTGTTCCCAGATCTTTGGTCATTTCAGGGTCACCATATACCTGCATGGCACAAGCCAGGTCAACCACGCAATGGAGCCGTCCGGGAATTGCAAAAGCGCTGGCCATAAGGGTTGGACCGGCGCCGGAAATGCCGATGGCCGCAAATGAGAAAATTCCGAGGTGATCGGCCAGATCAGCCATATCCTGCGCGTAATCAAGGATAGTCCACCCCGGACGAAAATCCGATTGTGCGACACCCGGGCGATCCGGGGCAATAATTCTGAAACCAAGTTCTAAGCCGGGTTTATGAAGGAGCATTCCATGAACATGCGATCCTGTTCCATGATAAAAAATGATGGGGTTCCCTTTGGTATCTCCATACTCATGGAATGCAAGGCGTGTTCCATGCCGCGTCATGTGGAATTGAACGTTATTCTCCAGTTCCTCGATTTCCTGTTGCGTCAGGATGCTTAATTTATCCGTTTTATCGCCTGTGGTTTCCATGTTATTTGATTGAATCAGCTCATGATTAAACCAGATTTTATTTAAATCTATATGCTAATGAGACTAAAACTGATGTGTTTGATAATCCGTATTTAAATCCTGAAAAATTGGTTTTTGTCTCATTACCATAATTAATATAATAATTCCTTTCCGTTAATGTTCCCGTGTAATAGCTGAATCCCGGCAATATCTCAGCACCAATAACAAACTTATCATTAACTACATAATTCAATCCAAACACAAAATTTATTCCTGGTTCGTATGTATATCCCTTTATAGTTTTATCTTGATAAGTTACTGATTTATCATTATAATCCCAATTTGATTGGCTATATTTGAATGATAAATCAACCCCCAGTCTTAATTCGAAATTCTTTCCTATCCCTTTGCGAAACTCTTTACCAAAGTTAAAACCAAATCCTATATTATTTTGTTTAGCCGCAGTGCTATCAGAAGTGTCTTTTCTAAAGTCGCCAGATAGAAGCAATGCATTAAATCTCCATAATGATTTTTTTGATCCTATTTTGAAAGTCAATCCAAAACTGTTCAGGTTGCTGAAAGCCAATCCTACTTCCATTTGTCTTGTCTTTTCCTGAGCCGTTACAAATAGTGACATTGTAAGTGCCATCATAATCAATACAGTTTTTTTCATCTTTTGCAAAGTTTAGTTTAAATGATTTAGTTAACGAATATACGTCAAAATCCGGTCACAATTTATCGTTTTGATGATTCTCCCTTCAATAACATCAGGATTTTTGCAAAAATCGGCTTTAGCGTGAAAAGTTAATACGATCAAATTAATTTTTAAAAATGTCAAGCTTCAGGATATTCTTTGACGTTGAATTTTTCTATCTTTGCACTCCCAAATTCAAAACTGAAATCAGGGAAACTGGCGTGGTAGCTCAGATGGTTAGAGCGTCGGATTCATAACCCGGAGGTCACGAGTTCAATTCTCGTCCACGCTACAAAGAACTGGATTCCTGCAGATTTTTCTGCGGGAATTTTCTTTCTGTCCTCTCCCTGTATTACCTTTGCAGTTATGAACGAAACCAGAACCGCCATCGTCACAGGGGCTTACGGCGCCATTGGTAAAGCTATCGCCAGACAGATGGCACAAAAAGGTTACCGGACCATTCTTATTGGTCGGGATGAGTCAAAATTAATTTCCGCAACCAACGAGATAATAAAAGTCACAAACAATGACAATATCGGTTTTGAAGTTGTTGATTTGTCGAGGAAAAACAGTATAGAAGCCTTTGCCGGTCGTTGGAAAGGTCAGTTACATGTTTTGATCAACGATGCTGCAACCGGTCCGCGTAAGAGGATTGAAACTCCCGAAGGGATCGAAATGCAATGGGCAACCAATGTCCTTGGATATTTCTGGATGACTGTTTTTTTTAGTGACTTCATGAAAGGAATTGACGATGCAAGGATTGTCAATGTGGCCAGCTACTGGGCAGGAGGATTGGATTTTACAGACCTCGAGTTTCGCCGGCGAAGTTATGATAACGACACGGCCTACCGTCAATCGAAACAGGCGAACAGGATGCTTACTGTTGCCTTTGCAGAGCGGTTGAAACCATCAGGCATTACCGTTAATTCCTGTCATCCCGGTGACGTAAATTCAAAGTTAAGCAACAGCTTTGGTTTCGGGGGGCATGAAACGCCGGAGGAGGGTGCATCCACGCCTGTATGGGTTGCTACAGAGCCAAAACTAAAAGGGATCACCGGGCGGTATTTTGAACATATGCAGGAATCAATGTGCTCTTTTAGCCAGGATAATAAAGCGGTTGAAAGGCTGTATAAGACCTGCGAGAAATATTGATCGAAATACAGGCAACAGAGATCTATTCTACTATCACCGCAGTTCCGTAACAGATCACCTCCGTAACGCCCGACATCACTTCAGTCGATTCATATCTGACGCCAACTGTAGCATTTCCGCCAAGATTCTGTGCATGCAACATCATAATGTCGAAAGCCTCTTGCCGGGTTTTTTCACAGAGTTCTTCAAAAAGGGTAATGTTCCCTCCTACCAGCGTTTGTAATCCGGCGCCGATATTGCCAAAAATTGATCTTGACCTGACTGTGATCCCTCTGACTACCCCTAGGTTTGATTTGATCTTGTACCCTGGTATTTCAAAGGTGGTGGATGTCATTTTAAGTTCCATTGGTTTAAAATTTTTTCAAATATAAAATCTATTTTTATGATCCAGTTGCTTTTCAAAAAAAATATAACTTGCGCCGGATTTTACTCAATCCTTACCTCCTCCCTGCCGGCAGGAAGAGTTGGGATAAGTACATTAAAAACTATTAATTTTCTCATACCAAATTGACCCATGAACCAGGAACATACATTCAGAAGAAGCCTTAACCTCTTTGATTCTACTGCTATTGTTGCAGGATCGATGATAGGATCCGGAATTTTTATAGTCAGCGCCGATATTTCCAGGTTGCTGGGGGCGCCTGGCTGGCTTATGGCTGCATGGTTGCTTGCCGGATTTCTTACCATTTGCGCCGCTTTAAGTTATGGAGAGCTGGCTGCCATGTTCCCAAAAGCCGGAGGCCAATATGTTTATCTGAAAGAAGCTTATAATCCGCTTATTGGATTTCTTTTCGGATGGACTATGTTTCTGGTGATCCAGACTGGGACGATTGCAGCCGTTGCCATGGCATTTGCCAAGTTTCTCGGCGTTCTCATTCCCTGGATCTCCGATGATGTGGTATGGGCCAAATTGAAATTTGTCAAATTTGGTCCGGTCCAGATTGTTGCCATCTGCTCGATCGCTTTTCTCACCTGGCTTAACACACGTGGCATCAGGGAAGGCAAGCGGGTTCAAAATACGTTTACTACCGGAAAAGTCATTCTTTTGTTGTTGTTTATCATCATCGGACTGGGTTTTTCCTCGAACTCACTTGCTATTCGACTGAATGAAAGAATTTTCTGGCAACCTATGCAGGAAGGACCCGGCGGACAGGATATTCCTATCTCCGGATTTGCCCTTATTGCAGCATTAGGAATGGCCATGGTAGGAACTTTATTTTCTTCCGATGCCTGGAACAACATCACTTTTACCGCCGGAGAGATCATCAATCCAAAGAAAAACATTCCAATGAGCCTGGTACTGGGGACTTCTATCGTAACCGTGCTTTATCTTCTGGCAAATGTTGTTTATGTTACTGTTCTACCTTTACGGGGAGATCCTAACGGAAGCGGGATTATGGAACGAGGCATGCAATATGCCCTTAACGACCGCCTTGGAACTGCCGCGATTTCCGGCATTTTTGGCAATTATGCCGTTGTCATCATGGCACTTTTCATCGTCATCTCCACCTTTGGTTGCAATAACGGTCTTATCCTTTCCGGAGCAAGGGTTTATTATTCCATGGCACAGGATAACCTGTTTTTCAAAAAGGTGGGGACATTGAATTCAAGGGGTGTTCCGGCGGCAGGACTTGTCGTACAAGGAATCTGGGCAAGCCTTCTGTGTTTGTCGGGAACTTATGGTCAGCTTCTGGATTACGTGATCTTTGCCGTATTGATCTTTTATATCCTTACCATTTCCGGGATATTTATCTTGCGTATTAAACAACCTGGAATAGAGCGGCCATACAAAGCATTCGGGTATCCTGTAATTCCTGCTATATATATCCTGCTTGCTTCGATCATTGTAGTCATATTGTTTATTTTCAAGTCGGATTATACCTGGCCAGGACTTTTGATCGTTCTTTTAGGTATACCGGTCTATACTTTTTGGTATAAGAAAAACCCGGAGAGGTAGTTCTACCGGTCAATTCTGATAAGTCAATGCGATCGCTGCTTTTCTTCGTATACTTCTTTAGTGTCGTTCACCTTCAGGCACAATGTATAACCAACAATTCGGTATTCCAGGAAGGAGAAGAAATTATCTATACGGTCTCTTATAACTGGGGCCCGGTATGGGTCGATGCCGGTTTGGTCACTTTTAGCGTGACAAAGGAGAACTATTTTGGAAAACCTGCCTGGCATTTTAAAAGTACCGGGAAGACTTTTATCTCGTACGACATTTTGTACAAGGTAAGGGACTATTATGATTCCTGGACTGATCCCGAGACCTTCCGTTCTCTCGGATTCAAGCGATACATCTATGAGGGAGGGTATTCCTTGATCAATACCATGATTTTCGATTATGACCGGAAAAAGATCATATCCAATACTAAAAGCAACAACAATCCGGTGCGTTATGATACTTTGAAGTTTTCTCCTTGCACGTTCGATATGCTTACGGCAGTATATTTCACCCGGAGTCTGGATCTTGCTAAGATGGCTCTCAACGAAAAAAGAGAGGTATCCCTCATTATCGATGATGGTCTTTATAATATTTATGTCAGATCGCTTGGAAAGGAGACGGTTGAAAATACCGATGGTAAAAAATACCGGTGCAACAAATTTGCAGCAAAGATGGTGGAAGGTACTATCTTCAGAGGGGATGAAGATGTTTTGGTATGGGTTACGGATGATGCCAACAAAGTTCCTATCCGGATCGAGGCGAAGATAATCATCGGAACAGTAAAAGCCTATCTTAAGGAGGCAAAAGGGTTGAGGAATCCGGTGGAGGCTTTGATTAAATAATCATCTCGGTCATATAGAACATTTCGATCGTTACGATCGTGATGGTCAAGATGGTCGGGACGGGATTAATAAACAAATATTGATTCGATGAAACTAATAGCTGACAGTGGATCGACAAAGACTAACTGGGTCCTTCTGGAGGGGAAGACTGTAAAGAGTTCCGTGACCACTGCGGGGATGAATCCCTATTTTCACACATCCGAAAGTCTTGATGCAATACTCAGTGCCGAGCTGCTTCCTTACATCGTACCTGATCACGTCAGGGAGATTTATTTTTACGGGGCGGGCTGTTCTACTGATAAAAATGAACTTCTTATCAGCGAGGCGCTTCTTCAGTATTTTCATAAGGCTTCTATCTTCGTTTACCACGATATTCTGGGAGCAGCCAGGGCTTTATTCGGCAATGAACAAGGAATTTCTTGTATCCTGGGTACCGGATGTAATTGTTGCTGGTATAACGGGAAACAGGTATTTTCGAAGGTTGATTCGCTAGGATACTTGTTTGGGGACGAAGGAGCAGGATCATACCTCGGTAAAAACCTGTTGGCCGCGTATCTTAAGAAACAACTTCCGCAAGACTTACGAAATGCTTTTGATTCAGAATATCATTACACCCTTGAGGATATTCTTAATTCGCTTTATAACCGACCATACCCAAATCGTTTCCTTGCTTCCTTCAGCGAGTTCCTTGTGCATCGTCAGGAGCATCCATTCGTTCATAAACTTGTAAAAGATTCATTCCTTGCCTTCTTTGATGCCCAGGTCAAACATTATGATAATTACCGGAATTTGCCAGTCAGCTTTGTCGGATCCATTTCATTTTACTACAAATCCATCCTTCTGGAAGCGGCGAATGAAGAACACATTCATATCCAGACTATCCTGAAGACACCGATTGAAGGACTTATCATATATCACAGGACAAATGAATTACGAATTACGAGTGACGAGTGAAATCATCTCCAGCATTCCTGAAATGTCGTCGGGTTGGAACCAGGTAATATCTTTATCCCTCCGAAACCAGGTAAGCTGCCGTTTTGCATAATTGCGGGTATGCTGTTTGATCAGACGGATGGCCTCATCGAGGGTCAGCTTCCCGTCAAAATGCTCAAAAAGTTCTTTATAGCCTACCGTATTCAATGCATTTAGTGACCTGAAAGGCAGAAGTTTGCGGGCTTCATCAACAAGACCTTTCCTGATCATGTCATCCACCCGGTTATCGATCCTGGCGTAAAGTTCCTGGCGGGGAAGATTAAGTCCGATCATGATCATTCTGAAATTTCTATTCCTTGATTTCTGTTTTCGGAATGTTGAATAAGGTTTTCCCGTAATCATAGAGACTTCAAGGGCCCGGATCAACCGGGACGGATTATTGAGATCGACTTTCTGAAAGTATTCAGGATCCAGGATCTTCAGCTTTTCTTGCAAGGATATAATACCATCGGATTTATAAAGCAGGTTCAGTTCTTCCCGAATGCGTATGTCCGGTTCCGGGAGAGAGTCAATTCCATGACAAACCGCATGAATGTAAAGGCCTGAACCTCCCACCATCACGGCATAACGAGATCTCTTAAATAATTTACTAAGGAGATTCAGGACATCTTTTTCAAACAGACCTGTATTATAAGTGTCAAGTACAGATAAATTTCCAATAAAGTGGTGCGTAACCTGTTCTAGTTCTTCTTCGGTTGGAGGTGACGTTCCGATTTGCAATTCTTTGTAAAGCTGGCGTGCATCCGCTGAAATTATTTCGGCTTTAAGCGCTTTGGCAATGATTAATGCGGCCGCAGTCTTACCTACTGCGGTGGGGCCGGCAATAATAACCAGAACGGGTTTATCAATAATCATCAGACTCTCTGTCGTAGCCAGAGTACTTGCTTTCGAAGTTATCGAGGTCTTCGTAATCTTCGATGTGTTCTATTTCTTCTTCCTCCCCACTATAGGCCCCTTCCTCCTCCGCAGAAATCTCCTGAATTGCTATTACCGGGGCTTCCTCCTCAAGTATCTCACCCAATTGGCTTTCAATGTTAACCAGTTCAACATCATCCTGCTTGATCTTATCAAGTTTTGGTTTTTCTTCCGTTTTGGGTAAATGAATCTTTGGCAAGATGACTTTGGGTGGGATAACGGTTTCCGTGGCTATGGGTGGTGTAAATTCTACTTTTTTGGGAAGTTCTCCGGTTCTTTTCACGCACTGCGGATAAGACCAGGTATTGTCAGCCTGGATGATCTTGAAAAGTTCAATATGAAAAGAATAAAACTCTTTTCCATGAAACTCATAAATCATTTTCTGGTGCGGATCCTCGATAAAGGTTTTTAATTTCGATTTCTTCATCAACGGTGAAACGACAGTCAGAGTAACCATCTCATCAAGGTCTTCATCATACTGCCGGATCTGGCGTTTTTCTGATTTAAGAGTAATTTCCTTATCCTTCTTGTATTTTTTATCAGTCATAAAAAAGGATGCCCGGTCACAGTGGGTAAGCTCGGTCGATTCGAGGATGATTGCATGAAAGTCGAGAAACGTTTGTCCAGGGAGAATATCAAAATCCCTGATGAAGTTATCATGATCTTCAGAAATCAATCTAAAACGATATACCAGCATATTATCTCCAACTACAATTTGCGTCCAAAAATAAAAAATAATTGATAACTCAACCCATTCTTTTATCAGGATTTATTGACTAATTTCTTTTAATCCTAATTTCTTTCCTTCCAGGAGCATTCGTTGAAAAGCCGCATCAAATTCATTCGGGATTTCACCTTCAAGGATTGCTTCGGTTATGGCATCCTTGATTATTCCAACTTCTTTTGAAGGAGGCAACCCAAAGGATTTCATGATAAGCTCTCCCGATACCGGCGGTTGCCAATTCCGTAAACGATCTTTTTCTTCAATTTCCTTAAGCTTCCGCCGGACAATTTCAAAGTTCCTTAGAAAATGTTTTACTTTTTGAAGATTTTTTGATGTAATATCGGCTTCGCACAGGAGCATCAGGTCATCGATGTCATCGCCCGTTTCAAAAAGCAGGCGTCTCACGGCAGAATCAGTTACCTTGTTTTCAGCTAGAACAATAGGTCTGAGATGCAGAAGAACCAGTTTCTCAACATATTTCATCTTTTCATTAAGCGGCAATTTCAGTCTTCGGAAAATAGCCGGGATCATCTTTGATCCTTTGTACTCATGTGTGTGAAAAGTCCAACCCACACCGGGAACATATTTCCTCGTATGGGGTTTGGCAATATCATGAAGAATGGCTGCCCAGCGGAGCCATATATTATCCGACTTTGCAGCGACCCTGTCAAGAACAGCCAGTGTATGATAAAAGTTATCCTTATGTCCTTTTCCATCAATCACTTCAGAGCCTTTTAACAGGACAAGCTCCGGGAAAATGATGGTAAGGAGCCCGGTTTCATCCAGCATTTTAAATCCTCTCGAAGGTACTTCAGTCTGGATTATCAGGTTTAATTCATCGATAATCCTTTCGAACGAAACGATGGATATTCGTTCCGAATTCCGCGAAATAGCCTGAAAACATACCGGTTCGATGATGAAATCAAGCTGGGCGGCAAACCGGATAGCCCGCATCATCCGAAGAGGATCATCGGAAAAGGTGATGTTGGGATCCAAAGGTGTCCTGAGGATCTTTTCTTTCAGGTCATTCAGCCCGTTAAATGGATCGATAAGATCTCCGAAGTGGTCTTTGGTCAGATCTATGGCCATCGCGTTGATGGTAAAATCACGGCGATTCTGATCATCCACAAGGGTACCGTCTTCTACGATGGGTTTACGGGAGTTAAGGCGATAAGATTCTTTACGTGCTCCTACAAATTCGATCTTCCATCCCTGGTACCTCAGCATCGCCGTCCCAAAATTTCTGTAAAATTTAACCGGAATATCACCCTTCAATTTTCCTGCCACATGATGTGCAAAATCGATGCCGCTTCCCTTGACCACAATGTCGATATCCTGTTTATTGTCACGGTTGAGCATGATATCCCTGACAAAACCGCCAATAACAAATGCCGGTATATGCAGTTCTTCGGTAACCCTGGTAATTATTTTAAATATTGGATGTTTAAGATAGGTCGAAAGCATGAGACAAAAATAAGGAAACTTAACCATCCTGGCGTGGAAATAATTTCATTTGAATCATTGAAAATAGGGGCATGAATTGTATCTTTGAGTCGATTTTATTAACTTATTAACTAATTTAATATTTTATATGACAACGAGAACAATCGTGGTGATGCCAGGTGACGGCATTGGAAAATTAGTATTGAAACAAGCTATCCGGGTCCTGGATGCGGCCGGGTTTGATGCGGAATATGTCAATGGCGATATTGGATGGGAATTTTGGTGTAAAGAGGGTGATCCGTTCCCTGTTAGGACTCAGAAGTTACTTGAAAAACATAAAATCGGTTTGTTCGGCGCCATAACTTCCAAACCAAAGGATAAGGCTGAGGCGGAACTGAATCCCGAGCTGAAAGGAAAGGGTTTTGTATATTACAGTCCGATTGTCAGCATGCGCCAGAAATACGATCTGGATATTTGTGTGCGGCCATGCAAGACGTTTAAGGGAAACCCATTGAATTTTATCAGGCGGGGTTTTGGTGGCGTCATTGAAGAACCGATCATTGATTCGATGATCTTCCGACAGAATACGGAGTGTTTATATGGCGGTGTGGAATGGACCAATCCTTCCGATCAGGTTTATGATGCTTTGATGACACATACAAAGTTCAGGGAGAACTTCGCCTGGTGTCCCAGACCGGAATTAGCTGTTTCCACACGTATCTTTACAAAAAAGTACACGACCCGGATCTTACGCGCAGCATTTGAATATGCTAAAGACAAAGGATTCAAGACGGTGACCGTTTGCGAGAAGCCCAATGTGATAAGGGAGACATCGGGTATGATGCTGAAGACTGCTCAGGAACTTTCAAAGACTGAATATCCGGATATCAAGGTTCAGGATACAAACATTGATGCACAGATGATGTGGCTGACCAAGAACCCGGAGATTTATCATGTCATTGTTGCCGGGAATATGTTTGGCGATATTGTTTCCGATGGCTTCGCCGGTTTGATCGGTGGCCTTGGCTTTGCATGCAGCGCCAATATTGGTCCGGAGATAGCCGTTTTTGAGCCCACACATGGTTCGGCGCCTAAATATGCTGATTTTAATCCATCGATCGTGAATCCCATAGCTATGATTCTTTCCAGCGTGATGATGTTGGAAAATATTGGTGAAAAGGAGATTGCTGCAAAGATCAGTAAAGCAGTTGCAGAAATTATTGAAGAAGGGAAAGTTAAGACTTATGATATGATGAAACTACCGGGGAATCCCGAAGCATTCGCCAAGGGTGCTGCCACAACCCAACAAATGACGGATGCAATTATTAATAAAATAGTGAAATAGTGAAATCTTTTTTATGACGAACGAAATATTGAAACTATGGCCGGAGCTTAAGTGGATTGAGAATCCTGATCTCCGCGAAAAAACTGCAAAGACCTGGGAACTTGCTCTGGAAAAAAGTGTTTTGACACCGGATGATCTGCATAAAATTCCTTTTACACTTCTTGCAGGCCCGGAACTGAAAGTATCTTTCATGGCCCATAAACGATGTGTGGTTCATGTTGCACATGAAGCCGCTATCAAGATGAATGAGTTCTTCGGCAACGATATGCCGGTCAATATGGATATACTGATCGCAGGCGCAATTCTTGCTGATGTTGGGAAATTGTTGGAATATGAGCTGGATAAGGATGGTAAATCGATCCAGGGAAAATATGGTAAGTATCTGCGTCATCCCTTCTCAGGCGTTTCCCTGGCAGAGCAATGCGGTGTTCCGGCAGCTGTTTGCCATATAATTGCCACTCACGCCGGAGAGGGTGATATGGTCAAAAGATCGGTAGAAGCATATATTGTCCATCATGCTGATTTTATGACGTTTGAACCATTCAGAGACAGATTGAAATAAGGAATGAAGGATTGAAGGAATGAATATATGAATATTTTAAGTGATTATTAGTTTTCAAATCATCAACTTACCTTATGACAATCATAGAAAAGATAATCTCCACCCATAGCAACCCGCCAAAGGTAAAGCCGGGCGACATTGTGGATGTATTCATCGATACCCGTGCTGCCCGCGATTTTGGTGGTGCAAATGTTGTTAAAAACCTTCTGGATAACGGGTTGAGTATAGCTGATCCCTCAAAGACTATTTTCACCTTCGACTGTAATCCGGGTGGTTCCGATCAGAAATATGCCGCTAACCAGCATTACTGCAGGTTGTATGCCCGGGAAAATGAAATCAATATCTACGATGTTGATTCAGGGATTGGTACTCATCTTGCTATAGACAACGGACTTGCGTGGCCGGGAAGCACTTTTGTATCCACCGATTCACATGCTAACATCATGGGTGCGATCGGTTCTTTTGGCCAAGGAATGGGCGACCAGGATATTGCCGCAGCCTGGGCAAAAGGTTATGTATGGTTCAAGGTACCGGAGTCGGTTAAAATAAACCTTACCGGGATAAAACCTGTAAATGTTTCTGCCAAAGATATCGTGCTGAATCTTCTTTCGATTTTCGGGGCCAATAAATTACTGGGATACTCGGTTGAATTATATGGGCCTGAGATAGAGAAGCTGAGCCTTGCCGAGCGAATTACCATTGCCTCTATGGGTACGGAAATGGGGGTGATCATTTTATTCTTCCCTACAACCCCTGCCCTGCTTAGAGAACTAAAACTCCTGACCGGAAAAGATTACCAGGGTTTGACGGCCGATGCAGATGCATATTATATAAAAGTTTTTGATATCGATATTGGTAATTTCGCGCCTATGGTTGCCAGGCCGGGGCATCCCCATGATGATATTACGATTGACCTGGTAAGGAAACAAAAAATCGATTCCGGCTTTATCGGAAGTTGCACCAATGGAAGAATAGAGGATCTACGGATTACTGCTTCCATACTCAAAGGGAAAAAGGTAGCTCCGGGGGTGGTCCTTAAAATTGTTCCTGCTACCGATGACATCTGGAATCATGCCATGGATGAGGGCCTTATTAAAATTTTCAAAGATGCAGGCGCAATGGTATCGAATGCGGGTTGTGCCGGTTGTGCTGCAGGACAGGTGGGACAGAATGGGCCGGGTGAGGTAACCATCAGTACCGGTAACCGGAATTTTGAAGGGAAACAAGGCAAAGGACTTGTTTATCTGGCTTCTCCTGCTGTTGTGGCAGCTTCGGCTGTGGCAGGCTATATTACAACTCCCGATCAAATCCCAGAAACACCAGCATTGTTTAAGTCGGTAGTCGGCAGCCTGCCTGCCGGACAGGCAGGTCGGCAGCAGGCAGTCAAGGATCAGGTGAAACGGAAGACTGAAAAGCCGACGGTTGTCGAAGGCCGTGTTTGGATTATTTCCAAAGATGATATCGATACCGATATGATCTTTCATAACCGTTATCTTACCATTACCGACATCAGGGAGATGGGACAATATGCGTTCGATAATTTGAAAGGTTTTGAAAACTTCGCAAAAAAGACCAAGCCGGGCGACATTGTGATTACACAGAAGAATTTTGGCGCCGGAAGTTCGCGGCAGCAGGCGGTAGATTGTTTCCTGTCGCTGGGTATTCATTGTATCCTTGCCGAATCTTTTGGAGCCATTTATGAACGGAATGCCATCAATGCAGCATTTCCAATCCTTACCTATGATGCTGAAAAATTGGAAATAGCCGAGCCTAAGGATGGGGATATTGTCAGGATAAACTATGAAACGGGCGAACTGACGAATCTGCGAAATGGTAAACAAACCCAGGTAAATAAATTTTATGAGGCCCAGCTGAAGATATACAGGAATGGAGGAATTCTATGAAATGCGAAATAGTCGGCAGTCGGCAGTCGGCAGTCGGCAGTCAGCAGTCAGCAGTCGGCAGTCGGCAGTCGGCAGTCGGCAGTCGGCAGTCGGCAGTCAGCAGTCAGCAGTCAGCAGTCGGCAGTCGGCAGTCGGCAGTCGGCACTAATATTTTATTGACCAATGACTAATGACCTAATGACCTGAATCTGATCGTTTTAATTTCCAGCGACGGTGTGACCATAAATAATATCCCGGGTTTTCGATGATCAATTGTTCAAGAGCCTGCATAAATTTGCGGGTAATATCTCCAGGTTTTGTGTTAGCCGGATTATCTTCCAGAAGAATGAATTCCACTTCATAGAATCCCCGTCTTATCTTTTTAACCTTCGAAAATACGACCGGAAGGTTGTGAATATGCGCATATTTTTCCGGTCCATGTAGAATGGCCGTGTCCTGGTTGAGAAAAGTCATCCAATGTGCCAGCCTGATATTGTATGGGCTTTGGTCAGCCACCATGTAAAAAATACAAGGTTCATTCCACAATTTACTAAAAGATTCGGCAGTATGGGTTATGGGAGCAAGAATGGCCCTGCCCTGTACCCGTGTCCGGTTAATATAGTTATCGATAAATTTGTTGGAAAGGGGTTTATAAAATCCGATCGGTTTATGCTGAAGTTGTGAACCTGACGCAATCCCTGCCCATTCCCAGTTATTATAATGGCCGGCGACACAGATGACATTCCGGTTTTCTTTGTAAAATTTAGATAAAAAATCCGGCCGTGTACATTTGTACCGATTGACCATATCATCTTCATTCATTGTAAATGATTTCAGGCTTTCGAGTAAAACATCCACCATATAATGATAGAATCTCCTGGCAATTTCGCTGATCTGCATTTCTGTTTTATCCGGAAAGGAGTTACGCAGGTTCATAAATACTGTTTTCTTCCGGTATCGGTGAATATAAAAGAACCAGTAATAAAGAACATCAGAGAAAACATAGAGAAAGTTGAATGGAATGATACGAAACCAAAAGACAAAAAAACGGAAAAGACAATATATTAAAAAATCCATGACGAATGGTTTATAGAATTCATTCCAAATGATTTAAGGCGTTATTTTTTCCCAAGCGGTTAATGATATCTGCAATGGGCATGTGGCTTGATTCCGTACTTTTCATCTCCCAAAGCCAGACAAAAATATTTAAAAAATTACTAAGAAAGGATTAATTTTGCACGAAATTCACTGAAAATGCTCATTATCAGGCGACACGCTACTGATCCGTATTTTAATTTAGCCACCGAAGAATATATCCTGAAAAATTTTAATGAAAATTCATTCATGCTTTGGCGTAATGCACCTTCCATTATTGTCGGCAAGCATCAAAATACCCTGGCAGAGATCAATGTCGAATACGTGAAGAAGCACAATATTCCTGTCGTCCGCCGTTTATCCGGTGGCGGGGCTGTTTTTCATGATTTGGGTAATCTGAACTTCACCTTCATACAGATTGGACAGAACGAACAGTTAATTGATTTCCGGAAGTACACCGAACCCATCCTCGAGGTGTTACTCAAGTTGGGCATTAAAGCTAAGTTTGAAGGCCGTAATGACCTTACAATTGATGGTAAAAAGTTCTCAGGGAATGCAGAACATATATGGAAGAATAGGGTTCTTCATCATGGAACGCTTCTCTTCTCTGCAAAAATGATCGACCTGGGTCAGGCTCTTAATGTTGATCCCCTTAAGTTCCGGGATAAATCGGTAAAATCGGTGCATAGCCGCGTTACCAACATCTCCGGACACCTTAAAAAGCCAATGGATGTATTACAATTTGCCGACCAGATACAGGATTACATTGCAGAAAAGTATTCTGACGCCCACTTTTATGATCTTTCCGAACAAGACCATCGGAATATCGCTGAACTTGTTCAGAAAAAATACAACACCTGGGATTGGAATTTCGGATATTCGCCCAACTATACTTATAAAAAGATCCTCCGGACAAAAAAGAGTGGAACGATAGAATTTGATATGGATGTTCAAAATGGGATCATCATACAGATTAAGATCGTTGGTGATTTCTTTGGCAAACATGATGTTGAAGAGATTGAAAACTCCCTCAAAGGAACCGCCCACCGGGAAGATGCAATAATGCAGGTGATGAAACCATTCCCGATCGGAGATTACATAACGAATCTAACTTTAAAGGAATTTTTACAAGGATTGTTTTAAAAATTCGTAATAAACGTTGTAATTGGTATACAACATTGAAATCTTTCCCGTATAATTACTTTTTATGATTTTCAGGTTCTATGGATTATAAAGAGGCTTTAATTGGTTTTGCAGTCTCCATCCTGCTGTTTGTTAACACTTCTTGCTCTTCTACCGGGAATAAGACACCCGGAACTAAAGTTCCTCGTCAACCTGTCTGTCCGGCAGGCAGGCTGCCGGTAAGTGGAAAAATCCATGAGAATCTTCCTTGTTCAGCCAATCCTGAAATCACTTATGCACTCTACCTTCCGGCAAAGTTAAAACCGGGTTACTCCCTTACCTGGCCTGTTATTATTGTTTTTGACTCTCATGCATCTGGTTTGCTTCCGGTACAGAAATATTGTGATCTGGCAGAAAAATATGGATATATCCTGGTTGGTTCGAACAATTCAAAAAACGGACAAACCGCCGGCGAAACGGAAAACATTGCCGTGACGCTTTTAACGGAGGTTCTTAGTAATTATCCGACCGACACATCACGAATTTATTTGGCAGGATTCTCAGGTGGTTCGCGGGTTGCGAGTCTTGTTGCCCTGACTCACAAAGAAGTTAAAGGAGTAATCGGTTGTGGCGCCGGATTTGCCGGTATGAACCGGACACCCACACAGAAATTTGACTATTTCGGATGTGTAGGACTGGCCGATTTTAACCTGAATGAAATGCTTCAACTCGACGAGGCCCTGAATAGAATGAACTTCAGGCATTTTATCACCACCTTTAATGGACCACATGAATGGCCCCCTTCAGAAATCATGGAGAAAGGATTTCTCTGGTTGACCATGAATGCTGTGAAAGACGGAAGAATAAAAAAAGATGACCAACTGATCAATTCGTTCATGACAAAGATGGCTATGCTGGCTGCGGATCGGATCAAAGAAGGGAAAAAGCTGGAGGGTGCCAACATTCTTGAACTTGAGTTGAATTCGGTTGAAGGACTTGCCGATATTACAACAATTACAAAATGTCTGGATGATTTAAAACAAAACCCAGACTATATGAAACTGTTGAAACACCGTGAAGATCTTCTTGCTATGGAGCAGAAAGAACAACAAATGATGATTGAGCAGCTTTTCATGAAGGATGTTAAGTGGTGGGACCGCCAGATTAAAAAATACGGATCGAACAGTAAACGTGGAAATGACATGGAGGAAACGATGAAGAATAAACGCCTGCTCTCCTTCCTGAGTCTTTTATGTTATTCGAATGCCCATGCAGAGATGAAACAGAATAATACAGAATTGTCCTTCAAAATGATGGAGATATATGAACTGGCCGATCCAAAAAACCCTGAACCTAACTATTTAAGGTCAATTCTATTCATGCAACAAAGCGACACTTTATCCTCCATGAACCAGCTTCAAAACGCAATCAATAAAGGATTTTCAGATAAAGGCCGGGTAATTCAACAAAATGAATTCCAGAGCCTGAAAGAGTACCGCCCCTTCTTTGATCTTCTTCAAAAAATGAAGTAATGGAACGTAAAAAGTTTTCTGAAATATATTCTATTCTGCAGGAACGGTTTGAAGGAGAGATTTTCCTTGATAATTTGCACCGGTTGATTTATGCTACCGACGCTTCAGCGTACCGGGAAATTCCATTGGGAGTTGTACAGCCAAAACATGTGGAAGATCTGAAGACCCTCATTGAATTTGCCGGAAAATACAAAATTCCTCTTATTCCCAGGACAGCCGGGACTTCTCTGGCTGGTCAGGTCGTTGGTTCCAGTTTGATAGTAGATGTTTCCAGGCATATGACCAAAATTCTGGAAATCAATAAAGATGAACACTGGGTAAGGATTCAGCCTGGAGTAATTCTTGATGAATTAAATAAAATGACGGAACCGTTGGGATTTTTTTTCGGCCCCGAAACATCAACTTCCAGTCGTTGTATGATTGGAGGCATGGTCGGGAATAACTCCTGTGGTGCACATTCTATCCTATATGGCAGTACACGTGACCACCTGGTTTCTGTCAAAGGTTTCTTAAGTGACGGATCGGAGGTTGAATTCGGGGATTTGACACCGGAACAATTCTTTCATAAATGTGAAGGGGATCGTTTGGAGAACAGAATTTACCGGCAAATCAGGGATATTCTTTCAAACCCGGTAAACCAGGAACAAATTCGTAAGGAATATCCTGATCCCACCATTCACCGGCGCAACACGGGCTATGCGATTGATCTTTTGCTGAAGACCGAGGTTTTTAGCCGGCAACCGGCAGCCGGTCTGTTTGCCGAACAGGCAAGCCGGCAACCAGCATTTAACTTTTCGAAGTTGATTGCCGGGTCGGAGGGTACATTGATGTTCATGACAGAGATAAAGATTAACCTCATACCAGTCCCTCCGAAAGAGAAGGCTCTGATCTGTGTTCATTGTCATACCGTTGCCGAAGCCCTCAAGGCGAACCTGATCGCGCTGAAGTATGAGCCCGGGTCGGTGGAACTGATGGACAAGACGGTGATGGATTGTACTAAAGATAACATAACCCAATCTCAAAACCGGTTTTTTATTGAGGGGGATCCGGGAGCTATCCTGATCATTGAGTTTGCCAGAGATTCAAAAGAAGAGATCGCCGAAATCTATAAAGCGGTGGAAAAGGAAATTCTGGAAGCAGGATTAGGATATCATTTTCCTATTGTCTATCCACCTGACCTTAAAAAAGTCTGGGATCTTCGGAAAGCAGGTCTCGGCGCCCTGTCCAATTACACAGGTGACAGGAAACCGGTTTCGGTTACCGAGGATACGGCAGTAAACCCGGAAGTGTTGCCACAATATATTAATGAGTTTGACCGGATGATGGAAAGATTCGGTCTGAAATGCGTTTACTATGGGCATGTGGGTTCCGGAGAGTTACATTTACGTCCCGTCCTGAACTTAAAGGATTCAAATGATGTTGAGTTGTTCCATACGGTTGCATTAGAGTCGGCCAAACTTGTAAAGAAATATCATGGATCGCTGAGCGGGGAACATGGCGACGGTCGCCTGAGGGGAGAATTCATCCCGTTGATGGTTGGTGACCACAACTATAGGCTCCTGAAATCAATCAAGGCTCTCTGGGATCCCGATAGGATCTTTAATCCCAACAAGATTACCGACACACCGCGGATGAATACCAGCTTGCGTTTTATGCCAAATAAACAGGTACGCGATATCGCAACCGTATTTGATTTCTCAACGAATCAAGGTATTTTAAGAGCTTCAGAAAAGTGCAATGGGTCGGGTGATTGCCGGAACACGGTTTTGACAGGCCGTTGGATGTGTCCTTCTTACATGGCATGTTTGGATGAGGACACTACAACACGAGCCAGGGCGAACATTTTAAGAGAATATCTCACCCATTCGGATAAGAAAAATCCTTTCGACCACAGTGAGATTTATGAAGTAATGGACCTTTGCCTCTCCTGTAAAGCCTGTAAATCGGAATGTCCCTCTAACGTCGATATTGCAAAACTTAAAGCAGAATTTTTACAGCATTACTATGATGCCCATGGCATTCCTATCCGGTCTAAGTTCATTGCTTATATCACATCGGTTAACCGGATTGGGAGCCTGGCCCCTGAGATTTTTAATTTCTTTATTTCGAATAAATTATCCTCGGGATTCCTTAAGAAAATACTTGGTTTTGCTTCAGAACGTACTATACCGGTACTCTGTTCGACGACACTTCGTTACTGGGTAGCGCATTATCACCAGGATACAACGGCAGGAAGAGAAGTCTATCTTTTTGCAGATGAGTTCACCAATTTCAATGATGTCGTTGTCGGAATGAAAGCCATCAAGCTTCTGAACGCATTTGGTTTTAAAGTGATCATTCCCGATCATGAAGAAAGTGGCAGGACTTATCTTTCGAAAGGTCTGGTGCGAAAAGCAAAGAAACTGGCGAATAAAAATGTCAATAAACTCAAAAACCTCATTAGTGCAGATTCACCCCTTATCGGGATTGAACCGTCGGCAATCCTTACATTCCGTGATGAATATCATGATCTCGTTGATCCTTCGCTGAAAGAGGCTGCTAAGAAGTTATCAGCTAACGTTTTCATGTTTGATGAATTCCTGATCGATTATTCGCGATCCGGAATTGGGGATATACCCTCAAAGTTCACTTCAGAGGCAAAGAAAATCAAGTTGCACGGCCATTGTCATCAGAAGGCCTTGGCCTCGGTAGAATCAAGCCGTAAAATGCTATCCATTCCTATAAATTACCAGGTGGAGGAGATAAAATCAGGATGTTGCGGAATGGCGGGCGCTTTTGGCTACGAGAAGGAACATTATGATGTCTCGATGAAGGTTGGAGGACTTGTTCTCTTCCCGGAAGTACTCAAAGCGTCAAATGAAGTTATCATTGCAGCCCCTGGAACTTCCTGCAGGAATCAGATCCGTGAAGGGACCGGTCGGACTGCCTTCCATCCAATCGAGATCCTTTATGACGCATTATTAAAGAAATAATAATACCATCTGGATTTCAAAAACAAGCGACCGTGTCATTTCAGTCCGCGGTTTATCAGTAGCGCATCGATCTTGGGTTCTGAGCCACGGAAGTTTTTATAGAGTACCATGGCATCCGCAGATCCACCCTTTTCAAGTATTTCTTTCCGGAACCTGGTGGCTGTTGCATTATCGAAGATATTCCCGGTTTCTTTGAAGGCCTGGAAGGCATCAGCATCCAGGACCTCAGCCCAGATATAACTGTAGTAGCCGGCCGTATAACCTCCTGTCATTGTGTGCTGGAAATAGGTTGAACGGTAACGGGGCGGTATCTGTGGAATCAAACCAATCCTGGTCATCGAGGCTTTTTCGAATTGTAAAACATCGATATCCTCAATCTCCTTCATGGTATGATAATCCATATCCAGGATAGAGGCAGCCACATATTCAGTGGTTTTAAAACCTTGCCCATATTTTCCACTCTTCACAATTTTTTCAACCAACTCTTCGGGGATCACTTTTCCTGTCTTGTAATGCTTTGCATATACCTTTAAAACTTCGGGTTCAAATACCCAGTGCTCCATGATCTGCGATGGAAGTTCAACAAAATCGCGCGGAACTCCGGAGATGCCGCTGTATCTGACATTTCTCATCAATCCTGCCAGCGCATGACCAAACTCATGAAAGAAGGTCTCCGTTTCATCGGTAGTTAATAATGCCGGTTTATCGGCGGTGGGAGCAGAAAAGTTGCACACCATCGTCATTACCGGAGCAACCCGCTTCCCCTCTTTATAGGATTGCGGACGATAACTGCCACACCATGCTCCGCCTCGCTTGCCTGCCCTGGGGTAAAAATCCATATACAATACGCCGAGGTGTGTACCATCAGCATCTTTACATTCGTAAAGGGTGACATCTTTGAAATATTTCGGGGCATTTTTTACCTCTGTAAAAGTTATTCCATAAAGCCGGTTGGCAACATAAAAAATTCCATCCCGGACATTTTCAAGCTTGAAATAGGGACGCAAAGTCTCTTCATCCAGGTCGAAGCGTTGCTTCATCATTTTCTCATTGTAGTAGCGCCAATCCCACCCTTCAAGTTTAACCTGGTCTCCCGATTTCATTATCATTTCCTGCATATCGGCACTTTCCTGTTTAGCCTTTGCTAATGCCGGAATCCAGATCTTGTCAAGCAGGTCATACACATTTTGGGGTTTCTTTGCCATCCTGTCATCAAGAACAAAATCGGCGAAAGTAGTATAACCCATCAATTTAGCTTTCTCCAGCCGTAAAGGAATAAGCTTGCGGATGATTGCCTTGTTGTCCTTATCGTTATTGTTATTCCCGCGGTTAATATATGCATGAAATATTTCTTCCCGAAGATCACGTTTGTCGGAAAACTGTAAAAAGGGCATGACACTGGGATTCTGAAGGGTAAAGACCCATTCCTTTTTTGTGGAAGAATCGGCGCCGGCAGCTTCGGCAGCCGCGGCGATGATCCCCTGCGGGAGTCCGGCAAGGTCGGCAGAATTTGCTATCACCAGCTTAAAACTATTATTTTCGGCCAGGAGATTCTGACCAAATGTCAGCTGTAACATCGAAATTTCCTTATTCAATTCACGCAGCTTTTCCTGATTTGCAGGTTCCAGATTTGCACCTCCCCTGACAAAGTTCTTATAGATCTCTTCCACCAATCTCTTCTGGTCGGGATTCAGTTTCAAATCATCGCGGCGATCATAGACGGATTTCACTTTTTTAAACAAACCCGGATTAAGGTTGATATCATCGGCATGTTTGGTCATGAGCGGAGAAAGTTGCTTCGCGATATTCTGCATTTCCTTGTCGGTATTGGCTCCGTTCAAACCATAAAATACGGGGCTGACCTTTTCCAATAAAGCTCCGCTTTGATCAAACGCCAGAATGGTATTTTCAAATGACGGAGGGTCGGGATTAGAGATTATCGCATCGATCTCGATCAGGTGCTGTTTGATCCCTTCCAGGAAGACTGGCATAAAATGTTCATTTTTTATCTGCTCAAACGGCGGAACCTGAAAGGGAGTTTTCCATTCTGCCAATAATGGATTTGCATTCTGCGTCACTGCTGATCCGGTGATTAATACTGAAAAAGCCATGAGTAAAAAAATTTTCTTCATATTATTTCGTCTTATTAACCGATCAAATCTATAATAATATTTTCAATCCTGCTTCGGGTATATAGGTCGATGGAAAAATGTTTTTCGCCTCCTCCAATAAGGGATTAAGATCCTCATACCTTGCAGAAAAATGCCCGAGAAGCAACTTTCCGACTTTAGCTTTTTTAGCGATGGTGGCGGCTTCCATAGCCGTGGAATGTAATTTTTCTGCAGCTAAAGCAGCCATATCCTGCATAAAGGTAGCTTCATGGTAGAGTATATTAACCCCATGAATGTAAGGCACGATTTCCTCCGAATAGCCGGTATCACTGCAATAGGCAAAAGACCTGGCTTGCGGTACTTTCCTGGGAGGATTTTTTTCCCTGAAAACAAAACCACTTACTGGAATACTATGCTTAAGCGGGAAGCCGTATACCGCAACCCGTTCCTCTTCCAGGATCAGGTCGTACCGGTCCGCCCGGAGGGGATGGAAAATGAGGGGAAAGATCAGCCGGGTCTGGGAGGCCTGAAACTGAGTGTCGAGTATGTTCTGAAGTAATGGATGAGCATAAAGATGAATCTCTTCCTTTCGTCCAAGGAGGTGCATTGAATTCAGGAGACCAATCAGACCAAAGAAATGATCGCCATGAAGGTGACTGATAAAAATATGTTTTATCCGTTGGTAGGAAAGATGGAATTTCCTCAACTGAAACTGAGTCCCCTCACCACAATCGATTAAAAATAAGCGCTCATTTACATTAAGTATATGAGCGCTAAGATTCCGGTTATAGGCTGGAATTGCAGAACTGGTTCCCAGTACCGTTAACGAAAAGGTCATGTTGTCGTTTCGGTATCGGGAGTAGCTTCTTGTTGTTCAGATTTTGGGCTTTTGGCTTTTTCTTCGGCTTTCACCATATCCGCCTTCAGATTTGCCAGAGATTCGATATCGCCCAGTGTGGTCTTTTCAAGATTGTCCTTTACCTTCTTGATGGCTTTTTTGGTATCCTTTTCTTTTTTAACTGTGGCTTTGGATTCCTTGTTCTTTTCCGCATTCAGCAGATCCTGATAGACCTTGCTGTGAGAAAGAATGATCTTTTTGTTTTCCTTGGAAAATTCGATCACCTTGAAATCCATCTGTTCTTCTTCCTTAACCTGGGTACCGTCTTCTTTGTTCATATGGCGAAGCGGAGCAAATCCTTCAACACCATATGGCAATGCAACAATAGCTCCTTTATCATTCAGGTTAACGATGGTACCTTTATGGACTGAACCCACGGAGAATACACTTTCGAAAACATCCCACGGATTTTCTTCCAGCTGCTTATGTCCAAGGCTGAGACGACGGTTATCAACATCGACATCGAGCACAACGACATCGATACTCTCGCCGATCTTGGTAAATTCAGCCGGATGTTTGATCTTCTTTGACCAGCTTAGATCGGAGATATGAATGAGTCCATCAACCCCTTCTTCGAGCTCAACAAAAATGCCGAAGTTGGTAAAGTTGCGAACCGTAGCCGTATGCTTTGACTTAAGAGGATATTTTTCCTTAATGTTCGTCCATGGATCAGGGATAAGTTGTTTGATACCCATCGACATTTTGCGTTCTTCCCTGTCGAGAGTGAGAATGACGGCTTCTACTTCCTGCCCCACTTTTAGAAAATCGTGCGCGGTACGCAAGTGTTGTGACCACGACATTTCAGAAACGTGTATCAGCCCTTCAACTCCAGCAGCAATTTCCACGAAAGCGCCGTAATCAGCAATCACTACTACCTTGCCTTTTATCTTATCGCCGATCTTAAGATTCTGATCGAGGGAATCCCATGGATGAGGAGTAAGCTGTTTCAAACCAAGTGCGATCCGTTTTTTATTATCATCGAAATCGAGAATAACTACTTTGATTTTCTGGTCGAGTTTGACAATTTCTTCAGGATGGTTGATACGACCCCAGCTGAGGTCGGTAATATGGATCAGGCCGTCAACTCCGCCAAGGTCAACAAACACGCCGTAACTGGTGATGTTTTTGACCGTGCCTTCAAGTATCTGACCCTTTTCAAGTTTCTTGATAATTTCTGCCTTCTGGGCTTCGAGTTCGTCTTCGATGAGTGCTTTATGTGAAACAACGACATTCTTGTATTCATGATTGATCTTCACGACTTTGAATTCCATCACCTTATCGACGAAAATATCATAGTCACGGATGGGTTTAACATCGATCTGTGAGCCGGGGAGAAATGCCTCAATACCAAAGATATCAACAATTAGTCCACCCTTGGTACGCGATTTTACATAACCCTTGATAATTTCTTGTTTTTCATAGGCATCATTGATCCGTTCCCAGGATTTAAGGATGCGGGCTTTTTTGTGGGAAAGCAGCAGTTGTCCGCTCATGTCTTCCTGGTTTTCAACATAAACTTCAACTTTATCTCCTACTTTCAAATCGGGATTGTAACGGAATTCGTTGAGCATGATGACACCATCGGATTTAAAACCGATGTTAACAACCGCTTCCCGGTTGTTCATTGCTACAACACTTCCTTCAATCACCTCGTGATCCTGGATAGCCCGCAGGGTCTGATCGTAGACATCTTCCAGCTTTTTGCGTTCATCGAGGGAATACAATTCGTGTTTTTTTCCAATGGAATCCCAATCAAAATTTTTCAGGTCTTCTTTAGCGGGTTTTACTTTTGTACTTTTTTTAACCGGAACTTCATTAACAGGATCGACAGGTTCGACAGGTTCAACAACTTTCTCTTGTTCTACGTGTCCAACTTCTTCGACTTGTTCAACATTCATTTCAGTATTTTGCTCCAATTCATTGGTAATGTTTGATTCTTCAGGAGTCATTCAATTTTTCTTTGTGGTGGCGACAAAGCGCCATCCGGGTTAAACATTTATTTAATACTCGTATGGGATTTATAAAGAACGCTTTCCAATCTTCTTCCCGTTAAAATTGGGGTGCAAAGATAGAAAGAAATATTTTAAGAACCAAAGGAGTATAAAATAGACCTATCTTTGCAACTCCGTACTTTTTTCAACCTAAGCATATGTTTATTCGTTCATATCGACTAATATTTTTTTGTTTCCTGTCGGGAATAATCCTGATTTCCCCTTCCTGTAAAAAAAAGAAAGATGATGGTCCTGTTTCAAAACAGACCATTATGACGATCAACTTTACTCACGATTTTATCAATCCGATACTTGGCGCGATCGTTTTTGTTTCTGATATGGAAGGGAGACTCCTGGCTGATACAAATTTCAGTGGAAATGGAATTCTCAATATACAGGTAAATCAAGGAGCCATTCCGGAGAAATTCATGATAACGATCATCACACCTGAGATGGGTGCACATAAGATCGAGGTAAAAATGAATACGTACTTATATGCGACGAGTACGGAATGGACCCTTTCCGGGAACCGTGCAGATACCCTTGGCCATGCAACTATTTCTTTGACTGACCTCCCGGCGATGACCGGTCCCGTTCTTTACTCCTCCTCCGGTTACTTCAATTTTACTTCCGATGTTACTTCAAAAACGGTTATGCTTTACAAAACGCCGGATGATCTTTATATCGGCATCCATACTACCGATGGTCCAAGATTTAAGTGGGTTCCCGGAATAAATCTGAATGGTAATTATTCGGTGGATATGGGATCGACGCAAATACCGGAAGTTACTACTGTTGCACTTCCATCGCAGGCGATCTATTTTGAAGCCCGTATTACCGCTTATCCTGATGGGAACTGGGATTCACCTGTGCCTTTTACCTGTGACATGGGATTTGGCGACGGGACACCGGTGACAACCATCCCTGTTAGCTATCCTTCACAGATATTCAAGGATTTTCACACGGAACTGATGGTCCAGGAGAGCTGGGAATCACCTGCCAGCTGGTACTATCATGTTGACGGAGTCATTCCTGCAACATTTAAGAAAATTAATGCAGAGGTAAACCAGATGCAGGCATCGCCAGGAAAGCTGAATCTGCAAACAAGCGGTCAATTTGAAGTTATGATGGCAAACTGGGATTTTAATCCAACAAATAGACCGGATTTTGAATGGAATGTATTCGGTCCCGATACAATATCCCAGATCGTACTTCCTGCGTTATCTCCAAAATTTGAAAAGACTTTTCCGGAACTTAACCTGGATTCTCTTGTATTCCGGTCGGTCGAGTTAATGCATTTTGCACAACCCGTTACATACTATGGATTTCTGGATCTGATCTTAAAATCGAGCCATCCCAATCCTATCCAGCGAGTGGAGACAAGCTCCGTAATTTGGTTACCTTTGCAAGTCAAAAAATAATTTCCCATGCCTCTCAAATGCGGTATCATCGGTCTTTCCGGTTCCGGGAAGACAACTCTGTTTAACTGTATTTCCAGTAACCGGGCGGAAATTCATAACACGGCTTATATCGGTTCCAAATCAAATCTCGGGATCATTAACGTCCCGGATTCAAGGCTGGCGGCCATTGACAACCTGATCCATTCTGCCAAAATCGTTACCTCAACCATCGAGATGGTAGATATCCCTGGCTTGTCAAAGGGAGGAAGTCATACCGAAGGGAACAAATTTCTTTCCGACATTAGGAACGTGGATGCTCTTATCCATGTGATCCGCTGTTTCAATGATCCGCAGTTGCCGCACCCGGAAGGTTCTTTGGATCCTGTACGCGATAAAGAAATAGTTGAACTGGAATTGCAGGTGAAAGATCTTGAATCGGTTGAAAAAAAAATTTCCAGAACGGAAAAACAGATCAAGGCCGGTGACAAGGAGGCAAAACATTGCCTCGACGTTCTTCATACCTATAAGAACCACTTCGAATCATTCCAGTCCGCGCGTAGTGTTCCCGTACCGGGAGATGAGCGCCGGTTTGTGGCAGATCTTTTCCTGTTGAGTGAGAAACCGGTTCTCTATGTCTGCAATGTGGATGATGCTTCAGCCCAGGATGGGAATGAATTCTCCAGGCGATTTTTTGAATCGGTAAAAGGTGAAAATGCGGAAGTTATGCTTATTGCCGGACGCATGGAATCGGAGATTGCAGAATTGGAATCGGAAGAGGATCGCCTGGCGTTTTTAACCGATGCCGGACTCAAGGAACCCGGTGTCAACCGGCTGATACGAGCTGCTTTCCATTTGCTTGACTTGCAATGCTTTTTTACGGCAGGACCAAAGGAAGTCAGAGCATGGACAATCAAACGGGGAATGACCGCTCCACAGGCATCCGGAATAATTCACAGCGACCTGGAACGCGGGTTTATCAGGGCTGAGGTCATGAAATATGATGACTTCATCAAGCTCGGCTCTGAACATGCCTGCAAGGAAAACGGTAAGTTGTTTGTGGAGGGAAAGAACTATATAGTAAAAGACGGTGATATTTTACATATCCGCTTCAACGTTTGATTATTCTTAATGGATAATAAAAACCTGCCGGAAAAAAATCAGACGAAACGGGCATAATTCTTTAACTTCTCCAGGAATTCCGCTTTTTTTCTTACGGAGACTTCCACTTCTTTATTATCTTCCATGATCACCGCCCCCCCTTTCCCTTTGACGTACCGTTTCACAAACATGAGGTTGATCAGATGCTTGCTGTGAACACGCGAAAAAGGCAGATCTTCCAGTATTTTTTCATAATTATTAAGGGGTTTTGAGGCAATATACCGATGACCATCGATCATATAAAACAAGGTATATACATCATCCGCTTCCAGGCGGAGGATATCTCCGAGTTTGACAATATTCAAGCCATCGGTGGAAGGAATGATAATCTTTTCATTTTTGCTTTTCAGGCTGTCCCTGAATATCCTGAGCTTGTTGTCGATATCTTCTTCGGTAAAATCTTTAAACCGGTCGATGGCAGTTTTTAATCCTTCAAAGGTGACCGGTTTGACGAGATAGTGCAAAGCCGCAAATTCAAATGCTTTCACGGCATATTTATTACTGGAAGTAATAAAAATCACCTTAAAATGCTTGAAGGTGACTTTTTCAATCACATCAAATCCCTCCCCATCCGGTAAACGAATATCCAGAAATACCAGATCCGGCTTGAGTTCATCAATCAGTGATACTCCCTGTTCAACGGATTCGCCGGTACCAACGATATTAATCTTAGGAAACTGTCCTCCAAGGAGCGCTTTCAGTGTGAGGAGGCTCATTTTCTCATCATCAATGAGTATTGTTCTTATTATGTCTTCCATATAGAAAAATTTCTATCTGTTTATAAGGAATTCACCAGGATGAAACATCAGAAGAGACCTGATTTTATTGTATTTTTGCTTCCGAAATTTTCAATAATCTATCAAGCTAATATATATCATTTTAGTTCCTTATGACAGCTGTTGTTAACAATATTTTACAAAAAGATCATTTAACAAAGCAGGATATCCTGATGCTGCTATCTGCTGATCCTGAGGATACTAAAATCATTTTTGAAAAAGCGCGGGAAACAAAACTGAAATTTGTCGGGAAAAAAGTTTATTTCCGCGGGCTTATTGAATTTTCAAACTATTGTTCCAAGAACTGCTATTATTGCGGGATCAGGGCCGGGAATAAACGATATAAAAGATATCTGCTAAGTGATGAAGAGGTACTTGGAGCCACCGATTATGCCTTCAAAAATCGATATGCCTCCGTTGTAATTCAATCGGGCGAAAGAAGTACAAAAACCTTTGTTGCAAGGATCGAATCGCTACTCGTGAATATCCATGAAAAGACACAAGGAAAAATACATATTACGCTATCACTGGGCGAACAAACGGAAGAGACTTACCGGCGGTGGTTTGCTGCCGGAGCACACAGGTATCTGCTCAGAATCGAAGTTTCCAACCCCGAGTTATATAAAAAACTTCATCCACAAAATTCAAAACATGATTACCTGAAGCGGATAGAGGCATTGAAAATACTGCGCAAAACCGGTTATCAGGTCGGAACTGGGATTATGATCGGATTGCCATTTCAAACACTTTCCGACCTGGCGGATGACCTTATCTTTTTCCGCGACTTGGATGTGGATATGGTCGGGATGGGACCCTACCTGGAGCACGAAGACACTCCACTCTTCCGGTTCAAGGATCTCCTGATGCCCCAACCGGAACGGTTACGGCTCACGCTGAAAATGGTAGCAGTCCTACGGATCATGATGAAAGACATCAACATTGCAGCTACTACTGCTATGCAGGCCATTGATCCCCAGGGAAGGGAGAAAGCCCTGATGGTCGGAGCGAATGTCATTATGCCCAATCTCACACCCGTCAAATATCGCAACGATTATCTCCTTTACGAGAATAAACCATGTATCGATGAAGATGCTGAAGAGTGTAAGTCGTGTCTGGAGGCCCGAATCGCCATAGCCGGTGACGAGATTGGATATGGAGAATGGGGCGATAGCAGGCATTTCAAAGTACGGGTTACGAATGACAAGTGACGAATTAAGAAGAGATATTTTATTCACCATTTCACCATTTATAAATGTCAAGAACCAACAAGCCCTTCCCGGTATTTGAAAATGTCGAAATCTTGGATGCCGGGTCTGAGGGGAATGCAGTGGCCCGGGTTGAAAACAAAGTTGTATTTGTTCCATTCGTGGTTCCCGGAGATGTGGTGGATATCCAGGTCACCAGGAAAAAAAAATCTTACTTCGAGGGGAAGGCAATCCGGTTCCATAGCTATTCCGAACGCCGTGCAGAACCATTTTGCGAACATTTTGGGATTTGTGGCGGCTGCCGGTGGCAGCATATGACTTATGAAAACCAGCTTTACTATAAACAAAAACAGGTTGAAGATAACCTCCGACGGATCGGAAAGATTGAAAATCCAGTTATTTCACCGATTGTTCCTTCCCCACGTATTCGTGACTACCGGAATAAACTTGAATTCACTTTTTCAAACCGCAGATGGTTTACTGACCCCAAGGATGATACAGATGATGCTTCAAAGGAAAGAAACGCTTTAGGTTTTCATATACCCATGATGTTCGACCGGGTGCTCAATATAAACAGGTGCCACCTGCAGGAGGAACCTTCGAATGCCATTCGTTTGTTTGTCAGGAATTATGCCCAGGCAAAAGGATTGAGCTTTTACGACGTACGAAAATGGCAGGGTTTGTTGAGGAACCTGATCATCAGGAATACCTCTACCGACGACCTCATGGTTATCCTGGTTGTGAGAGAGGATGACCGACCGGTAATCGACAAATTGTTGGGTGAGTTGGCTGATGCATTTCCGGAAATTACCTCCCTATATTTTGTGATCAACCCGAAAAAAAATGACGTCATTAACGATTTGCCGATGAATCTTTTCAAAGGTTCTTCTTTTATCACTGAGAAAATGGCTTCTTCCCTTCGCGGGGAAATCGGACTGGCATTTCAGATCGGGCCTGTGTCCTTTTTTCAGACAAATTCCTTACAGGCTGCCAACTTGTATAAATTTATCGCGAAATTGACAGGTTTTAAGGGGAATGAAACGGTTTATGACCTTTATACCGGAACCGGTTCAATTGCTCTCTATGTTGCACAAAATGTCAGACGGGTGATTGGTATCGAATCTGTTCCTTCGGCTATCGAGGATGCCCGGAAGAATATGCTTGTAAATGACATAAAGAATATACGTTTCTATACCGGGGAAGTGGAAAAGGTGATGACCCCTGAATTTTTCATTGAAAATGGTCATCCGGATATTATCATTACCGATCCGCCAAGATCAGGGATGCATGAAAAGGCTGTCAGGGCTATACTTTCAGCGGCGCCTGAAAAGTTGATTTATGTAAGTTGCAATCCGGCAACCCAGGCAAGAGACCTGATATCCTTTGAGGAACAATATAACCTTGTAAAATGCCAGCCCTTTGATATGTTCCCGCAAACCCATCATGTGGAGAATGTGGCTTTGCTCATGAGAAAGGATGGTTCTCCTTCGGTTTCGATTTAATCCACTTAACAAGTCTATCAAGATCATTTGTCTCTGCTTCATATATAAAGTCGGCCTGGTTATAGAACATTTCCCGATCTTTCAGATGTTTAGTGACGGATTCAAGAAGATCCTTCCCCTCGAATTCCTTTAAGACCGGACGTTTTCGTCTGACATGTTTTAACCGATACACCAGGGCTTGAATATCCCAACGCAGATAAACTGAATACCCGGAATCCTTGATGACAGCCATATTGTTGAAAAAACAGGGTGTTCCTCCTCCCGTGGAAATAACTGCCTGGTCGAGGTGTCTTGTTTCAAGTAACATGTTATGTTCAATCTTCCGGAAATTCGATTCCCCGTATTTTTCAAAGAAATTATAAATGCTGATCCGGTACTTTTCTTCAAACAGGTCGTCGAGGTCGGAAAAGGAATAACCAAGCTTTTCAGCCAGGTTTGACCCGACCTGTGATTTACCCGAAGCCATGTAACCGACAAGGTAGATACGCATCGGAAGTAAAAGTACGGATTTTTTATATGATTAAAAATTCATACTTTTGCATAGGATTTGAAAGGAAATACGATGAAGATCAGGCTTTTTTTCCCCACCATTGTAATCTTTGGGAGTTTTTTATTTTTTTCGTGTAATTCTACGTCGAACAAGCAGGAAGAGGAGCTTCCTGCTGATATTGTGAATAATCCCAATACAGCCAGTGGTCAGTTTGATTTAAGCAGCTTACCGGTTCTCAAGTTTGAAGAGCGTGAACACGATTTTGGAAAGCTTCTGCAAGGAGAAACCGTTTCATTCAATTTTAAATTTAAAAATGCAGGAAAATCTGACCTGATCATTGCCGAGGTGAGTACTTCCTGTGGCTGTACTGTTCCGTCCTATCCGAAAGCCCCTATAAAACCGGGTGAAGAGGGAATCATTAAGGTTGCATTTTCAAGTAAAGACCAGAAGGGATTCCAGTCAAAGAACATTCTGGTAGTTTCCAATACACAACCCAATACGACCGTTCTGCGGATCAAGGCACAGGTGGTGGGTGTTGTAGATAAATAAGTATCGACGTAGCAAGATAGCTAAGTAGCGAAACTATAAATTCTTAAATCTAAAATCGTAAATCGTAAAATAGTATGACAAATCTTTTATCAATCTTACTTATGGCTCCGCAAGGCGGACAAGGAGGTCAGTCGAGTGGCTGGTGGTCATTTCTTCCACTGTTACTTATTGTTGTTGTCTTTTATTTCTTTTTTATCCGTCCTCAAATGAAAAGGTCTAAGGATCAGAAAAAATTCAGGGAGACGCTTCAGAAAGGACAAAAAATTATTACCGTTGGTGGAATTCACGGGAGGATCGTTGAACTCCAGGATACGACCGTGACCATTGAGGTAGAAAACCAGGTTCGCCTGAGGGTTGAAAAGTCGGCAATTGCCATCGATAACACGCAAACCATCGAGAATAAGTGACCCGGTGTAATTCCTTTTCACCGTGAGGCATAAATTCCTTGAATTAATCGGCAATGCCCGGCAACGAAAGAATGAGAAATTTCGTAATCAATTGTCGATTTTTATCGTTTGCCTTGTAATTTCAGTCTTTTTTTGGGCATTGGTTCGTCTTTCAAAAGATTATTATTACACGCTCAATTATCATCTAAAGTATACCCAGATCCCGGGTAATTTCAGGCTGATAAAAAGTTCTGACAGCATCCTGACCATTAAAGTCAGGGTGCAGGGCTTCGATTTTTTTTCGGAAGAATTCCTCTTCCGAAAGACCTATCACTTCGATATCAGCCTGAGAAATATCAAGGTTAAATTCCGTGATTCCCATTACTACGGGATCATGCTGACAGAATCGATCGGGAAAGAGATAACTTCTGAATCGAATTTTACGAGTGATGTTTTTTCCATTCGCCCGGATACTCTTTTTTTCGAGTTTGAAAGACGTTTCCCAAAACCAAGACTAAATGACTGAGAAGTGAAAACGGTGGGCCTGACCGGGAATATGGGAAGTGGGAAAAGTCTTGTTTCCACCATATTTACCATACTTGGTATACCGGTATATCATGCGGATCATGTATCAAGAAGACTCCTTGAAACTGGCAACATTAAAGAAACAATTCGCAAAATATTTGGAGCCGGGGTTTTCACACGTAATGATGAAGTCGACCGAAAAGCCCTTGCGGGAATCGTATTTTCTAAGGCATCATCATTGGCAACCCTGAATATGATCCTTCATCCATTGGTAAAAGAAGACTTCCGGGCATGGGTAAGATCGCAATCTGATACCCCTTATGTGATCCATGAGGCAGCCATCATCTTTGAAAGTGGTTTCCAGGGTGAATTCGATCGTATAATCCATGTCTCATGTCCCAGAGAAATTGCAGTTACAAGGATAATTGATAGAGATCATTTTGGCCGGGAAGAGATTCTCAAAAGAATGCAATTCCAGATGGAGGATGAAAAAAAAGCCGCCCTTTCGGATTTTGTTATCCGGAACGACGGCTCTGAGATGATTATTCCACAGGTTTTAGCGATTCATAAATCGCTGTTAGAATGTTGCACGTAACGCAACGATGACATTTCTACCGGGACTGCTGATGCCCGATGCAAATTTTCTGTAATTCTCATCCAGGATATTTTCCATGCCCAGTTCAACGTTCAGGTATCTGATGATCTGGTAACTGAGTTTAAGGTTAAGGGTGTACCAGGAAGGCATACCATACTGGGTTGCATATTGTTCATTATCCTCCCCGCTGTTGCTGTACTGGCTGATACGTTTCCAACCATTGTAAACCACATAGAAGTCACCCTTGAATTTCTTCAGCTCGAGGCGGAAGGAGGTCATCCCGAATACAGGAGGAATATGATCGAGGGGAAGAGCATCGGTTTGGTTGTACCCGTATGTATAAGTCAGGTTGCTGAGAATCGAGAAAGAATGCGTTATCTGAGCAAGAATAGTTCCCTGAAAACCGCATATATATGCTCTCCCGGCATTGGTAGGTGCCAGGGTCTGGTACATCACCCCATCTATTAGGATGGAATCCTTTCCGTTATATGACATGGGCTCAATGACCTGGGCATCGCGCAGCCAGTTATAGAATGCTGTTCCTTCAATACGAACCTTCCCAACTATGGTTTTTGCAACCGATAATTCAAGATTGTATGCATATTCCGGTTTCAGATCAGGATTGGGAACCACGATGGTCTGTCCGGTTACAACATTCAATTTGGTAAGGTCATCGATGTTGGGTGCCCTGAATCCTGAGGAGCCGATCAGGGAGAATTTCCAGTCGTGACCCGGAGCTGCAACAAGACCAAGGTATCCGTTCAGTGCCACGTTTTTCTGGGTAATATCCGGATTAAACGGGATATTCATGATCTTCACCATGGTATCGGAATAAACTGCATTGAGGGTTACCCAATTGAGTCGTAGCCCCTGAGAAAAGGTCAGCACTTTATTAATGTTCCAGCTGTTCGAAAGATAAGCCGAAAGATACATCATGTTGGCTTTCTGATCAGGGTAACGGGTAGCCCGGTTGTATGTGTCCACTCCGGTTTTGATATTTTCAACATAAGCCTTAGAACCTACAATATTATAGTCAAAATCAATCCCGTAGTGAAGGTTATCCTTGGCGCCAAGTTTCTTGTCAAAATCGGCATTCAGCGAAAAGACATCCACTGTTTCGAGATTATATTTCTTTTTGGAACTCCCGAAATCGCGCTGGATACGATCTTCATGAACTTTCTGGTAACCGGCGATAAAGGTGGCACGGTCAAAAATAACACCGTTGATGTTGTATTCTGCCTTCAATGAAGCCAGTAACCGGGACTGAGGTCCATAGTACCACTCGGCATAGGACATGGTACTGTCGTTTTTCATCTCGGTGAGCCGGTCATACCTTGGAATATCGCTTGAATTAGTATACTGGACATTCAGGATATAGCGACTGTGAACCCCGGGCTGGAACAGGATCTTCCCAAGGAAATTATATTGTGAATAGGCAGATTGTTTCTGAATCCAGGGTTTATCGTTGGCAACCGTGGAATCTTTTCCATTAATACGTTGAGCATAGAACAACCGCTCACCAAAAGTGCCATAAGCCGGGTTGCGGACTCTCCCTTCACGCAGATCATCAAAATCGCTGTAAGAAAAGTTCAGCAACACACCCAGCTTTTTCCATCCGAGATTAAGGTTGATGCCACCGGTTTTCTCCAGGTTAGCTGAAGCAAATCTTCCGAGAACATTACCATGGATGCTGGTTTTACCGTTCGAAGATAGAACCGGATCCTTGGTTATGAAATTTATTACGCCACCCATAGCATCGCTTCCATACAGGGTAGATCCAGGACCATAAAGAATTTCTGTTGATGCCAGCCCGAAAGGATCTACGGTGATGGCATTCTGAAGGTGCCCGGCGCGATAGATGGCATTGTTCATCCGGATTCCGTCAACCACCAGCAACACCTTATTGGCCTCAAAGCCGCGAATCACGGGGCTGCCACCACCCATCTGGCTAGTCTGAACGAATACCTGTCCCGATTGCTCCAGCATAATGGCTGAATTCTGGGGATTCCCGAAGCTGATTTCCTTTGCCTGAATTACCTCGATTTTGTATGGCAGATCCGATCTCTTTTCCTCCGCCCTGTTCCCTGTGATTACGAATTCGTCGAGATTGATGACGTTTTCGGTAAGATATACGACATAATTTGAAGCAGATAGTTTGATTTTTGTAGTCCTGAGACTCTGAAAAGTTACATGGGTGAAGAACAGGGAATCATGTTCTGAAAAGGCTGTCAGGTCTGCCTTTCCCAAGTTATTAGAAACAGCCATCACAGTTTTCCCAACATTGGTGATAATGACCTGGCTTATCGGCTGGAGATCGGATTTATCCAGAATCGTTATCTGCTGTGACCGGACTGAGATTGTTGTCAGGAGTATTATAAAAGTAATTATGAATGATATTCTCATAGTTTCCAAGTTTATAAAATGAATACTCAGGCATCGTAAAGAAACCTAAAAAAAAAGTCACTAAAATGATTGAAGGATTTAGAATAGTTTGGGAGGAGGAATATGAGGTCTTTGAAATGAAGAGATGGGGACGGTCTTCAGACTTGCAAAAGTGACTTCGCTACCAAAGGAATCAGCATCTATTTCCTCAAAGATAGGCAATGCTATCTTAATAAGATGATCCAAAAGCGTCTGGCTAAATTTATTATGGCATACTTTTTTGAATCCGGCGATAAGGTTTTGTTCTTTAAAGTCGAAAATGCAATAGAATGTTGTTATCCTGCCTTTCCTCACCTCTCTGATCACATCATAGAGATTCCCCTTGAAGATAATTTCCCGCTTTTCGACACGATAAAGGTCAGGATTGGTTTCGGCATCGGGAATTTTAAGAACGGTAACCTTTCTGGGATTTTGTCTGATCAAGGCCTTCATTTCTTTCTTTACAAGCAATTTGTTCAATTCAAACAGGAAATAATATCCCATGGAGTTGAACATGAACAGGCAGAGAATGGCATATGCGAAGAATTTTTTCAAAATAACGGCCTGACTAAAAGATTTGCAAAGTTATAGAATATAATTACTAAATGCGCCAATGAAGATTCAATTCCATTAATTTTGTATAATAGAATTGATGAGATGGAAGAACTGAAAATTTCTGCGGTTTGTTACTTAAATACATTTCCATTTGTTTTTGGGCTGGAACAATCGGGGTTATTGAAAAACACCTCACTTGAACTTGATGTACCCTCTGTCTGTGCAGAAAAATTAAAAAAGGGGAAAGTCGATATCGCCCTGGTACCTGCCGGCGCCTTACCCGATTTTCCGGAATATTATTTTATTTCACCCTATTGTATCGGAGCCGTCAATGAAGTGAAGACGGTTCTGCTGCTTTCAAAAGTTCCTCTTCGTGATATCCGTAACATCCATCTTGATTTTGATTCCCGGACCTCTGTTGAACTGGTAAAAGTACTTTCAAAAAACCACTGGAATATTTCTCCCGCATGGATAAGCCTGGAACCGGGTAAAGCGACCAATCCGGAAGGATACGAATCACTGGTAGCAATTGGTGATAAAACATTTGAGATAACCCGCTATTTTCCATACGTTTATGACCTGGCTGCAGAATGGATTCGGTTTGCGGGGAGGCCATTTGTTTTTGCAGTATGGGCCAGCAAGACCAGGCTTGCAGAAAAACTTGTCGCTCCTTTCATCGAAGCCCTTTCATGGGGAGTAAACCACAAGCGGGAGTGTATTGAATACTTTAAAGAAAAATTACCGGGCTGCGATGATTGTCTTGGTTATCTGGAAAACAATATTTCTTATTCGTTCGATAAGGAGAAAAAAGAAGGACTGGATCTTTTTCTATCCTACCTGGATTAATTCGTCATTCATTTTTTGACGGGGTATCCACGTTTTTTCGCCATATCCTCGAGTCTTTTCTGGAATCCCGATTTCTTAACCGTTTTTTTCCTGTTGGCTTCTATCTGTGCATGTAGTTTCTTTTCGTCGATTGTTGATCGGATAAGATAAATCTGGGCAAAAGTTAAAAGGTTGGCAAGGAGGTAATAATAACTCAGTCCCGAAGAATAATCATTGAACCAGAAAAGGAACATGACAGGCATTAAATACATCATGACTTTCATCCCCGGCATCTGCTGCTGGGTACTTCCCATCATCTGGTCGTTTACCCGTGTATAGATTATACTGGAAATCGTCATCAACAACGCAAACAAGCTGACATGATCGCCATAATAAGGTATTGAAAAGCCTCCCGGGAATGTCCAGATTGAATCATAAGAGGATAGATCTGTTGCCCACAGGAAAGACTGTTGCCTGAGTTCGATTGAAGAAGGGAAAAAGCGGAACATGGCAATAAGAATGGGCATTTGCAGTAACAAAGGGATACAGCCGGCCATCGGGTTAACTCCTGCTTTTTTGTAGAGATCCATGGTAGCCTGTTGCTTTTTCATGGCATCCTCTTTCTTGGGAAATTTCTTGCTGAGCTCATCGATATCGGGTTTGAGTACCCTCATCTTAGCTGATGATTTATAGGTTTTAAATGCGATAGGGAAAAGAACGATCTTTAACAGGATTGTCAGGATCAGGATGATGATACCATAATTCCAGTTAAAGTTCCCGAAAAAGGTGAACACAGGGATAACAGCGTAGATATTTATCCAGGCCATTGGCAGAAAGCTCCACCCGAGCGGGATCTGGCGTTCAAGGTCTGCCTTATATTTTCTAAGACCGTAATATTTGTTCGGTCCAAAATAAATTGACATGCCGATTTCGTTATTTTCACTCGGAATAAAAGGAATCCCGACCTCTGCAAATACCGATTTCAGGTAAGCAGAATTACCGGGAAAAGTAGCCGTTCGTATTCTCGGGTCACTGAAAAAGTTATCGGCGATCATGGTAGTTGTAAAAAACTGCTGCTTGAATGCAAACCATTTAAGCCGCTCGTTTTTCATAATCTTTTCTTCGTCTTTTGTTTCGGAAATATAATCCACCTTATCATCCAGGTATTTGTAATATATCGTGGAATTCATGTGTTCCATCTTGACACTCTTTTCCTGCCGTTTCAGGTTTTCATTCCAGTTCAGGACAAGGAATTTGGTGGAAGGATCCATTACTTCAGCCATTCCGACAAAGTTTACTTTATACCTCAGCATATATTCATCTCCCTTTATAGTATAATGGAACTCAATATATCTTCCGGGATTAAAAGTGGAATCTGTGGCATTGACAAAAAGACGCATGGCAAACTGTACCGAGTCTTTACCGCTGACTTGCAGGTGGGATTGTCCCTGGTTCTTCCGGTCGGGCCAGAAGGGTTGAAAATAAAGCCGGTTTGTGTTAATGTTGCGATTATTGGAGAAGAATGTCAGGCCAAATTGCAGGGAATCGTTGTCGAGAAGGATCATAGGGCGTTTATCCCAGGTCAGGTACTTTTTCAGCTCGACTTCTGCGATTTTACCTCCAAGCGAATATATTTTTAACTTAAAAACATCATTCTCAATGATGAAAGCGGAATCTTTTCCCACCGATGAATTGGCAAAGATGCCGAGCTCATCCTTCATAGTCATTCGAAGAAGGGTCGTAGAATCGATGCTTTTACCCGATGCAAGAAATTTTTGTTTTTCTCTCGCACTTTCCAGTGCCCGTTCACGGGCCTGAGCTCTGATCATTGCATCACGGCGATTCACATTGACCATATAAATGGAATCGGATATCCGTTTTTGCTTCAGCAATTGTTCCTGTGATGGGCTCATCAGGTAACTGTAAATCAGAAAAATAGCAAAAATCAGTACCAGGCCAAGGATGGTATTCTTATTCATTAAAGTGTAGTTTTAATCATTTTTTGTGGAGATTTCCTAACCGGTGCAAGGGAATTCCGGGGTGCAAAGGTATAAAAAACTCTTTACCTGTTTGCGTAAGCTTTGGCTGCTTTGATGAAACTTACGAAAAGTGGATGTGGCCAGGCAACCGTGCTCCTGTATTCCGGGTGAAACTGAACACCAATAAACCATGGATGATCTTTCAACTCAATGATCTCAATAAGGTTATCTTTTTCGTTTAATCCAACAGGTACCATTCCTGCCCTGGTATATGGCTCAATAAATTCATTGTTGAATTCGTACCGATGCCGGTGACGTTCGAAAATATTTTCAGTCCCGTATATTTTAAAAACTTTCGAACCGGTTTTAAGTTTACATGGATAGGCTCCCAGGCGCATTGTTCCTCCCATCCCGGAAACCTTTTTCTGAACTTCCATCATATCAATCACAGGATAAGGCGTCAGTTTGTTGAATTCCGTTGAATGAGCTCCTTTATATCCAAGGACATTCCTGCCAAATTCGATAACGGCACATTGCATCCCGAGGCATATTCCAAAGAAAGGTATTTTGTTCTCACGGGCAAATCTGATTGCGGTTATTTTCCCTTCAATTCCGCGTTCTCCAAAACCCGGAGCGACCAGGATCCCGTCAAGACCGGCAAGTTTCTCTGTAACATTCTTTTCATCGATATGCTCGGAATGGATAGATCTTACTTTGACTTTGCAGCCATTTGCAACACCTGCATGAATGAACGATTCATTGATGGATTTGTAAGCATCTTTCAATTCCACATATTTACCAACCAACCCGATGTTGATTTCACAAGCCGGGTGTTTCAAAGTATAAAGAAACTTTTCCCAATCCTTAAGGTCAGGTTCATTATCACTTGGCATCTTTGTTTTCCTGAGAATTTCCAAGTCAAGATTTTCATTCCGCATTAGTATCGGCACGTCGTAAATGGATTCCACATCGATACATTCGATCACACCGGTAGGTGAGACGTTACAAAAAAGGGCAATCTTGTTCCGTAGACCATCAGTCAGATGTTTTTCTGTTCTGCAGACAATGATATCTGGCTGAACCCCTGATTCAAGTAATGTCTTGACCGAATGCTGGGTGGGTTTTGTCTTTAATTCACCGGCAGCCGCTAAGTATGGAACCAGTGTGAGATGAACCACGACGCAATTCCTGCCCAACTCCCAACGCATCTGACGAACCGCTTCAATGAATGGAAGGGATTCTATATCTCCTACAGTCCCTCCTATTTCAGTTATAACAAAATCATAGTTTCCTTTTTTAGCAAGCAACTTAACCCGGTATTTTATTTCATCAGTGATATGTGGGATAACCTGAACGGTCTCACCAAGGTATTCACCTTCGCGTTCTTTGGTTATGACCGACTGGTAAATCACACCGGTTGTGACATTGTTTGCCTGGGATGTCGGAACATTTGAGAAACGCTCATAATGCCCAAGATCAAGATCGGTTTCGGCACCATCATCAGTAACAAAACACTCACCATGCTCATAAGGATTCAGGGTTCCCGGATCGATATTAATATAAGGGTCGAGCTTTTGTATGGTAACCGAGTATCCTCTAGCTCCGAGAAGTTTGGCAATGGAAGAAGAAATTATCCCCTTCCCCAAAGAAGATGTAACACCTCCGGTAACGAATATGTATTTTGTTTCTGACATGAATCTGATCTTAAAATCGGAAGGTGCAAAATTACATGATTTTGTATATCATTCGGAAGTTATCGGCGGATAATCCCTGGAACCTTTTCTACGTTTAGGTTCAGGGTGATTAATCCTTCGTTTGATCGACAGGATTTCATTGGCAATTTCTTCAATGGGCTTGTTTGTTACTTCAATGACCGGCCATCGGAACTGGTTGAAAATTTTTTGTGAATAGTTTAATTCCCGCTTTACATTTTCAAAGGATGCATATTCATTACTACTGCCTCCCAGGTACTGAAGTCTCACCGACCGTAATAAAGAGAGTTCATTTGGCTGGGTCATAAGTCCAAAAACATTTCCGTATGGGAGTTTTTCCAGTATTTCCGGCAGTTCCATATCCAAGATGATGGGAAAATTTGCGACCAGCCAGCCTTTGAATGCCAGGTAAATGCTCAAGGGGGTCTTGAACGTTCTGGACACTCCGATAAGAATGATCTCTGCCCTTTCATAATCGTAAGTACGTTGACCGTCATCGTGTGTAAAGGCATATTGCATAGAGTCGATTCGCTTGAAATATTCCTTGTTCAGATGAAAGAAGAGTCCGGGTTCGCCTGTCGGTGAGTTGGAAAGGTGATGGGAAAGTCGTGAAAGTAAGGGTCCCATTATGTCGATGGCATCGATATTATGGATACGGCTCATTCGCAGCATCGCTTCGCGTAAAGCTTCCGATACAAGGGTATGTACTATAATTCCCTTATTTTCGACTACTTCCAGGATGATTTCTTCGATCTGTTCTTCTTTTCTGATCTCTTTCTTGGTGATGATTTCTACGGTAGCATCGGGGAACTGAGTCATAGCAGCCATTAGTGCTTGCTGAGCGGTACGACCGGTACCATCGGAAATCACATAAATTTTATACATAATGCGATCAATGAAAGGTTAAAGCTAAGTGATTTCGTTTTTCCTGCAAAATTTTACGACATTTTTTTGCCTGATCGTTTAAATCCGTAATTTTGATGTCTCTTTTAGGATTCAATAAATTCAATATAAAATAAAAAATATGGGAACTATTAAAGTAGGTATCAACGGGTTCGGTAGGATCGGTCGTCTCACCTATCGGGCGTTGATGAAAAACACTAAAGTGGAGGTTGTTGCTTTTAATGACCTGACGGACGCAAAGACACTTGCACACTTATTGAAATATGATTCCGTTCATGGAAAATTTCCGGGCGAGGTTGCCATAGAGGGGGATTTTTTGGTTGTAAATGGAAAGAAAATAAAGGTTCTGGCCGAGAAGGATCCTGCAAATCTACCCTGGAAAGCACTTGGCGTTGAGATCGTTATAGAAAGTACCGGTCTCTTCCGTACCCGTGAAAAGATGACGAAACATCTCACTGCAGGAGCAAAGAAAGTAGTACTTTCAGTACCCTCCGATAACAAGGAAGATGTGGATGCGACCATTGTAATGGGTGTAAACGATAACACACTGACACCGGCGATGAAACTTATATCGAATGCATCCTGCACCACCAACTGCCTGGCACCAATTGCCAAAGTGTTGCACGACAGTTTCGGGATCAAAAACGGACTGATGAATACGATTCACAGTTATACCAACGACCAGATAATATTGGATGCCCCGCATAAAGATCTCCGCAGAGCCCGCGCGGCAGCGGTTTCTATCATTCCGACCAAGACCGGGGCTGCCAAAGCAATAGGTCTGGTGATACCGGATTTGGAGGGTAAACTTGACGGGTTCGCCATACGTGTTCCGACTCCAGACGGCTCGATCGTCGATCTGACTTGTGAACTCGAAAAGAATGTCACAAAAGAGGATATTCATGCAGCCATGAAAGCAGCTGCCAACGGCCCCATGAAAGGCATCCTTGAATACCTGGACGAGCCTCTCGTAAGCTGCGATATCATCGGAAACTCGCATTCTTCCATTTACGATTCATTGCTTACAAAGGTCATTGGCGGGAACATAGTAAAAGTCATCTCCTGGTACGACAATGAATATGGCTATTCGTGCAGGTTGGCAGATCTTGTAGAAAAAATGGCCTAGCTGATGTTGTTTTTTAAAAAAGGCTGTCCGGTTGCGGGCAGCTTTTTTTTTATCTTTATGGGCAAATGTAAATCATCAGAGAAAACCCGCCAATGGATTCAATTAAAGAAATCTACAAAATCGGATACGGTCCTTCCAGCAGTCATACAATGGGACCCAGGAAAGCTGCAGAGTTGTTCAGACGAAGGAATCCGGGTAACAATAAGTTCAGGATCACCCTCTACGGAAGTCTGGCTGCCACCGGTAAAGGACATATGACTGACAAGGCGATCATTGAACCGCTTCAACCCGCGGTGACTGAAATTATCTGGCAACCTGAAACTTTTCTTCCCCTTCACTCGAATGGGATGAGGTTTGAAGCAATTGATAATTCGGGTTATACATCAGATGAATGGACCACCTATAGTATCGGAGGCGGAGATATCAGCGAAACAGGAAAGCGCGATCCGTCGAGCAGAGTTTATGAAGTAAGCACGATGAAAGATATTCTTACCTGGTGTGAAGAGAACGGGCGGACTATGTGGGAATTTGTAGAGATGCATGAACAATCCGATTTGTGGGATTATCTTGCCAAAGTTTGGAATGTCATGCAGGAAGCCATTAAACGTGGCATAGAAGCGGAAGGAGTTCTTCCGGGAGGATTGAATCTTCCGCGCAAAGCCTCCGGGTATTATACCAAATCGAGAAGTTTCAAAGGAACGTTGAGCCGCCGGGCATTTACCTTTGCTTTTGCACTTGCCGTATCCGAAGAAAATGCAGCCGGTGGAAAGATTGTCACTTCTCCTACCTGTGGATCCTGCGGTGTTGTTCCGGCAGTTTTGTATCTGCTGAAATCACAGTATGAGTTCACCGATAAAAAGATCCTGCGTGGACTGGCAACAGCAGGTCTTGTTGGAAACCTGATCAAAACAAATGCATCCATCTCAGGGGCCGAGGTAGGTTGTCAAGGTGAGGTAGGCAGTGCAAGCTCAATGGCAGCGGCTGCAGCGGAACAGATTTTCGGGGGTACCCCGGGTCAGGTAGAATATGCCGCCTCGATTGCGATGGAACATTTCCTGGGTCTTACCTGTGATCCTGTTTTCGGGCTGGTACAGATCCCCTGTATAGAGCGCAATGCTTTTGGAGCCGCCCGTGCTCTGGATGCAAACATGTATGCTTTGCTATCCGACGGGCATCATATCGTAAGCTTCGATAAGGTAATCGAAGCCATGAAACAAACCGGACATGATCTTCCGAGAATATACAGGGAAACGGCAAAAGGCGGGCTGGCATTATTTGGAAAGAAAAAATGAGAATCTCTTTATGTCTGTAGGCAGGTATAAGACAATATAAATTACTAACAGATGAAAAACTTAAAAAGGAATTCCCGGTTTTTTTTATTAGGATTATTGTTCATGATCTTTGGCTCCTTTGTTACCATCATGGTAATAAAAATTGAACCGGACGATGTGAATCATGCACAGAAACTGATTGGTATGCAATTTACCCATGCCGAGACCGACAGCATGCTGGATGCATTGAATGAACAACTGAAAAATTATGAGAATATGCGAGGTATCGAGATACAGAACCGTATTCCACCGGCTTATGAATTTAATCCGATCCCTGACGGAGCAATTTTTTCAAAAACCAGGGAATCATTCCATGCTTCGGATTATAGTAAAACAATCCTGCCTTCAGATATCAATCAACTTTCTTACTATTCCATAGGGCAACTTTCCTGGTTGATCCATACAAAGAAAATAACCTCCGAGAGAATGACCGCATTCTTCCTCGGGCGTTTGAAAAAGTATTCACCGCAGTTGCACTGTGTCGTCACATTTACCGATTCACTCGCAATGGTTCAGGCACATAAGGCAGATATCGAACTGGCGACTGGGATCGACCGGGGCATTTTACATGGAATTCCATACGGAATCAAAGATATGTTTTATACAACAAAATACCGTACCACCTTCGGATCACCTCCTTACCGGAATCAGTTGATTAGCGAAGATGCTACGGTCGTGGTTAAGCTGCGTGAAGCCGGCGCCGTCCTGATCGCAAAACTCTCCCTCGGCGAACTGGCGATGGACGATGTCTGGTTTGGTGGAATGACGCATAATCCCTGGGATACATCAAAAGGATCGAGTGGTAGTTCTGCCGGACCGGCTTCTGCCGTTTCAGCCGGACTTATCCCTTTTGCCATAGGCTCCGAGACATGGGGCTCCATTGTTTCTCCATCGACCATGTGTGGTGTAACCGGGCTTCGTCCGACTTACGGGCGGGTCAGCCGGTATGGTGCCATGGCCCTTAGCTGGACAATGGATAAGGTTGGACCTCTTTGCAGATGCGCGGAAGATTGTGCCATAGTTTTTAATTCGATCTATGGTCCCGATGGAAAAGATCAAACACTTTACAATTTTTCTTATGGATATTCACCCGAAGTTGAACTCAAAGGGTTGAAGATCGGATTCATTAAACAGGATTTTGATCAGGATACTTCCATCAACAAGCCCTTCAACGACGCGGCAATTGAACTATTGAAGAAAATGGGGGCAACATTGATCACGGTTGAATTGCCTAAATTCCCATATATGGATATGTCGATCATCCTCATGGCAGAGGCTGCCGCTGCTTTCGACGAGCTGACATTGAGTAATAGAGATGACCTTATGGTTCAGCAAAAGAAAGACCGCTGGCCAAATCTGTTCCGGGCAGCCCATTTTATTCCTGCTACTGAATACATCCGGGCAAATCGTCTGAGGTATCTATTGATCCAAAAGATGAATGAAATGATGAAAAAGGTGGATGTATGCATCGCCCCCTCACTTGCAGGAGATAACTTGCTGGCGACAAACCTGACAGGTCATCCTTGCGTCGTACTTCCCAATGGTTTCATTAGTCCGAAGAAACCCACCAGTATTGTTTTTATCGGACAACTATTTGGCGAGGGAAAACTGCTCGCGGTGGCAAAAAAATACCAGGACGCTACCGGATTTCAACTTATGCATCCACCAATGTTCATGAAATAAAAGAATAGCAAACTTTGAAACCCTCTCTCCAATTTCTTGACCTGTTCTTTATTGTATTCCATACATTTCTCATATTTTTCAACCTTTTCGGATGGATATGGAAACCAACCAGGAAAGCAAATCTTGTAATCCTTCTGCTGACGGGCGGTTCATGGTTTATCCTGGGAATATTTTATAGCTGGGGATATTGTCCTCTCACGGAATGGCACTGGGAGGTGTTGGCCAAGCTTGGAGCCAGTGACCTGCCAGATTCCTATATAACCTATCTCCTTCATAGATTAACAGGCATTTCTATTGCAGGGAAAACGGTAGATTTTCTGACCCTCATGCTATATTTTCTTGCCCTATCAGTATCAGTTTACACCAATTTCTTCCGGAAACGAAGCAAATAATCCTTGACATGAATAAATTTGAATAAAATCAATCCTCCTGCAGCCGCAATTGTCGTTAAAATGATTGCACAAATGGTTATGATTGATCCAGGGGTCAGGTTTATAGAGTGTGTTCCATTCATTTTCATCTTGCCCGGCAACGAGAAGAAAGGAAGCATGATCAGTAAAGCCAATGCGGCTGCAGGTATAAGGAGATGTGGTATTAACTCAAGGATTTGACGAATCAACGGTTTTGGAGGTGCAAAGGTTTGAACCTTGAAACCCCGGAGCCGCAAACTATTGGTCACTACAAAGATGGAACTGAATGCCATTGCGCCAGCAGCAAACATCGGACTTAGCAATCCAATAGCAGCAATCGGAATAAGGGCTACGTTATAAATTAAAGCCCATATCAGGTTTTGTATGATGGTCTGCATTGTACCACGCGACAGGGAAATTGCACGTCCCACACCGCCAAGGTCCCCACTGATCAGGGTAATGCCTGAAGCAGCCACAGCAACATCGGTTCCAGTGCCAATTGCAATGCCGACATCGGCCTGTGCTAATGCCGGTGCGTCATTGATTCCATCGCCTACCATAGCTACCAATTGTCGGTTCCTATCTGACAGCAAAGATGCAGATTGCAATTTTTTTACCGCTTCGGCTTTTTCGCCAGGCAGTACTTCTGCTTCAACCCGGTCAATGTTAACCTGGCGGGCAATTGCTTCTGCCGTTTTCCGGTTATCCCCTGTGATCATGACAACATCGAGACCGAGTTTTCGTATATCGGCGATAGCCCTCCTTGAACCTGCTTTTATCGTATCGGCAAGGCCAATAATTCCAAGCGGTTCAGGAACACCTGTGTAATCAGTCAATTTTGAAGCAACGATCATTACCGTCTTCCCCTCCGACTGAAGCCTGATAATATCCCCAACTAGGGAATCCGTTTTAATGGTTTCATTACGCATCAGTCGCAGATTACCTATTATGACCAGGTTGTCGCCGATGTTAGCACGAAGACCTAATCCGCTGAATACTTTAAATTGCATCGGTTCGGTCAATGTTAAATTTTTCATTTGCGCTGCCTTTATAATGGCACGCCCGAGTGGATGTTCAGATCCTTTTTCAGCGCTGGCAGCCAGCTGAAGAAGCTCTGAAGGATCAACGTTGTTAAAGGGAATGATATCAGTTACCTCCGGTTCACCCTTGGTGATGGTGCCGGTCTTATCCAGAACTACGATGCCTACACGACCAGTCCTCTCTAGCGCTTCACTGTTTCGGAAAAGGATTCCATTCCCGGCTCCTTTTGAAGTACCCACCATGATGGCTGTCGGTGTAGCCAATCCGATTGCACAGGGACAGGCGATAACGAGCACGGCAACCGCGTTGATCATGGCGCCCGTCCAGCCGATATTTGCAATTACAAGCCAGCTGGCGAAGGTCAATGCAGCAAAAACAACTATCATCGGTACAAAGTATTTACTTATTTCATCCGTCAGTTTTTGGATAGGCGCTTTACTTGCCTGTGCATCCTGGACAAGTCTTACGATCTGGGCTAACGTAGTGTTCCTTCCTACCTTTGTCGCTTCAAATTTTATTAATCCTTCAAGGTTAATAGTACCTCCAATAATTTCGTCTCCGGGACCTTTACTCAAGGGCATCGACTCACCCGTAAGCATCGATTCATCAAATGCCGATTTACCATGGGAAATAATGCCATCAACCGGAACTTTTTCGCCGGGTCGCAAAACGAGAGTATCACCCACCCCAACATCTTCAACATTAATTGTTACCTCGGAATCATCCCGAATAACGTTTGCAGTCTTGGAATGTAATCCCATCAAGACCTTTAGCGCTTCAGAGGTCCTTCCTTTAGCACGGGATTCAAGGTACTTTCCAAGCCGGATCAAGGTTATGATTGCTGCCCCAGTCTCATAATAGACATACGGGCTATGAATCAAATGAATTGTTACCAAAAGACTGGAAAAATAGGCAACCGATGAACCAAGCATTATCAACACATCCATATTTGCGCTACCGGAACGCAAGCTTTTAAATGCACCGATGTAAAACTGCCATCCAACAACGAATTGAACTACAGTAGCGGCAATAAGCATGACCATCTGATCGTACTGAAACCCTACCAGCCGGAAATCACGTGCCATACTGAACAGGATCAATGGAATTGTGAAAATCAAACCGGTTATGAGCAGCCGCCATTGTTGTTTTCGCTCGTCGGTGCGAACTTTAGCCTCAATGTCTTCAAGTTTGTCGGCTTCGCCAGCCTGAATGAGATCAAACCCGGCTCTACGCATCATCCCTGCAATTTCAGAAATACCTGTCATCCCGGGGATGAATTCAACAGAAGCAAGTTCCGTTCCGTAACTCACGTCAGCCGCGACCACTCCATCCATGCGTTTCAGAATTTTTTCAAGCACTAAGGCATCAGCATTGTCATGCAGACCTTTGACCGGCAGTTTTATTTTACCTGTCGGGATACCATAGCCGACCTTCCTAACACAGGCAATGATATCCCTTACACTGGTAAAGGCAGAATCGAACGAAACCGACAGTTTTTCACCGGTAAAATCGACCTGTGCTTCGATAACAGCTGGAATTTTTAATACATTCCGTTCTATTGTTGATGCACAATTGGTACATGACATCCCGGTGACGGGCATCGTGGAGTGTTTGATATCAGCCATTTGTTACCTTCCCGCGTTGAGTAATTTTCAACGAGATTTATCTGTCTAAATATATAGAATCTAATATACGAAAATAATTCCTTTTTATTTCAAATTAAAAGAAGAAACCTGATGGGATTCAATCCGATTCTTCCCTCAGCCGGTTGCTGAGTTCTTTTACCGAAGTCATACTCTCCATGAGTCCCGGTAAATATTCGGTAGAGGCAATAAAGGTCCAGATATAAGCGACAACGGCATAAATCTTCCCGGTCGTAAACTGGTCGACATCCACACAAATAAATAAGACAACTATAAAAATGATCATCAGCAGGACCTTGATGATACCATAATCGAGTGAATTCCATTTAGCTATCCGGATTTGTGGCAATACCATACTATGGTAATATTCATGAATTTTTTCCAGATTCTTTTCCTCCACTATGCTGTACAGATCTTCACGATTATCGTGAAGGTCTTTCTGCAGGTGAACCACATTCTTCCGGTAGATGTTATTGATGAGGATCATTGGGAAGACCACCGTAAAACATACAAGAGCTATCCTCCAGTCGTAAAATATCAATGCAACAATTGCCCCGAAACTTGCACATATCTGCCAGGTTACTTCAGGTAAACGATCCTTAAGAAAGATCATATACTCTTTTGCCAATTCAGCCCTCACCAAAGTCTTCGAAGCCGGGTGATGTTTCTTTCTTGAGTATGCAATGAGATTAGTTGCAACATCAGAGTACATCCGTGAATAAACCTTTCCACTGAAAAAACGTCCCAGGGTACCGCCAATCGTGTTAAGCATATAAATGAATATCCAAACGGCCAATGGAAACATAATATTGATCTTTTCCTTATCGTAAAATTTATCAATCAGGGCATCTAATAGCTGACCGAAAAAGGTTGGCTCAATAATCCATGCAATATTTTCAAGCAAAATAAAAGAATGAACAAGGACGATGGCCCCCTTATTTTCCTTCATAATTTGCTTTAGGGTCATAAAATGGATGATGATGTATACAAATTTAAAAAGTTAAAGTTAAATTTGATTACTAAATAAATGGTTTCACGATGAAAAAAATATTTTATGTTCTCCTTACATTCCTGTTGGCTGTCGCTTGTACCCATCAGAACTGTGTTGATGGTGTTTATCGCTATTTATGGGGTAACAAAAATGGGTACGCAGTCTGGATTGTAGATGGGAATACGGTTCGACAGAAGATCTACAACTACTTTCTTTATGGCGGTAATGAACAGCGATATCCCTTTAATCCAAAAGGGGAAATATGGATCGACCATGCCGTTTCCTGTGAAGAGTTTGAGTTAACCCTTGCGCATGAATTGAATGAACGTCATCTCATGGCTAAATTTGGTTGGAGCTATGAAAAATCGCACGACTCCTCGCTCGCGCTTGAAGTTGGTATGCGCAGGAAATATTGTGATATCTGCCGGGCTCACGAAGCTACCCTGCCTAAACTGCCGGTAACCGACCATAACCATATCAAAGAAATACCCGATATCCCCGATAGTATCAAACTTGAAAATATTTATCGTGTCCCACTTGGGATACAGGATGGGATCCGGATTTGGATCGTTGATGGATACCAGGTAAGAGCTAAGATTTTTCCTGATTTCGGTTTCAGCGGGAATGATCTGGTCTACCATTTTATTCCCCAAAAAGAGATCTGGATCGATGGCCAGGTGTCAGCCGAGGAAACAGCTTATTCAATCGCTGCAGAGCTTATCGAACGCCAATTCCTTGCAAACGGTGCCACTTACGACAGCGCTTATGGAGCCGGTATTGATACCACCACCAGACGAAGATTTAAAATGGGAGAGCTGGCAAAAAGACATCCTCCCATCGTTCTATCAGATTCACTCACCCGGGATTCCGGAATAATTGATCCCATGGAAAAATAGAAATGGGAATCGGAAATTACGGGAAGAAAATTAAAATCAAACATAACATATGAGAAGGAATCGTTAAGTTTGCAGGCAAACTTAGCGAACCATGATCAAGAAATTCATTGCACGGCAAATGGTGAAACGTACGAAGAGTCGCCAATTTCCGGTGAATTACCTCGAGCAAAAACATGTCAATCTTCAGGAACCTTACCCTAACGACAGTTCATATTTTTATGGTGGCAATAAAGAAGGCAATGCTTTTATCACCCGGATGGCTTTTCGTGGTCCCAACCGCTCATTGGAATATTGGTTCGACTTTTTCCTTAAAGGTTACGGTTTTTTCGGATTAAAAAGCGCTCCCGGCCCTGAAGGGGAAGGATTCCAGCAAGGGAATCTCAAATGGGACCCTATTGAAGTCGGTAAAGTCTGGCGGATCACTTACGACGGGATCGTTCATGATTCGAATGGAAAAGCCCATACCTGTAAGACCAATCTTGTGTTTACCGGCCAGTATCCTGTCTATGATTTTGCTAAAAGCTCCGATCAGCGGTTGATTGCTGATGCCATTGCAGCCGAAAAATGGACCAGGAAGTTCTTTTTTAAATTGAAGGATTCACACCAGGTCCATTATGAACAAACAGGGAATTTCAAGGGCACTATCATCCTTGATGAAAAGACCTTCAATCTGAGCATGTTTGCTTCACGCGATCATTCTTTCGGTTCGCGAAACTGGCTCACATGGGGCAGGCATTATTGGATTACGGGGATCTCTGATGACGGTTTTCACTGGACAGTCACAACAATAAAATGGCAATGGCTTGGACGGCTGACGGCTGGTTTTATAATAGCGCCTGATGGAGCTACCGATGCCATTGTTGAATGTACTGACCTGGATACTGTATCCAAAGAGCAGTTATTGCCTGATCATGGTTTTATCGATATCCATACGAGAAGTGGTAAAGCCCATAAACTTGAATTCTGGCGTAACGGTGAGTTTCCTTATCTCCATGACGGAAAATACATGATGAGGGAAGGTATCGGTACATATAAGTTTAACGGAGTTAACGGGCTGGGTATGGTGGAATTTGGTTTCCATGCCGATATATATACGCTGTGATCAAGTTCTTACACGAGATAACGAACGAAGAGATCGGCGGAAAGGCAAGAGGCCTGAAAATCCTGAAAGACCTGGGTCTGAATGTTCCTGATGCGTTTGTCATCATCCACCCGGAAAGTAATATTTTTGATGAGGGCCTTCTTAAGAAAAGCCTTGCCCGTTTGGGAGAGGGACCAAAGGCAGTACGTTCCTCTGCCGTCAGTGAAGATGGAATGAACGCTTCATTTGCCGGTCAATTTGAGACTTTCTTACATCTGAGTTCTTATTCTGAGATCCGGGAGGCAATAATCAAGTGTATCAAAGCGGCACAATCGGAAAGGGTAAAAGATTATGCCAATCAGGTCATCAGGGATGCAGACCTCAGGATTTCCGTAATCCTGCAGAACATGGTTCACGCCAAAGTAGCTGGGGTTATTTTCTCTGCGAATCCTGTTAATAACCGTCGCGATAAGATGCTTATCAATGCCGTGGAGGGACAGGGAGAAAGTCTCGTCAACGGGAAAAAGGATGCCGTACATTATGAACTTTACCGGAGTGGTTCCAATATTACAAGCCAGATTCGTAAACAAGGTGAACTCCTGACAGAAGAACAATTGATAGAGATCCTGGATGGAGCAAAGCGTGCAGAAAAACATCAGGGGATGCCGGTTGACCTTGAATTTGCCATTGATGAAAATGGTGTTTTAAACTGGTTACAGGTCAGGCCAGTGACTACACTCACTGAGGTACATTATAACGAACTTGATACGGTTAAGGGCGAAAGCAGCGACGTCTGGACCCTTGGTAATATCGGTGAGATGATGCCCGGAATAGCAACTCCCCTCACTTACTCTGTCAGCGCTGAAGCAATTGACTATGGAATGGCCGTCCTGGCCGACAAAGCCGGCGCCTTTCCCCTGAAAAAAAGAGCCGGTCCCAGATATGTACAAATGTTCTATAACCGGTTGTTCATCAATATGAGCAACATGATGGATTATCCAAAAAATATCTGGCTGAATAAAAAAGAAGATGTTCTGTTTGCTTTGAGCAGCAAGATAATTCCCGGGTTCGATTTCGAATATGAATCTTCTCTCACAATCAGGATTTTTAACTTTTTCAAGCAATTCCGAACCACTGCCAAGGCTGGAACCTACCTTAAAGGACTGAAAAAACTGGTTTCAGGCTTTATCATCGATACTTCCGGAGATCTCAGCCAGGTACATAAACGGCTCGGCGAAGCCAGGTTTATCCTTGGAATTGGATTTGGACATCACCTTGTCACCTCTGCCCAGTCGGGAACCCTTTACTCGGCCTTTATGCGTATCATGACAAATGATAAACGTTTTCCTTCTGCCGAAGACCACCACACCGCTACCGTACTTCTAATGGATATCCCTGAAATTGAGAGCGCCGATGCCGTCAAATCGCTCGAAAAATTTGCCCATATGATCAGGGAGGATAAACAGTTTGCAGCTCGTTTCACTTCGTCTATCCCCTCAGAAGCGCTTCAATTCCTCACTCATGATGCTCCGGCTGGGATTGCAGGTTATTTCAAGACATTTCTCGAACGGCATGGACACCGTTGCGTGCGTGAATCGGAACTCCGTGAAAAATCCTGGGAAGAACATCCGCTTCAGCTGATCCAGATCCTTCAGACCAAGGTAAAAGTCGGAGAATTCAGACATGTTCAAAGGGATCAGAAAAGTGATATACGCCTTGCACTCAACCATCTCCCGCTGGTGAAACGCACTGTACTCAAATCGTTGATACCGGCCTCACGAAAAGCAGTTGCACGAAGAGAGATATCCAAGGCTTATTCGATAAAAATGGTGAGCATTATACGTAAAGCCTATCATATCCTTTCTAACAGAATGGTCGATGCCGGATTGCTTGATGATCCCGATCAGGTTTATTTCATGACTCATGAAGAGATCGGAGAACTGATTAAGGATAAAGATCCGAAATGGAAATTAAAGGCAAACCAACGCAGGGAACAATTCCCGGAGACCGACAAACTCCAGTTTGATGAAGTATGCTGCGGGATCCCCGAGCCATTCGAAGAAGAACCGGAGATCATTATCAAGGAAGGTCAGTTATTGGGAACACCTGTCAGTAGCGGCATTGTTAAGGCCCGCGTTCGGATTATCCATTCCCTTGAGGATGCTGATCTTCTTGCAGAGGGTGAGATCATGGTCGCGTCATTTACCGATATCGGCTGGACACCTTATTTTTCGGTCATCGCAGGCTTGATTACCGAGATCGGAAGTCCACTTTCTCATGGAGCCGTTGTTGCCAGGGAATATGGTATTCCGGCTGTAGTCGGGGCTAAGGGTGCTAAAAAATTCCTAAAAGATGGCGACCTCGTCAGGTTGAATGGCGACCGTGGCATCATTGAAAAATTGTCCCTTCGCTAAATTCTTTTCTATTCCAGGAAACGTAAGCGTAACAACGAGAAATCAACATGAAGCGCATTTCTTAAAAAAATTTCCAGATTACCGTATGACATCTCTATTTGTTCAAGCGCGGCATTTAGGTATGTTTCCCTGACTTCAAGAAGCGGACGAAGTATCTCACCGTTTTTCCCATTCTTTGATACTTTCCGGATGATTTTATCAGTTGTGGCCAGGGCATAACGGTTGGTGTCCAGGTAATCTTTCCAGATATCTGAGAATCCCACTCCCAATGCAAATAAAAGAAAAACCGTTGCAAGACCCGTACGATCCTTACCTGCAGTACAATGAAAAACCAGGGGGAAGTGATCGGTAGACGACAGAACATGAAAGAATTTCCTGAACTCATCTATATGATCGTTGATCATCCGGCGATAATCACCGATCAGTAAGATCTCCAGTGCGGTTGCATCAGTGTTCTCGAAATACTTTTCTGCTGCATCACGGGCAGTATCATGAATGGGTATATGAATAATCTCTTTTACCGTCGATATCCGTTTATCAGGACGTTTTTCAATTTCACGCCGTGCCCGCAGATCTATAATCAACGCCAACTCCAGTTTTTCAAGGATCAGGATATCTTCATCCGAGATCGAATGTAAGTCTCCACTCCGGTAAATTATACCGGATTTTAATTTATGACCATCTAAAGTCGGAATCCCGCCAAGATCGCGGAAATTTGGCTGGGTTTCGATTATTGTTTTCAAAAAATTGACTCTTAAAAGCCCTGCAAATGTATCAATTCCCTACATTTGTCAATAGGTTAACACTACAATCGGATGAAAAATTGTCTCAAATATTTTGTTCTTGCCATCATAGTCATTTTTTTACTCGGATGGAGCAGTGGTGATAAGATCCGGAAGCCGGTCGACCCGGTAGGTTACGCCATCAGGGCAAGCCAGATGGATTCACTGATGCAACGGATCCAGAAACTGGAAGGTAATAAAATGACTACCGCCTGGGACCGGTATAACCTCGACAAATATTCCCGTTGGAGCCTGGCCATCTGTCCTCACGATGATTATACCTATGCAAATTGGCTATACCCTGCAATTCTGAGGAATATCAATGCCCGGACAGTGATCCTGGTCGGGGTCGCCCATAAATCAAAAATGTTTAGTATTGAAAATAAACTTGTTTTCGACAGCCATAACAGCTGGCAAGGCCCTTATGGACCGGCAAATGTATCTTCTTTACGTGAAAAGATCATGAATCAACTACCACGCTCAGTCTACGTTGTTAACGATAGTTTGCAGGAAGTTGAACATTCACTGGAAGCACTGATCCCCTACTTGCAATATTTCAATTCAAAAGTGGAAATTGTACCGATACTGGTCCCGGCCATGTCGTTCAAGACCATGGATGGGATTGCGTTCACACTCGCTATGGCTATACAGAAAGTCATGGAAAATGCTTCCCTTTCCTGGAAAAATGATCTGGCATTTGTAATTTCGAACGATGCGGTTCATTATGGAGACGAAGCCTGGGGCGGTCAAAATTATGCACCCTACGGATGTGACAGTGCAGGATATAAAAAAGCGTTGGCTCATGAATATGAGATCATCGGAAATTGCCTGACAGGCATCATCACCAAGGATAAAATCCGGCGTTTTACCGAATATACTGTTCAGGATACCAATTTCAGGATATACAAATGGACCTGGTGCGGGCGTTACTCGGTTCCCCTCGGACTTCTGACATGTTATTATATACAGCAGAACATGCGGCTGGGCTCTCTCAAAGGAAATTTACTCGGGTACAGTACATCAATCGGTCAAAAACCAATTCCGGTTGATGATCTGAAGATGGGAACAACTGCAATCGCAACGCTGCATCATTGGGTTGGATATGCTGCAATTGGGTACAGGTGAACAGGCAGTGGTGCCATGGTGCAGTGGTGCCATGGTGCAGTGGTGGAGTGGCGCAGTGCTGATTTGAATATTTGAAGATGAATGACTTAATTACATTCAAAGTCTCTGGTACTCAATGGATGGATAACCCTTTTGCCCTTGTTTGTTGTAAAAACCTATGAACCGTAGTTTATACAGATATCCCCTGGTGTCTTTGATCACATAGGATAATCCGGTCCTTACGGTGTAACTGCCAGCATCGAAATTATAATATTTCCAGTCATAGCCAATCACATCAAGTTTAGAAGTGAAGTTCATGTTCTTGGCAATGTCGAAGGTGATTGATGAAAAGTCGTTGACTGTATCGACTGCGGCTTGTACCTGGTTGCGGTTAAGGAGAACCCCGGTAACAAGGTATGGATAGGCTTGACCAAGACTTGTGAATAACAGGGTAGTATATTGCGTAAAGATAAGATCATAATCGGTATCTGGGGGTTCATTATGAACGACACTTCCTACGCCATTCAGGCTATAGAAGGTATAATTGACCGAAGGATCTTTAACGACTGAACCGCTATATATGGTTCCACCTTTCAAACCGGTAAACCGGAAATAGTAAGTATTGTTTTTCAAACTGTCAAAAATGATTTGTCTGATCCCGAGGTCATTCCCGTTTTCATCCAATCCCCGGAGTAATATATAAACGTGATTGGCTGAAAGTGTATCGTTGCCATTGATTGTAAACCATTGTCCGATGGCAAGAGAATCGGGATTCCCATCCGACTTATCAAATTTCCATTTCATATCGGTCGTATCAAAGGGTTGACCAAACGGAACTTGTCCAAGATCGGTAGCCTTCATAAAATCGGCCGTATTAAGAATGATCTTCCATCCTCCGGGAGCACATTCGAAACCCAGATCGCTGTTTGTTCGGGGATTGGAGGCGATCACCTTCCCAGGATCCAGCCTGAAATAGAGCTGATATCCGTAATTTTCGGTCATAGCAATTGTGTCGGTAATGACATCCCCTTTGACCGGCGCCGGCAGCATATCATCCTCCTTAAAACAAGACTGAAAGATTATTACTAACAGAATAAAACCAATTATTTTTCCGGAAGTGTTCATTTATATTGATTAAAAATGAAAGTAAATTTTAAAAAGAAACTTCTCCCCCAGGCGATATTCATACCGTCACCGCCTGAACCGTGACCACCTCCTGCACCTGTGGCGGGGATGGTTGTGACGTTGAACAGATTCTTGACGCCGGTCGAAAGGCGGATCCGGTTACTCCAAAAGCCTTTGGTTGCAGTGATATCCATCGTATTGAAAGGATCGACTTCGCCCCAGATAAGACTTTGATCTTCCACAATAACTTGCGGTGTCATGCCGGTATATTTATAATATAATGAGAGCGTTATTTCAGGTCTGACAAAATGATAGGAAGAACTCAAACTGATCTCCGTAGCCCATTTTAAGGGATCCATCTGCAACTCAGCGTCCCCCGAGCCGGTTACCCCTGTCTCGGCCAATCCCAGTTGCACCTTTAATGAGGGGTAAAGGCTAAAACTGGCGCTCAGCTGCACTCCTGTCGTCATATACTTGCTCAGGTTCACATAGGTATATTGCAGTCCGGTTCCGGCAGGTGCAAGCAGGATGACATTGTTGATATGATTATAAAAACCGGTAATATCCACATTCCATGCCGACTTTGTCTTTTCAGCTCCCCAGTTTAAATTCACGTTAAAGTTATTACTTGTTTCTGCCTTCAGATCAGGATTTCCCTGGATATCGTGGTTCACATCCTTGAAATAGAGATATAATTCTTTCAGGGCCGGAGCACGAAATCCGTGGGCATAGGAAAGGCGGATACTCATTCCATCCAGGATATTCCACTTGGCGCTTAAAGCATACACAAGTGGAGCCTGATATTTTGTGTTATAAATGACTCGGATCCCTGGTTGGAGCGAAATTTCCTTGACAGGATCATATTTCAGACTGATAAATGCAGCGTAGTCACCAATTTCCTGCTTATAACCGGCAATCCTTTTCCCGGTTCCTGTTTCAATATTAATATCTGCACCGACCTGGTAATTAAATTTCTTTTCAGCGTTGTTTTTAGCAAAAGTCGCCCTTCCCATCCATGAGGTGATCTGGGTGGTATCCTGTCCCCAGCTTGCAGTTACCGGGGTCTTTTCAAGGGTTGTAAGATCTTTGAACCAGGTCTGTTTCTGGCGTTCATAAAAGGAATAGGAAGCAAGGATGTTGATAAAATGACTCCGGGAAAGCTTAATCGATCCATCCAATCTGATCGAATACCTTACTGTTGTGAAATAATTGTCGTAGGCATAAATAAAATAAGGCGGTTGAAGCGGCCCTTTGTCAAGAAGAAGCTCATTGAAATAATCCCCGGCAATTTTACCCTTGAATTTATTGGTAGTTAAGGTATAGTAGGCGTCAAAAAAATACTGGCGGCGGGGTTTAAAGGTCATAACGCGGGAAGTATCGGAAGCGGGATTCCAACCGTTAAAAAAATTACGTCCTCCATCTATGGAAAAACCATGCTTCTTAATATTTGAAGAAACGGAGGCATCGAAATTAAAAACGCCAACGGATTCCCAGTAAGAGCTGGCTGTAGTATTTAATACGGAAGTTTTATTTTCCTTTGTAATTATGTTGATAACCCCGGCCAGGGCATTGCTGCCATAGATCACCGACATCGGGCCTTCAAGGATTTCAACATGGTCGACATTGTATAGTCCGATCTGGTTAAGATCAAAATTCCCATTCATACGCCCGATCATTGGAACCCCATCCATCAGGAACTTCACGTTCTCGCCCGAGAGGCCCTGGATCCTTAAGCTGGTACCGAGTACACCATCCTGTGACACCCGCATGTTGGATTCATCTTTGAGCAGGTCGGCCATATTGGTAGCAGCCTTTTGTTCAATCTGGCGGGCATTGATTACCTCAATTTTATAGATAGATTTGTCGGCACGTTCTGGAGTATATTGACCTGTAACAACCACTTCATCCATATTCAATATGGTCGGTTTAAGCTGGAGCTCCAGGCTTTGCCCAGGTTGAATAGTATCAATATATTTGGCGTATCCTACATAGGAAACAACGATCTTACTCTTTTCAATAATCTCATTTGGAACAGTCCCTTGAAGGGAGGTCATTGAATACTTTGGCTTTCCTGTCTTCAGACCTTCAAAACAAACATGGGCAAAAGCAACAGGTTCCTGGTTTTTTTGATCAATTACCTTGATCGTCGCCTGTTGATGCTGGCCGTAGGCTGCGACTACGGCCAGCATGATCAACAAAGCTGATAAAAGTCCGGTGGTGAGGCTGAAGGTGCCTTTCTTCATACTAATGACTAATGATAACCTTTAACACCGATCGGGATAAAGAAGAAGCAACAGTTACAAAATAGATGCCGGGAGTGATCCCTGAAACATCCATTCTGTAACTGTTTGATCCTTCAGCCAAACTACCAGGACGATCTGAGAGGAGTTGTCTGCCCGACAGATCTGTAAGAGAAATGAAAACATCGTCGCCGGCTTTGCCGGTATAGTTTAATGTAAGAAAATTGGAAGCAGGATTAGGATAGACTTTTAGTGTAATGCTACTGACATTTAAATTTTCAACACCGGCGCCGGCCACCCTCTCCTTGATAAAAGTGATCACACCGGTTGCTGATCCTTCATAGCTGGTAAAATAAAGCTTGTGGATATCCCCTTTGACATTTTTTACGAAAAACACAAGGGAATCAACAATCTTATAAGTGAATGTGTTCATATCAAAGACTTTCCAGTTCCAGCCAATGGAAGACCGCGTGGAATCCCATTTCCCAGGACCCCAGTCATTGTAATCCAAGGGCACTTTTTCAAATCTCTTGGTACTTACGTCCTGGTTGCAAAGAACACCTGTTACGGTATAGGGAGTGCCATCGGGTTGAACAGACATATATTTTGTAAAAAGAATATCCCAGGTTTGGCGTACCGGTTCGAAATCGATTTTTTCATTTGTCTGGAGGGAGTAACCAATAAAATTTTTTGCCGTATCGGCTTTCAGGTCGATCTTAATATCCTGATATCCTGTACCATCAAGGTTGGCAAAACGGAAGTCATAAATATCCTGGGATGAATATTTTTTAACAATCCAGAGCTTTTTGAAACTACCATCCCTTAACTTGATGACAAAAAGTGAATCTCCAATCACATCATGGGTAACATCGTTGTATTTTCCCCATCCGTAATCCGGATGACCGGTAGCATTACGCGAGAAAGCGCCGTTTTCCCAATCAGTTGGGTCGTTATACATGGATTTCCATGTATACAATCCCGTGGTATCAATACTTGCCCAACCGGTTGTATCTGATTTCGGATAGGTAAAGAGAACGACTCCTGATCCATCATTGGTGAGAATACTCGAACTCCTCTTGGGAGTACGGAATGCGATATCCCATGTTTGTCTTGCAGAAGGGAATTTAGTACCGTCATCAAATTTATAATAGACTTCATCGACGTAAGATGCACCCATCACTACCGTATCGGAGACATTGGATGACTGTGCAACTGTTTTACTTTCAAGAAACATCACAGCACAAACTGTAATCAGCATTGTAGCAATTGTCTTCATAGAATTAATAATTAAATAATTTGAAAATTTGGAAATTTGAAGATTTGAAAATGATTAATAGAAAAACATAACAGGCATTAAGCCTTTATGGATATCAATTCCAATAAGAGAAAATCAGGGAAAGCAATTAACAGGCCGGAGGTGCCCGTAGTCCGGAAGAAGAAAGGATCCGTGATAATAATTTTGATCCGGTTAAATGATAGTCAGGAAGATGATGAATAACCGGGGAAAAAGTACCTTTTTCTATTAATATGGGTGAAGGATCACCAGTTATTTTCTGGATCAGATTATTTTCCTTGAAAGTCTTGGCAAACGACAGGACTTTCATCATTTTTTCATGATCCCGTTTGTATGCGATGAGTTTCGGGATAAGAGGTTTATGCCAGATTTTATACTGGTGGAAATTGATCAGGGAACCGACACTCAGGATAGCAACAGCAATTCCCATCATAAAGAAAAGAATCGCTTTTTCGATTTTTGAGTGTCGTTTGATCATGACCAGGCAAATTTGCGGCACAAAATTACAAATTTTTGATCACAAAAATCGAGAATACTAAGATTTTAATATCTCCTTAAATAACAGCTGTTAATAATTCGACAAAGTCCATTCACAATGAAATGGTTTTATCAAATTATCCCAGGTAAGCCTTCAGCAGCTTGCTCCGCGATGAATGCTTCAACCTACGCAAGGCTTTTTCTTTGATCTGGCGTACCCGTTCCCGCGTCAATCCAAACATCGAACCAATTTCTTCCAGGGTATAACTGTGCGGAACTCCGATACCATAGAAAAAATTAATGATTTCCCGTTCCTTGTCTGAGAGTGCGGAAAGCGATCTCTGGATTTCCATGGATAAAGATTCCCTGATCAGGTGTTCATCCGTTGGAAGGGTATCTTCTGCGACGAATACATCCAGGAGTTTTGTGTCCTCATCCGCATCCAGGGGAGCATCCATAGAAACTATACGGGTCGACATCCTTAAAGTTTCAGTAACTTTATGTTCCGGGATCTCCATCTCTGACGCAATTTCGCCAACCGAAGGAGGACGTTCGAATTTCTGCTCAAGTCTGACAGAGGCTTTCGACATTTTACTCATAGATCCCACCTGGTTAAGCGGGAGCCTCACGATCCGTGCCTGTTCCGCCAACGCCTGAAGAATGGATTGACGGATCCACCAAACAGCGTAAGAGATGAATTTAAATCCCCTTGTTTCATCGAATCTTCGTGCTGCCTTGATCAACCCTACATTCCCTTCATTGATTAAGTCGGGAAGCCCCAATCCCTGGTTTTGATATTGCTTGGCTACTGAAACAACGAATCGGAGGTTGGCCTTGCAAAGCTTCTCTAATGCTGCCTGGTCACCCATCCTTATCCGCTGGGCCAGTAATACCTCTTCCTCAGCCGTGATCAATTCCTCTTTCCCGATATCAGTCAGGTATTTATCAAGAGAAGCGGTTTCACGGTTGGTGATTGATTTTGATATTTTTAATTGTCTCATAATCCTATTCCATAATAAGCCCTCAATCCGTTCGGGTATACCCCTTCAATCAATACCCCTCCTTCCTTGCTCGTCAGGGCTTCTTTTAAATCCTGTGCCGAACGGATCGGCTGTCGATCTACTGATAATAAAATGAATCCTTCACGGATTCCTGCACTTTGCAGTTTTCCTTTCTCAAGATGAGTTAATTGAAATCCATAATCAATGTGGAATTTCGATTTTTCTCCAGGAGTTAATGGCTGGAAAACACCGCCATGTATAATTATTTTATCCTTATCTTCCTTGACGGCTGTTAATTTTGAATCTTCGCTTTGAAGGATAACAGGCAATTCAATATTTTTCCCGCCGCGGCTTATGGCAACGGTGACCTTATCACCCGGATTTTTTTGACCCACCAGCTCCATCAGCTCCGATTGTCTGTTAATAGGCTGGTTATCGATACGAATGATCACATCACCTTTTTGAATTCCTGCCTTGTCGGCAGCACCACCCTCAACGAGATTTTCAACATAAATACCCCTGAGATCCGTAAAGCCTTTATCTTTTGCAAACTGGTCATCAATTTCGCGGTAATAGACACCCAGGTATGCACGCTGGATTTTACCATATTTCATAAAGTCATTCACGACCTTCTTAACGATGTTAACCGGAATTGCAAAGGAATACCCGGTATAATACCCGGTTCCTGATGCAATGGCGGCATTGATCCCGATAAGTTCTCCACGCGTGTTAACGAGCGCCCCGCCACTGTTTCCCGGATTTATTGCTGCATCCGTTTGGATAAAGGATTCTATGGCTCCCTGAGAACCCAGGATGTTTATGTTACGCGCTTTCGCACTGACAATCCCGGCTGTCACCGTGGAAGTCAGGTTGAACGGGTTACCAACAGCCAGGACCCACTCACCGATTTTAACATCGTCGGAATTGCCGAATGTCATGAAAGGAAGACCTTTTTCATCAATTTTAACAAGTGCAATATCGGTACTGGGATCTGAAGCGATTACTTTAGCTTTATAGACTCTCTTATCATTCAGGGTTACAGAAATCTCATGGGCATCCTGAACCACATGGTTATTGGTAACAATAAAACCGTCATCAGAAATAATCACACCTGAACCTATGGCCGAATAAGGTGAAATGTACTCGCGCGGGGTTGGATTTCCAAAATTAAAAAACTCAAAGAAATCATCATACACCAGGCTTTTCTTCTGGAACTCTGATTTTATATTGACTACAGCATGGACCGATATGGATGCGGCTGCCTCAAAATCGGGCAGATTATAAACTGAATTCGGTGAATAGTTTACTTTTTCAACCGGGATAGGTTCCGGATGGGAATAAATGTAAGCGGGTTTCTTTTCAAACGCTTTGTATAAACCTAAAGATACCGCACCACCTGCGATTGCAATTAGAAAAATTCCTACAAACCTTTTCATCTATCAAAAATTTAAATTCTGGTATCTATTTTTTTTACGACCTCACAATAATAATTTGTTCTCATTTTAATTGTTCTCCAAACGATGTCAATTCGTCTATATTTTAAGTTCCGCTGTTAATATATGTTAAGGTCTTGTTAAAATTCCGTTAAAAATCTCTTTCCCGGGTATTACTTTTCAAAACCTTCCCTGATTAACAATAGACAAAAAAAAATTACCGACCGTTGTTTCAAATTCAATTTTATGAGAACACTGCTTTTTCCGTGCTTTTTGTTTTTCATTGCAGTGATTATGTTTGACCCTGCCCTGACAAAAAGACACTGGACATTACCTGCCGAAAAGCGTGCCAAAGCTGATTCAGGGCAAAATAAAAGTCAAAATGTCAGAATAGTTTTTTGGAATGTTGAAAACCTTTATGACCCTTATGACGATACAACAACTCTCGATGATGAATTCACCTCGTCGGGTTCCAAACATTGGACTTATTCCAAATTTCGCAAAAAGCTGAATCTGCTTGCAAAAACTCTCATCACAATCGGAGGATGGGAGCCGCCTGTTATAATTGGTATGTGTGAAGTGGAGAATAAATATGTCCTGAATAAGCTCATCTATGAAACTCCACTGAAATCGTGGAAATTCAAGGCTCTGCACCATGAATCGCCCGATGCACGAGGTATTGACGTTGCGATGATCTATCGACCAGAAAAATTCAAGCTTCTTTGGACAAAAACTTTCAGCATCAACTTTCCCTTCGATACAATTGTCCAAACCCGCGAGATTTTAATGGTAAAAGGGTTAATATTTGATTCTGATACATTAAACATTTTTATCAATCATTGGCCATCCCGCCGGGGAGGTTATGTAGAATCACAACCGCGAAGAAACTGGGTCGCCGGAGTGCTCAGGAAATTAGTCGATTCAGTCCAGTCTGAACATCCGGCTTCCAATATCGTGATCATGGGCGATTTCAATGATGAACCCGATAAAGAAAGTATTAGTTCCATACTGGGAGCAAAAGAAGATACCATTAAAATATTCCCGACCGGACTTGTAAACCTGATGTTTCCCAAAATTCGTCGGGAAGGAACTATAAAATACCAGGGAAACTGGAGCATCCTTGACCAGTTCATAGTATCCGTCTCTGTTTTTTCAGGGAACAATGGTCTCCATGCCGACTTCCGGGATGCCCAAATTGTCAGGATGGATTTTTTGTTAAATGAGGATGTCCGGTATCTCGGATCAAAACCAATCAGAACCTATATCGGACCAAGGTACAACGGCGGGTTTTCTGACCATCTGCCGATATCCTTACAAATTTGGTCAGTACGTCATTAGGTTAATAAGTCATTAAGTCAATAAGTCATTAACTCCAGACCCCGGCAATCTTTGTCCCGCAAAATTTACAATTCCCGGCTTTAAGGTTGTTGGTCAGGATAGCGAAACCACGACGTTCAATGACATTTTTTTTACAGGAAGGACAATAAGTATTTTCGGCCGGAGTACCGGGGACATTGCCAATATACACATACTTGATCCCTGCTTTCAGGGCGATACTTTGAGCTTTTTCAAGGGTCGACTCGGGAGTATAAGGCAAACTGGTAAGTTTGTATAATGGAAAGAACCTGCTGAAGTGAAGTGGATTTTCTACAAATCCATTTTTAACCAGCCAGGCGCACATCTCTGTTATCATATCCATTTTGTCGGTCCAAGTTGGAACGATCAGATTAGTTATCTCAAGCCAGACGCCCTCTTCTTTCAGTATTTTCAAGGTATTCAGAATTGGCTGAAGACTCCCTCCATTCAATTTGGCATAGATCTCTTCGCTGAAAGATTTCAGATTTATATTGGCCGCATCAATATATTTCGCCAGATCGCGCAAAGGCTTTTCGTTGATATATCCATTGGAGATCAACAGGTTCTTAATCCCCCTGGCTTTTGCAAGACGTGCAGTATCAAACATATACTCATAAAAGGCCGTCGGTTCCGAATAGGTGTAGGCAATGGTTTTACAACCATTTTTCACTGCTTCTGCAACGACCGCTGATGGAAATAGCTCAATATTCTGGGAGTTCCTTGGACTTTGTTGTGAAATTTCCCAGTTCTGACAATTCAGACAGGCAAGATTGCATCCTGCCGTTGCAATGGAGAAACTTTGGGTAGCAGGCAGGAAATGAAAAAGGGGCTTTTTCTCGATCGGGTCAATATGTACGGAGCAAGGATTGCCATATGCGATCGTGTATAGTTTATCGTCATTGACTATATGGGTCCTGCAAATACTGTCGAGACCTTCACGCAGGATACAATTGTTTGGACAGATCTGGCATTTTACCCCCTTTGGCGTTACAACATAATAAGGTGATTCCTTGCTGTATTTTCCTAACCCGCTGACCGGGTTAGCTGGTGCGGTTTCCATAAAAGAAAATGTTTTTGCCAACAAATGTGAAGATTTCAATCCGATTATTGCAGTGCCGACTCCGGCAAGACTCATCCGCAGGAAATTACGTTTGTTTATTTTATTTGATGTTCCCATCCCCTCCCTTGAAATAATTAAGAGAAGTAAAAATTTTGTCGGAGTCTTTCTACAAAGGTACGATTTTTTTCCGGCGGATGATAAGAATGGCGGCACTCATCATATTAAGAATAGCAAGGACAATTCCCGTGTTCACAAATCCCAGGAGGGGAATGAGAAAAATGGTCACCACCAGCGCACCTAAGGCGCTGCCAAACAATTCGGCCGAGTAATTCGTTGCAATACCCATTACTTTATTATCTCTGCGTAGGTATGAAGCCATCCTGTACTCCATCCCAATCAGGAAGGAAACGAAAAAAGTCAATCCGGCAATCTTAGCCTGAATAATCCAGTCGGGCAAGTTTAAAAAGGAGATCCAGAGTAAAAACAATGGCAACAGGAATGAAAATAAGGAAAGGATCAGTTGAATGGCAATATAATGCTTTACCTGCGGAATTCTGAAAAGTCGTGTTGTCACACCGGAACCTACTGCCAAACCCAGCATAAATAACATTATGACGATTCCCAGCATCTGAAAAACATATCCAAACATTATCTGTAAGGCAAGAACCAGGATCACCTCGACAGAAGCCCCGGTAAATCCTCCTGTGAATAATCCCGAACTGACCGGATTAAGTGTAACCAGGATGATCAGACTGGTCACGATCAACAGAATTCCCAATATCAAGGGACTATTTCCAAAATAGCTTAACCAATAATTCAACTGGTAAAAAAATGCGACCGGTCGGAAATCATTGTTCAGATCAATATCAGCCGAGATATTTCTTAGCACGTAGGATGACCTTTCCTGAAGTTGCTGCGTGTCGAAATAATAGGAATTTACATAGGCTGTTTGTATTTTTTTTTTACTAACCTGTCCGGGAATATCAATGTTGAGCAGTGAGTCGGAAGCCAAGAAATAATTTTTGTCGACCGGGATGATTAAAACATTCTTAAAAACTTTCTTGAGGGTTTGATAAATGGTCGAATTAAGTTTGCCTGCCTGTTCGCTGACGTAATCACTGGTCGTGGGCAGACTGAGAGAAATGACAGCTCCTGCATTTAATTTCCGTTTCAGCTCTGTGAAAAATTCAAGAGTATAAAAACGGTTTACCTGAAGTGTAGAGGGTTCCGGCAGATTGATGAGTACTACATCATAAGCATCTTGTGTTTTTTTAATAAATTTCCGGGCATCGGTAATGTGAGTCCGTATTCCCGGATTTTTGTTTTGCCCGGTGAATTTTGCAGCAAGTTTAATAAGCGAAGGATTGAGTTCCACATAATCTATTCGTTTTGGATGATATTTAAGGATCTCCCTAATTGCTCCTGAAATGCCACCCGATACCAGAAGAACCTTCTCCGGATGGGAATGCTGAATCATTGTAAAATGGACACTCTCTTCATTCCTGATCAAATTCCCGGATGAAAATAATAAGGAGCCGTTCTCATAATAATTCAACTGGTTCTCATTTTCGGTGATCACAACCTGCCCATATGGAGTCCCTTCATTAGCTAAAACGTGTTGATCTTTGTATAACAATTTTTCAGTCATTAATTGAAAATCAGGAAGGAATAAACAGGTAATGATGATAGCTGTTGTAATAAGGGATATCACAAAAGATGAACGCCTGCCAAAGTACCATGAATAAGCATTTACCAGTAAAAGGAATACAATGGTAATCAGCAATAATCCTGAAAAAGTATTAAATAACCAAAGAAAAATAAAGTTCACGAGGATACCGGCGACCAGGCTTCCCATTGATTCCATTGCATAGGCGCCCGGAATATTAGTCCAGTCGTTATCATCTGATCCAATTAAAGATAAAGCGGTAAAAAGGTAGCCGTTGACAAGACAAAATGGTAACTGGATCACCAGAGTTGTATAGATAAGTTGCCATAGACTTATCATACTTCCATATGGAAAAACCATCGCCCTGAACAAATCAAGCTTGATGATCATCAGGGCAGGAAGAACTGACAACAGGAGTAATAGAAAAAGAGTAAAGGAAAATTGTCCTTTGACCCGAATAAAAAACCGTCCGAGCCATGCGCCCACCCCGGTTAACAACATCCAGTTGGCAAGAGAGATTCCAAAAACCAGTTCATTTCCGTAAAATGTTGAAATGAATTCACGAATCAGGTACACCTGGGTCGCTATGGAAAGAAATCCCAGGGCAAAAAGTGCAAACCGGGTTGCAATTTTGTGCTGCATTTTGTAATTTTATAGTGATTTTCTCTCAAAGTTATTAAAATATGCGACCGTTTAAATCATTGGGATTAATTATGGGCATAATGTTCACATTCAACCAGGGTTGCTCTTCGCAGGACAGCAACGAAAAATTAATTGACCGCAAACCCGCTGTTGCCGGCCAGTTTTATCCTTCCGATCCTGTCATTCTTCGTGAGACCCTTACCGGCCTTTTTTCCAGAGCAAAACCCCGAACCATGGAAAAAGTTGCAGCGGTCATATCTCCGCATGCCGGATATGTTTTCTCCGGTATTGTGGCTGCGAGCAGTTTCAACCAGATCGACCCTGATATGGAGTATGATAATATTTTCGTGATCGCTTCCAGTCACCAGGTATCCTTTATGGGCGCTTCAATCTATAACATAGGGGATTATATGACACCACTGGGTAAGGTTCCCGTAAACATTTCCCTGGCCAGTAAACTGATCAAGGAAAACCCCGTATTTTCTTATAATCCCGATGCCGACCGGAATGAACACAGCTTGGAGGTCCAGATCCCATTCCTTCAATACCACATGAAAAAGGCATTCCGTATCATCCCGATCGTGATCGGAAGCCAATCGGCTAATTCCTGTAAAAAAATAGCGGAAGCCCTTAAACCCTACTTTACTCCTAAAAATCTATTCGTCATCAGTACCGATTTCTCGCACTACCCGTCGTACAACGATGCGAAATCGACCGATCAGGCAACCTGCGACGCCATCCTTTCGAACACTCCTGATAAACTCCTGAGCTTTCTTTCCGACTATAAAAAAAATGATATTCCAAACCTGGTAACTAATCTGTGCGGCTGGACGTCCGTTCTGACTCTTCTATACATGACGGTCGGAGATCCTATGATAAAACTGAATCCCATCAACTATATGAATTCGGGCGATGGAAAGTATGGTGATAGATCGCAGGTGGTCGGCTATTGGTCGATCGTTGCAACCAGGACGGCAAAGGAGCAAAAATCTCTCACCGGATTCAGTTTTACCAGAGATGAAAAGATCATATTATTAAATATCGCCCGTAATACCCTCGAATCTTATACCAGGGATAGAAAAAAACCACCGGTGGATGCCACTGGATTTCCCTCCTCCATAAAGACGAAAGCAGGGGCATTCGTCACCCTGAAGAAAAATGGAGAACTCCGTGGTTGTATCGGCCGTTTTACTGCTGATATCCCGCTTTATGAAGTGATCCAGGAGATGACAATTGCTTCTTCCACGGAAGACAACCGCTTCGATCCTGTAAATGCTTCAGAAATCAACAACCTTGACATCGAAATATCCGTGCTGTCACCCATGAAAAAGATCAATTCGATCGATGAGATTGTCCTTGGGAAGCATGGAATTTATATAAAGAAAGGATGGTATTCAGGTACTTTTCTTCCACAAGTGGCAACAGAGACAGGCTGGGGTAAGGAGGAGTTTCTCGGTCACTGTGCACGCGACAAAGCCGGCATTGGCTGGGATGGCTGGAAAGATGCCGAAATCTATATTTATGAAGCCTGCGTTTTCTCCGAGAAGGAACTCAACGTCCGCAAATATTGATATAGGGACAAAACGTACAATTCCTGGGATTGGAAGTTTGATCGAATTCTTTCCCTGTGTCAAAGATAGAACTGATCAGGGTTTTCAGGATACTACCGAATGATTCGATTGATTTTTCATCGATACCTACCTCCGGACTTTTATTTTCTTTTATGGGAAGGCGGACTTCCATGAAACCATTCCCGATTTTTTTAAGGGATATGATTCCTGCCTGGATAGGAAAATCCCGGTATTGCCTTTTTGAATAAAGCAGAATCGAATAGAACAGAAGTTGGAAAACCTTATCCAGGTCGGGTTCAGATAACAAATCTTCCCAATTTTTACACACAAGTTGTTTTGCCTCGACACTCCCGGTCTTGTAATCAATAATCCTGTAATAATTGCCAGTAAGATCAACCCGGTCGATTATTCCTTTCAGCTTGACGGGAAAATCTTTCCCGGCATAGTCTATTTCCAGTGTATTCTCAATATATTTTTCAAGATCTATGATCTTCATCGATTGACTCTGTTGTTCAAGTTCCTCCAGAAATCCTTCTTCTGAATGAAAATAGCGTGAAACCATTTTCTTTGCGACGCCTACCAGCAACAAGTTTTTTCCATAATTCACATCAGGTCCGGGGAAAATTTTGTGGAAAGCAATATCAAGCGCTTCTATTGCATCGGACTTCATCATGGAAATGTTCCGAGGGGTGATTTGCTGACCGAGAAATTGTGTATAAAGGGTGTTCAATGCAAGATGAACGGCCTGTCCCAGTATTTTAGGATCAATGGTCTCCCCCGGCACCTCAGGTTCCCTTATCCCGGCGATCTCCGATAAATAAAAACTTAAAGGGCATTTCCGATAGGCATTCAGAGAAGTTGGGGAAAATCCTTTTTGAGCCTTTCCCTCCAGTAGGTTCATGACCGCTGCAGTCTTCGGAACTGAGATTGGCTTTATCAATAGATCGCTTCCTGCAGGAAGGGGCAGCACCTGTTCAGTGATTTTGATACCCGGGTTGTATACGGGCAGTTCATGAATGATCTGCCTTAAGAATCTGCTCTTATCGCCACCGCCAAGTTCATCGGGTTCCGTGTTGTAAAGCAGCCAAACCTGCCTGGCTCGTTGAAGTAACCGGTAAAAATGATAAGCATAAACAGCGTCTTTATGCCAGAAAGTCGGGATTCCGAAGTCGCGTTTAATATCGAATGGAATGAAGGAGTTTGTATGTTTGCTGCGTGGTAAAAGATCTTCATTACAGGAGAGTATGATCAGGTTGTCAAAATCAAGGGTTCGCGTTTCAAGCATTCCCATAAGTTGGATTCCTTTTAATGGTTCACCGTAAAAAGGGAGGGTCGTCGACTCCGTCATTTGCCTGAAAAGTTGAAAGAGGGCTGCGTTTGATTTAATGATGTTATCCGTTTCGGTCATAAGTTTCAACTGACGCAGGATCGTTGAAAAAAGATACAGATATTCAAGTTCAAGACGGAAAGAACCTTTTGTTTCCGGATCCTGGTTAAGCAGGCAAGTATCCCTGATCCCTTCCACCAGGTCTTGCAAGCATTTCAGGCCTTCGGTCGGGGTTGCCCAATATTCGAAAGCAGACTCCAGAAAATTGAAACCGGAAGAGAAAAGATCATTTCCCGGCCGTATGATCTCCTCTTTCGAAATAAAAACTTTATTGGCATTTTTCAGAAAGGAGAGCAACTCGCGGAATGCAAAATCATTTTCCTTCATCAAAACAGAGGCCATCTGTTTGATATAAGGATGTTGTAAGACATTTACCGAATCCCGGAAATAAAATTTCTTAACCTTGCCGGCCTTATTCCGCGTGAACTTTTCGGGATTAAGATGAAGCTGGAAGACTGCATCCAACAAACCTGCAAGCGGTGTATGGCGTAACGGAAGTCCCATGGTGATGTTCAGCTCCCGTATCTCTGCCGGTATGGAATTCAGGATGGGAAAGAGCATCCGTTCGTCTGGTAAAACAACGGCAGTACTTTGGTTCAGATTGCCCGAATTCCCGAGCCTTGAAAGGATCTCACCACATAACCTGGCTTGTCCCACATTATTTGGAATCCCAATGATCTCAATATGTTTCTGACTTTCCTTCAGATCGTTAAAAATCCATTTTGGTTCTCTTAGATCCCATTTTCTGAACCAGAGTCGCAGAAACCCACCGGCTTCCTGCTGTTCATCCTCCAGGTAAAAGGAATCGGCATCCCATAAAAGCTCCGCTTTCCCGTTTTTTTGCAAAAACCTGATGATCTGCTCTTCAGCTTTTGTCAGGGCGTTAAATCCGGCAAAAACGATCTGTTTCCAGGGAAGTTCCTTTTCAATTTTTTCAATGTTCAGGGCTGCTGTCCGGAAAAGTAAACCCTGGGTAGCTGTCTTTTTCTCCATCATCCGTGAAACTAACTTCTGATAATAAGGAAAAAGAGAATTATAGAAATGCAGATATTTTTTCTCAAAATCGGTCAGGGCTCTCCGATCCGGATTCCACAGGGCGATGCCTTTGGCCTCATCCAGGTATGAAAACAATTGCCGGGCATCGACCATATTCCGGTCGACTTCATTGAAATCGGCTAAAACCTGGGGAGCCCAGGTTATAAATTCTTCAAAAGGTTGGTGATTCTTACCCTCAAGCTCCTGATGGATTTCAAATAGTTCGGCCATCACCAGCATTGGTTCTAAAAGCCGCAATCCGGAGACAGAAACCACAAAATCCTCAATAGAAAAAATCTGGGGCGACCAGATCGTCTTACCGATCGCACCAGCGATGTATTTCCGGAGAAATAGGCCGGCCCGGCGGTTAGGCAGGACAATGCAGATTTCCGCAAGGTCGGCTCCCCAACGGGAGATAAGATGACCGGTGACTTTTTCAAGGAAATTGGGCATAGGACAAAATTAACTTTTATGATGTAACTTCAACCTGGGATCAAAATAGAATTCTTCCGTCTCCTTCAAACGAATACTTTTAAAATCAGGGTGCTCTGCATGGATCATAAAATTATATTCCTTGGGTATAATAGCTGAAGGAACTTTTAGTACGGCCGACCGCCGGCTGATTGCCCAGTCATAACCCATGGTTTGACAAGCAGCATAATGTTCAGGGGTAAACCAATCAATTTCAAGTTTCTTAATCCTGGCCATCTCGATCTTTATATAGTCGGGAATCTCAATCACCATGCACCGGAAGTGGAACGAAAGTTCGGAAGCCGACCTGTGTACCAGGTTTTCCAGGCAGGCAAGGGAACGGCTGTTACTTGCATAAATGACAAATGTACCGGAACGGTTCCATCTTCCAGGAATACCAGTTGCCTGAAGGCCTTGTGCACGGTTTGAGGTTACGATCCGGTAGACGAACATATGGTCCGGTTTAAACGGGGTAGCCTGACTCAATCCGGATCAACTCTTCCATTACCAGGTCAATACCGGTGATTGTTTGCATAAGATCCTTCGGCACATGCCGTTGAAGCCCGTATGCAGGTTTTTCGATCCAGTTCCGGAACGCTTCGATGCTGTTGAAGATCTCTGTTCCTTTTTGATAAATATTTTGCAGTTTTAATAGCAGCTCACTGCCGGAAGGATTAAGTTTTTTCTTCTGAACCTGGTAGCGGTCTAACGTTTTTGTTGAAATATCGAGCAGATTGGCAAAGTATTGTTTCTTAAGATCGGTGATCCTGATCAGATCCGATACGACACTGACAGGAATTCCTGCTCCTGCTTCTTCGACAAGTGAGAACCGGTTATCATCAGGAGAAGTATATTGACTGGCTTTTTTATTTATAGATTGCCCGATCTTGGTTGTTTTTTTCTTCTTTCTTTTTTCAGACATTTTTTTTTTACAAAAATAAGGAAATTTGTCCTTATTGTCAAGACAAATGTCCAAATATTTTTCAACCGTATATTGAACCTGGTAAATAATCAATGAAATGGAATTACCGTTTACCCGCATCCTTCCATTTGGAATCCATTTCAAGGTATCCCAGGATCCGTTCATCGGCACAGAGACGAAGATAGAGGTTAATGAGGGTAAATTTTCCCTCTTCCGTTATCTTTGAAAAGATCTCCGGTTTCATGATCTGGATACCGCTGAATGCATAATCATGAAACTGGTTTCCGGATGTTCTTGGGAGAATGGTCTGTCCGGTAGACACATTCTTCCATCCGCAAAGGAGATGGTTTTCATCAAAGATCAGATATCTGGAAGTTTTACGGTTTCTGACGGCAAGGGTCGCCAGCGCTTCCAAGTGGTTATGAAAATCCTCCATCTTCCTGAGATCAATGTCGGAAATAATGTCGACATTCCTGACTACAAAGGATTCATGCCCGGCAAAGAACCATCCGGCTTTCCGGAGGCCTCCCCCGGTATCGAGCAATTTGTCTGACTCATCGGAAACAGTGATTTCCACATCGAAATTCTGATGTCTGTTTAAGAAATCAATGATCTGGTCCGGAAAATGGTGAATATTGATAATGATCTCCCTGATACCATTCTTTTTCAGGTGCTCGATAGCATGTTGCAGCAACGTCTTTCCGCCGGATACTACAAGGGCTTTCGGAATTGAATTGGTGACCGGCCTGAGCCGGGTTCCAAGTCCGGCAGCAAGAATCAGCGCCTTCATCACTCGGCTCCTTTGTTAATCCCAGACAAATTTCCATTTACCATCCCGCTTTTTCCAAATGGTATGAAAAGTACCTTTATGCTCTACTTTCTTTCCTGTAGAATCGGTGGAAATCGATGTATAATGCCCATAGGTATAACCCAGATCGCCACTGTTGCCAACATCCACAAAATCGGGCGACCATTGCAGGGTCACTGCCTTGAACTTTGGATTTGTGTAATACTTCGCTATTTCAATTTTTCCTTTTAAAAGACGATCCCCCCGAAGGATGGTCGCATCGGCGTCGGCAAAGGTTGTAAAGGCTTTTTCAATACCGTCCTTCGCACATAACGCGGCAAAATCTTTTTCTGCATTTAAAATCTCTTGCTTCGAAATTTTAATTTTTTCCTGATTGGATTGGCATCCAATGAATAACAGAGTTGCCAGTCCAAAAAGTTTAATTTGATTGGAAAATCTTTTCATACTTAAACGATTAAATGATTAAATGACCTCACCTTTTTTAAACCTACAATGATCACAATGATTTACACAAAGGCTACAAAGATTTATTAGTCAGCCACGGTAATGGGTTTGTTCTATTTGCCTATTTCTGTATGTTTTACTTCAACATTTATCACATGCCGTTCCTTCAGATATTTTGCCAGTGCTTCGGCACAATATACCGACCGGTGCTGTCCTCCGGTGCACCCGAAATTCACCTGCAAATGGGTAAAACCACGGTCGATATAAGTTTGTACGCTTTGGTCAACCAACGAGAAAGAATGGTTAATAAATTCATCCACTGCTGTTTCCTTTTTCAGAAATTCAATAACCGGCTGATCTTTCCCGGTAAGGGTTTGGTATTCGGTATATCGGCCCGGGTTCGGTAATGCCCTGCAGTCGAAGACGAATCCTCCTCCATTTCCGCTATCGTCCAAGGGAATTTCTCTTTTATAAGAAAAACTGACGATCATGACTGTCAGGTTAGATCTGACCTGAGTACGGGCCGATAGTTTGAATCCGATAATACCCTCAAGGGCTTGTATCAACGTCGGCAGCGGGACAGGAATTTTTCCGGAACCGATGAGAAATTGTAGATTCTTCAGTGCAAAAGGAATACTTTGAAGAAAGTGAGGTTTGTTCTCATAATATCCACGAAATCCGTAGGCACCCAATGCCTGCAAAATCCTGATCAGGACAAAACCGTAATAATACCATGTAAAATTTTCTATATTGATATCTGTATAGCGGATAAGCCTCTGAAGGTAATATCCAAGTAATTCTTCCCGTACGGGCTCAGGAATATCGGCTTTGGCATCATAGAGAAGCGAAGCTATGTCGTATTGCAACGCCCCTTTCCGGCCTCCCTGGTAGTCGATGAACCAGGGATGTTCATCTACGATCATTACATTGCGCGACTGAAAATCACGGTACATGAAAAAATCAGAATCAGCCGAAAGCAGGAAAGTCGTTAGAGTTTTGAAATCATCCTCAAGCTTTTGTTCGTCGAAGGGGGCCTTGACCAGTTTCAGGAAATAGTATTTGAAATAATTCAGATCCCACAGCATCGATTGACGGTCGAAAGCCGGCCGGGGATAACATTTTCTAAAATCGATGCTCTTGCCGGCTTTCACCTGGAAAAGTGGTAACCAGTTGAGAATTTTTTTATAATGATCGATTATTTCATCCGGAAAATCTTTTTGTTCCTTTCGTCGTTCTGTCAACCTGGAAAAAAGGGTGACATCCCCCAGGTCGGTGAGAAGGTAACAATAATCTTTACGGTTCACCTCCAGGATCCTGGGAACCGGTAGTTCTTCCGCACAAAAGTGTTCCGTAAAAGAGAGAAAGGCTTCATTTTCCCTTTCATCCTGGTTATAGGCCCCGATTACTTTTCCTTTTATCCCGGATATCCGGAAATATTGGCGGCTGGAGCCGGAACCAGGTATCTTTTCCAGGTTGTCCGGTTCCTTCCCCGACCAGGATTTATACAGCGTAGTCAGTTTTTTACTTGCAAGATGCATTATTCTTTAGCTCACTTTTTTAGATTGAAGGTGCAAGTTACGCTTTTTCGCTTTTTCGCTTTTTCGCCACCCCGCTATTTACTTATGATCATTTTTTTACAGCCGACTGCTGACTGCCGACTGCTGACTGCCGACTTTTGTTCATTATTAAACTTCCTCAAGTTTTATTTCCGGTTCCAGGTACAACAAATACTTCCTGATCTCATTGAATCCGAGTTCCCGAAGATGTTTTTCATATTTTTTAAGCTGCTCCCTGTACTTTTCCCTGGTTTTGCCACTCTTGTAATCAATTACCACGGCATGGTCACCGTCAACAATGACCCGGTCGGGACGCAAAACACTTCCATCGGGGAGAAGTATTTCAGCTTCGGTTCTAAGGTTAAGTCCGGGTTCAAAAAATGGTTTGATTTCGGGATTATTCAAAACTAAGGCGATATTCTCCTTCACACCGGCAAAATCTTCACTACCCACAAGCCCGTTGTATTTCATATTTTCTAAAACGGTATCCAGATCCTCAGCGGTCCTTATACCGGATAGAATGGCATGCAACAGGTTCCCATGGCGACGGTTACGGTCGGGATCCTCAACATCCCAGATTTCAGGAGCCTTAGAACGGATATAGATCTTTTTACGCCAGTCCTCCGAAACCACGTTTCCCATCTGCATTTTTGAGGGAACATGTTTATCTTTAGGTTTAGACAAAGCGGTTTTTTTCCCGATGGAATAAACCGGTTGATCCTCATTCCAGAGACCTTTATCCGTTAAATACCAGGAAAAGAACGAAGGAAGCGATTGTAATTTTTCCGATGATTTTGAAGGTTTACTTGTCAGGATAAATAAACGCTCTTCGGGCCTGGTCATGACCACATATAACAGGTTCATCATGTCGAGCAACGATTTTTGTTCTTCCTCTCGCCGTAACGATGCAAATCGCGTCTCCTCCATATCTTTCCCTGAAGGCAGGATGGCCGCCGGCAACCTGGGTACTTCGTTGTTGGCCAGGTCGACCCAGAGGTATCTTTGCGTTAACCTGAGAGTCTCATTTGCAAATGGGTAAATGACCACGGGGAACTGAAGTCCTTTGGCTTTGTGTATGGTCATGATCTGAACGGCATCTAATCCTTCCGGTACAATCACCGAGAATTTATCCTGATGTTTTACCCACCAGTCGAGAAAATCCGACACACTCGCTGGATGCTTCGACGTAAACTTCAGCAGGGTTTCCAGGAAAAACTGGATATAAGGATCCGTAGCCTGGTCCAGTGAAAACAAGCGGACCAGCTCTTCACAAAGATCGTAGAGCGGGAGCGTTTGCAGGAATATCTGCCGGAAATTGATCCCATGTTCCAATAAAATCCTGTATAATAATTTATCCGGTTCGTGGGTAGAACCCACTGATACCATCAGGTCATGGTATTTTTGTTTCTTAATTACACCCCACTGAACGAGAAAAGTGAATATTTCCGCTAGCAGCAGAGTATTTCCCGGTTCAATGAGGAAGCGGATCAATGCAACCAGAAACCTGACTTTTGAAGAATGAACCAGGAGAAGCGACTCAGAAGAGATGACCGGAACCTGCTGTTCTGCCAGGAAACGGGCAATTTCGCTTGCATCTTTGTTGGTACGGCAAAGGATTGCCAGGTCATTCAGGTTATAACCATCGTTGAGGTTCTCTTTGATAATTTCAAAAACTTTCCGATGAGTCGTATCCTGTAATGATTTGTCTTCATCATTGCCCGAAAGAAAATCTATCCGGACATATCCATCCGGTTTTTTTTCATCCGCCTCCTGAGACAGGTTCAGGTAAACCTGTTGTCCCGACTGATTCAGGAGTTTGGAAAGCAGTGTAAAAAATTCATTATTAAACTTTACTATTTCTTGTCCGGAACGATAATTCCGATTAAGGTTCCTCTCCTCAAAATGGTAGGCGAGCGACTTTTCCTGCTCCCAGACGATCGGGTTCCGGTCACTTTGTGCAAGACGCGGAAGATTGGTAAATTGTTCAACATCACCATTTCTCCAGCGATAAATGGCCTGCTTTCCGTCGCCGACGACCAGGTTAAAATACCCCAGTGAGAGACCATTTTCCAGTAACGGCACAAAATTCTGCCATTGCAAAGCGGAGGTGTCCTGGAATTCATCGATCAGCAGGTGATGAAATTTTTCACCAAGACGCTCATAAATAAATGGGACGGGCTCACCAAGAATCAGGCGGGCAATCCTGGCATTAAACTCCGAAATATGGATCAGATTATTCTGTTTCTTGAATTCCGACAGTATCTTTTCGATCTCGTTTAATACCGCAAGCGGATGGATCGACCGCGAAAGGAGTTTGAGCAACATATATTTAGGATACCCTGCATCACACACCTGCTGTATTTTATGAAAAATTTCCGTTAACGGTTGTGTTATACCGGCGATTAGTTCTTTTTCCTTTGCCGTGGCCTTGTTGCTTGTCCATTTTTCTTCCTCGATTGTCTTTAAAACGTAGGAATTTGGTTTTATCCGTTCCATATCCCCGGTAGTGAGTTTCCCGAAATACCCGCCGATTCCATTTTTTCCATAGGAAAATGAGGTCAGCGGAATATTTTGCTGAAGTATAAGGTCGTTGGCTTTTACTGCTAGTTCCCGGATCGTTTTCTCAAAGTTTTGCGTATGGCTGTGAATGGATCGTACCATCCGGTTAAAATCTTCCAGGGAAATATTCCTGAGTTTCGGGATATGTTCCTGTGTGCGTTCTTCCAGTAGATTCTTTGCAAAACCTGAAAGGATTTCTTCGATATTCCATCCTTTGTCCTCATCCATACGGCTTTCAACGAAATTCTCAAGCAAGGAAGTGAGACCGGGGTCATCGCCTATCCTGTCGAGGAGCAGGTCGACTGCGGTTGTCAGTAATTCATCGCTGTCGAGCTCGACTATAAAATTTACCGGTAATCCGAAATCATGGGCGAAAGTCTGGATGATCCTGTGCGAGAAACTGTCGATCGTACCAATAGCAAAATCGGCATAATGATGTAATATTTTTTTCAAGACTGCCCCGGAACGATTGGTAATTTCGGATTCCGTAAGGCCGGTCTCTTCTATCAGTTGACAGATAAGGTCGGAGGTGGATTTTTCGACTTTACCTTCTTCTGGTCCGGAAAGTGATTTCAACGTGCCCAGGACACGGCCTTTCATTTCGTTGGCAGCCTTATTGGTAAAGGTGATTGCGAGGATATGGCGAAAATCGTCCGGTTTCTCCAAGATTATTTTAAGATATTCTTTTACGAGAATGAACGTTTTTCCGGAGCCGGCTGATGATCGGTAAACAGTGAAAGACACGTTGGTTATTGGTCAGTGGTCATTAAGTCATCAGGTTATTAAGTCATCAGGTCATTGTTGCCGACTGCAGACTGCCGACTGGAAAATTCCGTCTACTTACTTCTTCACAAACTTCCCGATATAACTGGTGCTTCCCGAAACGATCCGTATCAGGTAGATTCCCGGTGATAGTCCGGCAACATCCACCGCGCAGATGTTATCACTACCCTGACTGAGTTTGATATTTTTCAACATCTTTCCCTGTGGAGTTAAAATGGTAAGGTCAGTGGTCGAATAGAATTCCGGGAGCTCCACCGACAGGACTTTATCAACAGGATTTGGACAAACCTTGAGATGCATCGCTACTTTTTCCTCCATACCAGGGCTAACGGCTGTGATCACCTTACTGTCGGTGACAAAACTAAATGAAGCGTCAATACCCACGGCGATAAATGTGGTAGTGGAATCGATAACTACCGTCAAAATCCTACCGGTGTCCAGGGTATTCCATATTACCCGGTATGGAGGTGTTCCCCCATTTATCGTTGCCTTGAGATCGATTGTCGCTCCTTTGGTCACCGATGTGTCAGGGCCAAGATTTATTGAAAATGGTGTGATCGGTAACCTGGGAATATCGCGGTATGTAGCAGAAATGACAGGTCCTTCCTGTGTAATAGTCAATAATGGTATTCCTTCTCCTTTACCAAGCCACTTATATTCGGTAATGTCACGATTGATCATCATCCCCATCTGAAGTGAATCAACATAAATGCTGTCATCCTGCAAAATATGTGATTTTACCCGGAGGGTCTGAAAGGTACCATAAGGTGTGGTAAGGTTTCCCCAGCCATCGACTATGCTGGTGCGTGTCCGGTGAACGCCATAATAACCGATCGTGGGAATAGGGATCGAATAAGATGATTCCGATGACCAGTTACTTAAAATGGTGAATGGTAGTTTGTAATAGGTATCCGCCTTGTCGTATTTTAATGGCATAGGGATTCCCTGGATTCTCATTGCATATCCCAGATCATTGAAAGCGGTTGATGTCTTGTTATAGAAGGTATAAGGGTCGGAAATTATGATTCCGGGGATAGAACCTCCTGACCGCGGAGATGCGAGGTTAGTTTCGATTCCGGGAATGAAGAAGAGCCAGTATTGGGAAGGGGTAGAAGTAGCGGCCACAAAGGAGTCAAGCCGTTGATTTAACGGGAGTAAGAACGAAAAATCCCAGGTTGTGTCCATCCCGGTTTTATCGTACCCTTCCGGGATATTGACAGCAACACTTACCCTCAGCGTATCTCCGGCAACAGGCATATCCGATACATCGATCGAGATTTGGGCAAAACTATAAACGGAAGTCAAGAGGAACACCGGAATGATGTAAAAATACTTTTTCATGCTCAATTGTTTTAAAGTTTATCACTTTTGACTTTTTTCTTTTTAATGCCGAACAGATCCCCAAAAGAGGTAAAATCGCGTTGATAAGTAATACCCACTCCCTGAGTATAAGGAGAGTTATTATTCAGGATGGTGAGCGTATTCGTACGATTATATGCATGTACTCTCCAACGGCGATTTTTTGTCATGATATACTCAATGTTGATATCTCCGACAATGGTGTTCGATTGCTTAAATGAAGCGCTATTGTTGTATGAGTTCATACCAAACGTTCCATCGATCAGCAACCGGTCGTTGAACAACTGCGTTGAAACCGCCACATCAAACTCCTGCTGCGTTGTGGAAGATGCAGGCCGGTAATTGACACCCACATTTACACTCTGGGTGATCTGTGAGAGCCAGCTGTTTATCTGGTTCGTAACGAGGGCTACAGAGGTCGTACCTACATCAACCTGTGGCCCGGATGTACCCACTACCGGTTTAAACTGGTTCATGACCATCAGGTATATTGTTTGTTCCGCCATTTCTGCGGCATTGTTTGTGTCGATAGTCGAGAAAACTGCACTCCGGATTGACTCTTCAACATTGGGAAGTGCAATTCCGAACGACATGTCAGGATTCAATAATTTTCCACCCAGGCGGATGATACATTCAACCGGAATCCTGATTCCCTCTTCCTCCGGATTCGTTGTCAACCCCTTTAAAGGCGCCTTTGTTTTATAGGTAGCACTGACAGAAATATTTGCATCTGCCGGATCACCGGTCCAGTATATCCGGCTTCCTTCTTTGATCGACATCGGTAGACGAAGGAGGTTTTTTATTTGAAAAAGAAAAGACCCTTTGGTAAGAACATAAGTGCCCGACATGGTAAATGGCTTGGACGGTTTCATATCCATCTGGAGATTCCCGGTACCGGAAGCCTTCAGATTTCCCATCTGATCGGGCAAGGAGACCTCCACTTCAGCGTCGGGATTAATAACCAGGCCGATATCAAGAGAAATCCCGGTTGTCTGGCTTTTCGGTTTCGCGGTTTTAGCACCTGTTGAGTCGGAAGTTTTTTTAACGAAAATGATATAATCATTCTGACCTACCGATTCTGTCGTAGAGATTGGAATAACGACCCGGGTCTTACCACCGGTTTTGGCCTTCACATTTATTGCAATGTTGTCGATCGGGCCGGTTATACTTACGGTGCCTGAACCCCTCGCCTGTCCGTAGAAAATATTGTTCTGGGATCGGGTATTATTGAATGCGGAAAAATCCGTCATATCAATATTCAGCCCCAACCTTAGATCCCCGAAGTTATGGTGCGTTATCTTTCCATTCAGGATTGCCTTATGGCCAAGGGAATCATACAGGGTTATCTTATCAAAGCTGAAAGCGTTGGAGTCGACGGTAACCACATCGGCCAGGGAATAAGTTACATTCAGGTAATTAATTTTGAATTCCGTACGCATCAATGATATCTTGCCTTTGATGACAGGTTTTTCTGGATTTCCTTTGATCTTTACCTCTCCCGATACCAATCCATTCAGGCCCGACATGAAACTCGAAACAAAAGGCCGTACCATGCGTAAATTAAGGTTTCTTAATGACAGGATGAAATCCAGACGGGGATTTGACTTATCAATGAAATAGCTTCCTTCCAGAGAAAAAGGAATATTGGTTCCTATGTTACCGGTATAAAGAATCTGGGAATGAATATCAAACCGGGAATCACCGGCATCATATTTCACTTCAAGCGTAGCATCCCCAAGCAGTTCCTGGTTAAATTTGAATTGTTCAATTTTCAGATCAGACAACACGGTAATGTTTTCATAAATATTGGTAAGCTTAACAACACCACTCATGATCCCATCAATGTTCAATGTGGCTGAACGAAATAATTTATCAACATTTGAAACATCCAAATGATTAAATACCAAATTCAGGGTATCCCGTTTGTTATGAGAAATGATCCCGTTTACCTTTAAGTATTGATTTTGTGTAAAAAAATCAAAGTTCTCAAGTTGTATTAATGAGGTATCAATTATAATCCGGTTGGCAGGATTTATCGACCACTCTTTTTTATCGAGGAATACGTTAAAATAATTGAATTTCATTTCAATAGCAGGACTATTGCGGAAACTGGCGTATCCTTCAAACTCGCTGCTACTTTGGAGGACATGCCAGGAGAAATTATAGTTGACGGTATCCTGGTAAATGACCGAGGAGAGGAGGAAATCATCAATTTTGAAGGATATCGAGTCATTTTTCTGCTTCTTTGTAAAGAATATCTCTCCGGAACCCATCTGTATGCTCAGGTTATCGCGAACCGTTTTTGCATCCATGAACCAGTTGATAAGCTCCAATCCGAAAACCGTTAATGAGTCGGATTCCCCTTTCATGGTAAGAGTTCCATGCTCCTCGTTATAGTATCCGATCAACACTGAATTATTTGCTATGCTCAGGAATGGGAAAAACATATTGGTCAATTCCGCCGTATTCTTCAATTTCACGTAATAGTTCATTTCCTGGTTTGAGAAGAGATGGGTTTTGACCAATGAATCTGCCAGGGTAAAGGAAGCCAGGTAGTTCTGAATAAATACACTGAGAGAAGGAATAATATCCTTGAAATAGAAAGATCCTTTGATATTTGCATCAATAAAGTCGGATTGCAGGCGGTAATTTTTATTTCCTTGTTCATCACGGGTATTAATAAGAGAACAATGATCCATGGTTATTTCCTTGGGACCTTCGCGGTAAACGGTGTTCTCAAGGTTGATCGACCCGTCTAAATTGTCGAGGTTGCTGCCGGTGAAATCAACTTTCATTCGGGTCGAAAGATCCATTATCGAATCCCTGGAAAGTATGTGGAGTTTAAATAATTTCGCTGTTTGAATACTGGCATTATAATCGAAGGTCGGAACAGAATCACTCAGGTCAACCAATCCATTGAAGTCCAGTACCAGGTTTGGATCCCGCACCATAAGTGAACCATTGAATTTTTTCTCGGTCAACGCCCCTGCAACATCCACGTTTGTATAGTTATAATGATATATCATGGTGGAGTCAACCCTGAGGTTCATCTTTATCTGGGCATCATCGAGGGAAAATCCTTTCCCGTTTATATCGGCCCGCACGGTTATACGCCCGAAATTGACCGGATCCTCTATCAAACGCCCCAGTTCAAAAGAACCCATATCCAGCTGGCCTTTATAGGCGATCAGCGAGCTATTCTTTTCTTTTTTCAGGGTAAGGTCGGTCGTGATATTTCCCAGATCGGTCCTGAACTTGGCACTTGCAACAAAATCATTATAAAAACCGGTAAAATTTCCTTTGATCCCTACAACCCCGATATTAGATAGAATTCCGGGTAAAGTTATCGTCCGGGATTCGGAAGGAATCAGGAAGGATTCAATATCGGTTTTGTTGGTATTCATCGCCTTGATATTTATATCAACGAACGTCTCCTGGACATTTGGAAGACCGAAGGCGCTTACGTTGCCGTAGAAATATGTATTATTCCCATAGGCGATTCTGAAATTTTTTGCTTTGAAGTTGCTGACGGTCCCCTTGATATCTCCGGATACACGGAGCTTATTTTTCATTACCAATAGTTCCGGTGCAAAAAATCCGATATCCTGCAAGTCCAGGTAGGAAGGTTCTATTTTTGCCTGGATTGTTACCGAATCTATGAAATCATTGTAACCCGACCAGCTCTTATATAAGAAATCGAAAGTTAGTCCCAGGTCGGAATGATCAGTCAGGATTTTCAGATTGTGTGCTTTTAAAAAGACCGGGCTTACCTGGAATTCACCTATCAAGGAATGTAAAACAAATCCGCTCCTTTCCTTTGCCGATAACTTGCGGATGTTGCCAAGGATCGTATCTTCGTTGAACCTCACATCGGTCAGATCAAGGTCGATCCCCGAAACATCGATGTTGGAATAATCCATACCGGTTTCGACCCTGGGTTTATTTTCATCCTGGAAATGAAATCGCGTGTCCTTCAGGATGACCTCCGCAACGCTAAGATTCCATTTGGGCGATGGCGTGGTATCCGTCTTTTTCGACGTATCTGATGATGCAAAGTGGTCGAGAATTTGTTGCAGGTTCAATATACTATCGCCCCGGTGTGTTAAAAACTGGATCGTTCCCTTATCAATATAAACACGTTTGATATGTAATATGTGCTTGTTCAGACTGAACCGTCCGATCATGAGACTTAGTTCGTGGGCTACAAAAAGATCCATTTTTTTATGGTCTTTGACATCTATATCCTGAATGATGAGTCCCAGGGAAAAAGAGAAATCGAAACCCTTTATGGTGATAGAGGTGTTTAGTTTTCTCGACAAATAATCGGCAGTAAGACGCGCAAGAGTGGTTTGTACCGGAGTACTTCTAAAGATAAGATAAAGAGAGATCACCAGCGATATCAGCCCGACAAGGAAATAAAATAATATTTTCGAAAAAGTTTTTATGATAATTTTGCTTTTCTATGAGTATCTATATTTTAGGTATTGAATCCTCCTGTGATGACACAGCTGCAGCGATCATTGAAAACGATATCATTCGATCCAATATTATAGCCGGTCAGGAGGTTCACCGTAATTTCGGGGGAGTAGTCCCGGAACTTGCATCACGCGCTCACCAGCAAAATATAATCCCGGTTATCGAAACAGCGTTCAAAAAGGCAAATATAAGTAAAAATCAACTTTCTGCGATTGCCTTTACCAAAGGGCCAGGTCTTATGGGCTCACTCCTTGTGGGTACCTCCTTCGCAAAAGCTTTTGCCCTGGGTCTTCAAATTCCATTGATTGAGATCGATCATCTTCAGGCCCATATCCTCGCTCATTTCATCCGGAACAACGACCGGACCAATCCTATTCCTCGTTTTCCGTTTCTTTGCCTGACGGTGTCAGGGGGACATACCCAGATTGTCAATGTGCAGGATTATTTCGAGATGGAAATCATCGGTCAGACCATCGACGATGCAGCCGGTGAAACATTTGATAAAGCCGCAAAGATCATGGGAATACCCTATCCGGGAGGTCCTGTGATTGACCAACTGGCAGGAACGGGTGATCCGAACCGGTTCAAATTCGCGAAGCCCGTTATTCCCGGATTGGATTTCAGTTTCAGCGGCCTGAAAACTTCCTTCCTCTACTTTATACGCGATCGGCTAAAAGAGGATCCTGAATTCATTGAGAAAAACAAACATGATCTTTGTGCTTCGATCCAGTCCACTATCATCGATATTCTTATATCCAAAATAAAGATGGCATCGGATTCCACTGGGATCTCCGAAATTGCAATTGCAGGAGGAGTTTCGGCCAACTCCCATTTCCGAAAAACCATGGAAGAGGCGCATAAGCGATGGGGATGGAACATTTATACCCCCCCCTCCGATTACACAACCGATAATGCAGCTATGGTCGCGATAGCCGGGTATTTCAAATTCCGTAATGGTGATTTTGCCGACCAGGGCGCAACGCCTTATGCCAGAAGCATATTATAAAAGATCCGGTTTATTTTGGTTCCTGGATTTCAAATTCTACCTCTTCGGTTGGAGCGACTGATTTTTTGAAGCGGTCATAATGATAATAATAGTACATCGATTCACCTTTTGGTAGGCGTGCAGCGATGAACTGGTTCAGGAAGTAATCGTACAAATAACTGGCATGTTTTTTCCCAAGGTAAGAGGCCATGTCATCAATATCGTGAACTTGTAACGTGTCGATCCGGTATTTATATCTCATATCCATCTGCCACGGGTCCATGTAAAACCCACCTTCAAAATTATCATAGGCAGTAAATAAAGAAAAGAGGGCGGTTTTGTGCGCTTTTTCCGCATTGACCTTACTGAGTTCAAACCAGCAACTGAAATCGACAGCATTCAGGTTGAACCGTTTATAATAGATGGTGTCCTGGAAAGGCTCTTCATCTTCCAACGGGTATAGGTATTCATCCAGCTGGATTTGAGCAATGTTCCAAACATAAGATTGAGGCTTTCCGGTCAGAAATGTGTCGATGGAATTGTCGAGGTAAACAATGAAGCCGAGCTGCCTGAGTTCTGAAATAAAATTATTTACATAATCCTCCAATAGGATCGAATCATTCAGATATTGGATATACCGGCTATGTACCCATAATGCGGAATCCTGCTTTGTATCGGATAAGGAGTCAAATCCCTGAATTTCTTCCCCTTTATGATTGTATTTGTAAATCATATCGGGTGCAAAAATAAGCAGGTTGATTTCCGGGGGACTTTGAATAAGTGTATTAGCGATCTTTCTCTCAGGCAGGCACGAGGAGAGAAAAAACAAAGAGAGTAAAGAGATAATCGGAAATTTCAGATTCTTTGTAAGTATCAAGGGTAACAATTCCATACCAGTAATAAACTATAAAAGCCGGGAAATATTATTCTGACATATCTTTAGCGAGAAGTTTTAGGCCAAACGCTTTTCCATAGGCAATACATTGATCAATATCTTCCTTATGCGGGGTAAATTTCACCATTAATCCATCATCGATCACTTGTAACTTTAAATTGCGTAAGGCAGTCGTAATAATCTTTGCCCCCTCGCCACTCCAACCGTAAGATCCGAAAGCAGCAGCAAGCTTATTCCGGTCACGGACCGGGTTGATCAGGCCAAACACCTGGTAAACGGGTAACAGAATGTTCTGGCTGAAGGTCGGGCTCCCAAGCACCAATGCCGAGGCATCAATGATCTTTGATTCCAGGGTAGCCATATCCATCTTTTCAATATCACAGAGATCGATATCAATGTCGCCCGCCTGCCTGATACCTTCGGCAATCTTACCCGCAATTATCCCGGTATTGTGATATGCTGAAACGTAAGCAACAAAGATCCGGTTCGGAATTGGTTTTTGCAATGCCACTTCGGAGTACTGCTTTGACAACTGGACATACTTTTGCCAGTTTTTTCTTAAGATAGCTCCATGTCCGGTACAGATTGTCTGAATATCAAGTTGGCTGATCCTTTCGATGGCTCGCAGCATATATTTGCTGTAAGGCTTCATTATCACATCAAAATAATAACGGAAAGCATCGTCGAAATCGGGTATTAAATCATCAAACACTCCATCATGACAAAAATGTTCACCAAAAATATCACAGGTAAAAAGAAGCTTATTTTCCTGTAAGTAAGTCATCATTGTATCAGGCCAATGCAGGTTGGGGGCACCGATAAATTGGAGTTTTTTATTTCCAAGATCAAGTACCTGGCCATCTTTGACAATTTGATTCGAAAAATCAAATCCTAATAAATCATGCAAATACCGGATTGCGTTACCACTACCTATCACGGTTGCTTTCGGCGCCAGTTGCAAGAGTTTTTCCACACAACCTGAATGGTCGGGTTCGGCATGATCAACAATGATATATTCTATTTCTGATAGCTCAACAACTTTTTTAAGCTTTGCCAGATAAGTCTCCCAGAACTTTTCTTTTACCGTTTCAACAATGGTTTTCTTATCCGCATTTATGAAATATGAATTATAAGTTGTACCATATTTGGTTTCCATCACCACGTCGAAAGTCACGATATCGCGGTCAAGAACTCCGATCCAGCTCACATCCCCCGATACTTTCAGAATTTTATCATCAACCATTTTTCGATTTACGATTTACGATTTTCACAATAACAAATGACTAATTTCCAATGACTTAATGACTGAAGACTGCCGACTGTAGACTGTAGACTGTAGACTTACAGAGGCAATTCCAGCTGCAACTCATCCGCCTCCCCTACCGGATTATTTCCTTCTTCACCCGGTACCGGCTCAGACCTGATTATCTTTGTTTTCGGACCTGGAGTATCAGCTGTTTTTTTATTTTTCTTTTTTAAAATCTCCGCTGGTTTTTCCTTCCTGGGCTTTTCCGGTATATCCAATTCAGGAACAGGAATTTCTGATGATTTTACAGGAGTATCCTCCAGAATTTCGATTGTTTCAACCACGGCAGGCTCAATCCAGTTGATTTTTTTTACCGGGTATGCCGTCAGCCTTTTACCTTTTGCTTTATAGCTTTTAATACTAACAAAATCCTTTACCTCGATCAATTCCTGTTCTACACCCTTACTCTTCAGTTTCATGTCGAAAATTATCTCCACCCTTGGATTCAGATCCGATGTCAGTAATAAAAGTTTATCCGGTTCCTCAACAAATGGGACTTTTTTATCGGTCATTTCTGCCCTGAACCTTTTCAGATAATGACTTTTGGTTTCATTTTCCTGATAGATCACGGAATAGATTCTTTCCGGATCATACTTTTCAATCCTGATCATCTCTTCGTCGAAATGATTGGAAAGATCGAAAGAGGTGAGCCGGTATTGACCTGTTTGCATGAGTGTAATGATCCGGTCGGCTCCAGAAAATGCCCCCAGCAGGATTCCTCTTTCATCGGAATTAAGCCGCTGGACTGTTTCATCGTACCAGATATTCAGCGATCCCAGTGTTGAAACCCCCTCCTGCCGCTTTTCGATCTTTTTTACGGCATACTTGGAAAGCGTATTTCCAATAGAATTTCTTCCTTTAATGGCAAGTTCAGCGAAATTAAAATCGAACGATGTTTTCTTAAGCCTTGGTTTAGGTTTAAGTTCGACACGTATTACCTCCGCCTCACCATTTGGATTTGCTGTGAAGTAGAGCGCTTTCGAGCCGGAAGTCCCTTTGGTCAGGATATATTCTTTATCGCGTGTGATCCCAAGGACACTGAACCGTTTGACCATGATCTTACCATTTTTTCCATCGCGGTAAATCATGTTGTAAACGGTTCTGGAGTCGTTCTTCATGTAAACCCCGATATGAATTATGTTCTGGCCAACGAAAACTTTGTCAGTCACTTTGGTCACAATAAAGGATCCATCCTCCCTGAAGGCAATCATATCATCGATATCAGAGCATTCACACACAAATTCATCTTTTTTCAGACCGGTACCGGCAAATCCTTCTTCCCGGTTTACATACAATTTTTCGTTGGCGATAGCCACCTTTACGGCTTCAATCGTATCAAAGTTGCGCAGCTCGGTGTGCCGGTCGCGTCCTTTCCCGTATTTCTTTTTAATTTGTCGGTAATACTCGATCGCAAAATCGATCAGATGATCGAAATGGTTTTGTACTTCTTCCATCTCAAGACGGATGCCGTTTATATTTTCATCCGCTTTATCGGAATTGAATTTCGAAATACGTTCAATCGGGATCTTACGAAGCCGGTGAATGTCTTCATCGGTCAGGGGCCTGATAAGCAATTTCAGAAATGGCTTAAGACCCTTACGGATGGCTGTATCGATTTCTTCGGTAGTCTTACATTTTTTTATTCCCTCATATATCTCATTTTCGATAAAAATTTTTTCAAGGGAAGCATAATGAAGCTGGTTGCCCAGTTCGTCCAGGCTGATCTCGAGTTCCATCCGGATCAGATCAACCGTATGCCTGGTATTGATTCGAAGAATCTCTGAAACTCCTACAAAACGTGGCTTCCCGTTTTCAATTACGCAGGAATTAGGAGAGATCGATACTTCACACTCGGTGAATGCATAGAGTGCATCGATGGTTGTATCGGGAGAGACGCCGGGTGCAAGGTGTATCAGGACTTCTACATTCTCTGCGGTGTTATCGTCAATCTTGCGGATCTTGATCTTCCCTTTGTCGTTTGCGTTGAGGATCGAGTCGATGATGGAACCGGTCGTTGTCCCGTAAGGGATCTCGCTGATGATCAGGGTTTTCTTGTCAAGTTGAGTAATCTTTGCACGGACTCTTACTTTTCCTCCGCGTAGACCATCATTGTATTTGGATACATCGGCCATACCACCGGTCATAAAATCCGGATACAATTCAAATTCTTTTTCCTGGAGAACACGGATGGAAGCGTCAATCAGTTCGTTGAAATTATGCGAAAGAATTTTGGAAGCCAGACCTACGGCAATCCCTTCGACACCCTGTGCCAGTAATAAGGGAAATTTGGACGGTAGGGTGACCGGTTCTTTGTTCCTTCCATCATAGGATACTTTCCACGTCGTAGTCTTAGCATTAAACAATACCTCCAGGGCAAATTTCGACAAACGTGCTTCAATGTACCTTGGAGCAGCGGCGCTGTCGCCGGTAAGGATATTTCCCCAATTACCCTGGGCATCGAGAAGCAGCTCTTTTTGACCGATTTGAACCAGCGCTTCACCGATGGAGGCATCTCCGTGTGGATGATACTTCATCGTATGACCGATGATATTGGCAACTTTGTTGTAACGGCCGTCGTCGAGCTCCTTCATGGAATGAAGCAGACGTCGCTGGACAGGTTTTAATCCGTCCAGCATCTCAGGGACCGCTCTTTCCAGGATCACATAGGAGGCATAGTCAAGGAACCAATCCTGGTACATTTCCGATAGATGGATAGTAGCATGAAGTTCGCCGCTTTCCAGTTCCGGGTGGTCGCCGTTTATTACTTCATCTTCTGGCATTCTCCAGTCATAAGGAAGATTTCTCTATCCGTTCCAGCCCCTGGAGGGTTGTTGCAATGACAGGGACGGTTAATCCAAGTCTTTTCACATATTGTTCCGTGATAGAAATGACAAAAATAAGATTTCCCTTTGAAGGCGCGTGGTTTTGTTAAAAACTTAATAATTGTTACATTTGCCGGCTGTTTCCGGTCCAGTAGCTCAGTGGATAGAGCATCCCGGTCTTCAAACCGGGAGGGTCACAGGTGAATGAAACTAAGTTAAATA